>ENA-UOTX01001853-UOTX01001853.1-compost-metagenome-genome-assembly--contig:-NODE-1853-length-12943-cov-41.066299_pt1 | contig 12943 bp, 9 predicted proteins | sample MGYA00238143_ERZ746982 | MGnify/ENA primary metagenome ERZ746982 (study PRJEB28758, sample SAMN06268862) | compost metagenome | isolation source: single cell | place: USA: California, Emeryville, Joint... | reverse complement strand
AGCTAATACTGACTTGGGAGCTTTCGATGATATTAGTCTATTCTGAAAATTTGTATATGAAGCTACAAATCTTAAAATCATCCGAAAATTTTATTGCTTTTATAGAGCAGATTTATTTCCAGTGCATACTAACATATGAAAGATATGCCGAAAATCAGGAATATCTCATTATATGCAAACTTAAATTTTTATTTCCAGGCGAAGACACAAACCTACCACTTTATCGGAGGAAACCTGTAGTTATTGTGCTGAGTTATAGCAAAAAATGCAACTTAATAATCGAAGGCGAAACAAAAAAAAAGCAACGATCCCTCATAAATACATGAGGTATTGTTGATAACAGATGCATCTAAGTAAAATTCCTTTAAACGTCTGAGAAATGCTGAAAAATTTGCCTATCATTTGTATGCTTCGCATCTTAAAATCTTATTTTGGATTATCCACGTTATCGTTTCGAAGTTAAATAAACCTCCTTAATCTGTTAGGATTATAATTATTTCTCATTAGTTCAAAGAGTCATGTCTTCAGATTCATATAGTAGACTGCCAGCCCTCTTCTTCTGCTTCGTGGAAGTGGTGCTTATCGTGCTGTACGGCGTTTTTGTCGAATGGGGACCTCACACAGCCTTCAAGACTCACGAAACAGAAGATGCTGCAACAACTGAAATGATTCAAACCACATATCCTATCTTCCAGGACGTGCACGTTATGATATTCGTTGGTTTTGGTTTCCTCATGACCTACTTGAGAAAACACTCTTGGAGTTCAGTTGGATTTAACTTCTTAATCGCAGTCCTTGCATTCCAACTGCAAATCTTGACCTCAAATTTATGGAAGAGAATCTTTGAACAGGTTTCCTGGGATGAGAAGATCCATTTGGAATCTGTTAGTTTGGTTGAAGCTGATTTCGCTGCTGGTGCAGTCCTAATTACATTTGGAGGATTGTTGGGAAAGGTTAGTGCGTTCCAAATGCTCTTTTTGGCCATTATCGAGGTTTTCGTCTATTCTTTCAACGAGATCCTCCTCTATCATAAGCTCAAGCTTCAGGACGTTGGTGGTTCACTCGTCATCCATACTTTCGGAGCCTATTTCGGTCTTGCTGTCGCATGGGTAATGAGCGATAGAAAGAAGGCAAAAGACCACCCAGATAACGCATCAAGCTACACCTCCAATCTCTTTTCCATCTTTGGTACTCTTTTCCTCTGGATGTACTGGCCCTCTTTCAACTCAGCTCTTGAAACCGAGAACGGTGCCTTGAGAACTCAAATTTCAACCTTGTTCGCCTTGATCGGCTCTGCTTTGATGACCTTCGTGCTCTCAGCTCATTACAAGAACGGTAAATTCCATATGGAGGACATCCTTAATGCAACTCTCGCTGGAGGTGTCGCTGTCGGAGCATGTGCAAACTTAATTCAAAATCCTTTCGCTGGCTTCGTTGTTGGTATGGTTGCCGGTGCAGTTTCCACTTGGGGATTCGAAACATTGTCAGGAGTTTTGCAAAGAAAGATCGGATTATATGATACTGCTGGAATTCATAACTTGCACGGAATGCCAGGACTTTTGGGAGGTATCATTTCTTCGATCTTTGTCGCAGCCATGACTGACGAGACGTTGGGCGAATCTGTGGAAGGCAAGTTCGGACGAGGCGCACATAAGCAAGGAGGCATGCAAATTGCTGCTACATTCATCAGTCTTGGTATTGCAATTATCGCAGGACTTGTCACTGGTTGCTTGCTCAAACTGAAATGGTTCAACCCACCAAGAGAATACTTCAATGACAACCAATTCTGGGAAGGAGTCGATGAAGAAGCACCTGAAGTTCAACATATTCCAACAAATAAAACTGCGCCTGGTGACATCCAAATGACTGAAAATTATGAGAGAATTATCACTGACAAAGGCATACCCGACGGAGTAACTGGTAGAATCATGAGCGACGCTAGATTGCCTGAGGCTAAAGCAAACTTGATTTCGAATGAAGTTGATTCACCTCAAAAAGTTAGTCCTCACACAGGAAAACCTCTGAAAGATGAGTAAATATAGTTATATCATAATAATAAATAGTCCATTTTCTTCATTTAAACGTCGACTTTTGAGCGTATAAAGGAATCTTATGCAGCCCCAAAACTTCAATTTTCGCATTTGATACGTTTTATCAGAGACAAATCATTCATCAAATATTATAGGTAGATTTTCAAAAAGTAGAGAATAATCCGTTGCGATCTACTATCTGAGAAAGAGAACAATCAAAGTTCCTTGAGAGTCCATTTCGACAATAAAAGGAACTTAAAATAAACAATAATTTAATCGATTTAAAATGTCTTGTGCTATATTTAACGATGAGTCGATTATTCTCTACAGTCTGTCCCTCTCAGCGAAACTCATCTCTAATGTGATTAATGAACCAGTCAGCTCTGAATCGGAAGTCTGCTTTACAGAAAATAACGACCAATGTCTCACCTTAACAGACAGATTCACGTCAGAACCACTAACCGATAGAGATAAATTAACATTATCGAATCTGGAAGTCTTCGAACGAGTTTCCGAAGATATCGTGGCCCCTAATAGCAATGAGGAGCAACAGGAGTTCGTTGCTTTTGGTGAATCATATGACGGTTCAATTACGATCGCGAACAAATTTCGAACAAATGGCATGATCGCAGGCCATGTAAGCGTTGATACAACTATCCTCGAAGGCGTAGAAAGAGTGAACGTTGAGGAGGAATTACCAGCCAGAGATGCATGGACAGAAAGCGCAGATGTAAGTAATTGTGCAAAAATGACTTGCTAAATGACTTCCAGAATATTTTCAAATATACAGACAACGACGGTTACCTCTATAAGAAAAGCTCTAATATGTTTATCGGATGGGAGGTATGGTTTGCTTTGTACGCATTCATCTCACGGAATATAGAGTCGATATGTTGTTTTGAGTGGACATAGATTATATTATGCGAGATCTCAGCAGAGTTTTATCATGAAAAGAAAGGTCAGTGTGATTAATTTCCAAACCTACCAATGCCAAGTGGATCGGCTTGACAGTGAAATATTCAGGTGATTTTTTGCGTGAAAAATTAGCACTAACTAGAATTATTTATAGCATCGCGATCCTTGACACTAATACAAAGATTTACTTCAGAACACCAAGCGTGAGAGTAACCAAAGACTGGGTGAACCGGCTCCGCTGCGTGATTAATTACGTAAACGCGCAGCAAGAAGACATGAGTGCAGCGAAACCTGCGGGCACTAAACCATGGATGGTATCTTTGCATTGAAAAAGTTGGCATAACTTGATTCTGTGATAAATGAAGCATGAGAGTGTCAGTGAAAACGAATTCCTTCGAATGGCACAGACTGGAGACATATTGCTTTTTCAGTAATCGAATAGTTAATGGATGAGTGATAATCGTTGTTTAGGTCAAAATTATTGAAATCGAAGGTGCAAAGGTCACTGACCTTCAGCGACTATGACCATGTGGCGTTCGTTGTGATCATAGATGGGAAGGTCCATCTGTTCGATGCTGCTGCAGGCAGAGACGTCAGTGTGTTGGATTGGGGCGATTTTAAAAGTCAAAGCTCGCATTATAGCATGTAAGCGAATATCTCATGTTCATTTCTAATAAGCATTATTGTGCTAACAGGATAGTGTATCGTAAGTTGAATCTTCAAGAGAATATTCAAAACTACGAAGACAAAATCGGGAGATTCTTTATGGTAACCAATCTTTCTGAAGCAGCTAAATACTTGGTTTAGGAAACGATGGGGAAGCAGTATAGTCTCAGCTTTGGAAAGCTATTCACTTCTTTCATTACTCCCCAAAGGAAGACGAAACTTTCAAAAGGCAAGGGCTATTTTTGCTCTGAGTTGCTAGCCGAGCTGTACACTTATATCGGATTGCTCGAGCCGAAGAAATCAACGGGATTGTATTGGCCAGGTAAATTAATTGAAGGAAATTGAGGAAGTTTACCCCTTGCTTTTTCTTGTTATAGGCGATTTTTCTGCCAAGAAAAATATAAGGCTTCTCAAAGGCGCGTCTTTTTCAGAAGAGATGCTAGTTATTTTAAACCAATAAAATAACGATCTACAAATAAATTAGGAGTTTATCTTTTTTTTCCCCTCACTACCAATATACATCGTAATATATTTGTGTTTGAAGTTATAAACTTTGATATGTTCTTAACTGTATATATCATTTATTGAAAATTCTGTTTCGAAACTTCCTGGAAACGTTGTAATTCTAGAGAGAAATGCAACTGTCACTTTTCTAAAATAGCGTCGACATTGGATTATACATCTCATTTATTTTGGATTTAGAGGAGGAGACGAGCTTGCAAATTAAAAAGAAGAGCGAGTATGCAGAGGGGCATAAAAAATATCAGTTTTCAAGTAGTTATCTCACTCCTAGGTAATTTTTATCTCTCACAATTCAAATCTTTTTATTGTATTAAATTTCTCATGTCAACGCTATTTATATTCGATGGTTGATGCAGAAAAATAATTATCAAGAGTGCAAAACACTTTATCGACCTCCTGGTCCTCTCTCAGGCTCTGGCTTAGGGTCGAGCTTGATCATATCATCAATTCTGAGGATAGTGATTGCGGCTTCAGTGGCGAACCTAATGAAGAGAAGAAAATTATTATTATTCAAATATATAAAAAAGTTCGTACTTAATGGATTTAATTTTGCTCACAAGAGGTTCAAGGACACCGGCTTCGAGGTTGTTTCTGATCTTGCCGTTTGTCAAGTCAAGTCCGAAGTACTTGAGCTTGCTGGTTTTTGGATCATCGCTGTTTTGAGCGGTGTTATGAGCGACTTTGAGTTTAGCAACGAGTTCAGAAGCGTCTTTAGCAGCGTTTGCAGACAAGACTCTTGGGATAATGGTCAATGCCTCAGCGAATTCAGCAATAGCGATTTGATCTTTTGAGCCCTGCAAGAATAAATTGCGTATATGAGAATAATGTAATTTATATTGCAACTCACCAATGTTCTTGCGAAATCTTCGAGGAAGATGCTGAGTGCCACTTCGACACTACCACCTCCGGCAACAACGTATCCGGACTCAAGGCATCTCTTGACGACGCAAAGAGCGTCGTGGACGGATCTCTCGACTTCATCAAGGAAGAAGTCATTTGCTCCTCTAAGAATGATGGAGCAGGCTTTGGCGTTTTTGCCACCCTATTCAAAGACAAAAGTATGAGAATGCACTGATTATTGAGACAATGAGTTACATTGATGAAGATGTAGTCCCAGTCACCGAGGGTCTCTTCATAGACTTCTTCGGCTTCTCCGAGGCAAGCAGGGTCGAAGGCTTCCTCGCCTTCTGGGTTTGCCATAGTGGTGACCAAAGTAGCTATATGACGGATGATGAGACGTATTTAGGCATAGGCAGATACCTCCAGTAGACTTGCAAATTCTTCTGATATCAGCCTTGTCAACTCTTCTGACTCCGAGGATACCAGCCTCAACCAAATACTTGTTGGCGATATCATCGAGTCCTCTGCATGTGAAGACAACATTTGCACCAGCTTTAATAATTTTCTCGCATCTCTCCTTGAGGATATCCATCTCTCTAATCATCATAGCCATTATGACAGTTAATTCATTAAGTTTCATTATTCAATGATTTACCTTTGTCTGATTTTTTCAATATTCTTTGGGTCATCGATTTGAACAAAGATACCGAACTTCAATTTGAATTTCTGCATGTTGATATCCAAGCAAGCGATTTTAGCCTTGGTAATTTTCTGTGGCATTTGCATGTTGGCTCTAGATGCTTGGAAGGCGTAGCCCTTCACAACTCTGCTCTCAAGAACGCTTTGTCCGTGAGCCTTGACGACTTTGATAGCCTTAACTGGGTATTTGTATTCGCCCATAGATCCAATAGATTTGACGTTCTGGAGGGCGTCGACACACAATTCGGAGAACAAGTTGCTCTCTCTAAACACAATGAGATTAGTCAATGCGCCAGCAAAAACAGCTATTTTACGGTCCAATGAGTTTGGAGTTCATTGAGGTTTTTGCAACGTTGATAAGAGCGTCTTTGCCCAAAGTATCAACTTTCACACCGAGCTTTGACTCGATAAACTTGCAGGCTTCTCTAGCGGCGAGCTTATATCCAGAAATAACGTTGGTTGGGTGTAATTTGTTCTTGATGAGTTCGTTTGCTCTCTGAAAAAAAGTTTTGAATTAGAAAAGGTGTTGTTTGAAACATTTACTTTTAAGAGCTCTGAAGCAATGATGACAACAGAAGTAGTACCGTCTCCCACTTCAGTGTCTTGAAGTTGGGACAATTGGACAATAACCTTAGCAGCAGGATGTTCAACTTCGAGTTGTTTTAAGATGGTTGCGCCTTTTTTTTCGATGAGATGAGCTAATTTTTCCTTTGAGCAGCTTACCGTCGTTTGTGATGGTGACGTCTCCGATGTCATCGACAAGCATTTTGTCGAGTCCTTGTGGTCCAAGGGAACTCTTGACAATATTGGCGAGCGCCTGAACTGCCATCACTATTGATCAGAATTGAAATTAAGAGCTAAGTTGGAGGGTTTAGAGTGCTGTTGGTACCGTTTGCTGTTCTGACGTCCTGTCCTCCCTCTCTTTCTCCGAGAATAGCTACTGACATTATGATTTATGATTATTCTAAAGACTCTTTTGGATATTGCTGCTTTATTTCAAAAATTCGAAATATAAGTATGTGTAAATGCATAATCATAGATATTGAGTATGTCGATGTTTGATCTCATTCTCGACAGATTTATTTCTCGATATGGCTGCGCCTGAGGATGTAGCAGGATCCTTATGTCTCAAACGTTGCTTAATTTGACTCTCTGGGGAGAAATCGTGAGAAAATGACTTAAATCTGAATTTGCAACTTATACCGATTTGAAATTTACCATATCATTAATTTGATTCGGAATTTGAGTTAACTCAATTTATTCATATCTTGCAATGCTCTGGAATAGACGATTTATACAGTCTGAGAATGGGAGCTCCGACCTCTCGTTCTTTTCGTCTAAATCGGACGATTTGGCTCTGTTTGGACCCGATAGCCATAATAATTTTAAATTCTAATGAAAAATCAAACGCCATATTTTGGTTACCCGCTCTCTAAAGTGTTGAATTCGCAATTACTTTTTCACCAAGGATCTGGAGAAACCCCTTGATACTCAATTAGAGAAGAAATTTGTGTGTTTTTCAGTCCGCGAAAGTCATCAAAAGACGATTCTTCGTTAGAGAATCGCAACGTGATGAACAGTTGTTAAAATAACTTTGTAGAGTTGTCCTCTTGTATTCAAATTTTTTTGAGAGGGTTTTTGAGTTACTTTTTGCGAAAACACACATGAAATTTAAAAACTACGAGAAACAAGAAACAAGGAAATTAAGATTATATCAGCTGCATCGATGGGGCTATAGCTCAATTGGTAGAGCAACGGACTCCAAATCCGTAGGTTGGGGGTTCAATTCCCTCTGGCCTCAATTTTTTTTTCCCAAACATTTCAGAGCAACGCTCCTTTAAATTTGTCTCTAATTTCATTTCATTCCATTGCCCTTACCTCCTGCTGTTAAGATGCCACTCCCATCGTGCCTGGTAACTTAAATTCATTAACACTACGCTAATTTCAGCCGCTTTAGTCGTGGGTTGTTTGCATTTACGGAAATAGAAAATTCGCGGGAAAAAAAATACATAATACTTCCTCGTTCAATATAAGTTACTGGGAAGTTTCAAAAAGCTAACTTGGATAAGCATTAGTTCACCATATATTCCAACATCAGGATATAAAGCATGGAGAACTAAAACTCCCTACATTCTCTCAGGTATTAGGTCATCTACCAACTACGTTTTTCCATTATAAATTTGCTCATTCCTCTCCTTCATTAGTTATCCTCTGGGTTCAAAACGAGTCGCGAGTTCGTATATTTTTGTAACGTGAGCCAGTTGCAAAGGTGCTGGGTCAAAAACACCGCGTTTCTAAGCTGCGGCACTTCAGGGCCGATGACCTTGAAGCCTTTCAAGTCGTAATCCTTCAAGTATTCAGGCAGCAAATCAGTTATAAAATCATTGCAAATCTCTGGGATATATTCTCCCACGGTCGTTTCACAAAACTCCTTGCTTTCGTCCTCTTCGCCCTTGCCCGCGAGTCTCATTTTCGTCTCCCAACCCACTTGGTTCAAGGCTCTTCGATACATCATCAAAAAGAACACAAACTCCCTATAAAACAGGGTTCTTAAATGTGGCGCCACTTCAAATATGAAAAGCGCAAGGATCCTGTTCACTGGCGTCAGTTTCAACTCTGTCTGAGGGTCGATAGTCTCTTCATTGGTGGACTTTGCTGATACAAGCAGCTTCAAGTTCTCAAGAACAGGGACGTATTCTCCTTCCCGCCCTATGAAGATATCTTGGGGAAAGTCGTTGATGATATCAACTTCGCTATCCTTTGCAACCAATGATTTCTGGACCTCATCTGTTACCTGCGATTGTACGAGCAATACACTGTTAATAGCTTGTTGGATGTTCATAGCAGTTACCTGGCCTTCGTATTGGATCTTTGCAGAAAGGTCAGTTAGGAACTTGATCAAATTCTCTAAAGTGTTTGACAGGTCAACACTCTCTTCTTCAGGCTCTTCCTCTTTGTGCTTTGCACTACTGTCCTCTTTCTGATGGGAAAAAACAAGAGACGGTTGGTTAGGGATTGAAAAAGCAAATGGCTATGAACCTTAGGACGCCCTCTTCCAGATTTACCATTAGCTTGGTGTTGGGAAGTGCCGGGAGGTGGAACACCTTCATGTTTTGTTTTTATATGAGTATAAAGCGCCGGGTAGCTCAGATAAGACTTCCCACAGCCGCAAGTGAAATTTCTATCATCGCCATTATTTTTTGATCTTCTTTTGGCCTTTTGACGAGCGTCGGCACTGCCTTGACCATCGATTTCTGAGGAAGTTTTGTAAAAAAAATAGAGTTAAAAAACAAAAGGGTTAAAATCTGAAGTGGTACCTGCTCCGTTCATTTGATTTGTGTATATTTAAAGGAAAGACTGTAAATTTTCCGTGTTTCTCGCAATTTAACCAGCAAAATTTTGCAGGAATAAAGTTTAATTGCGAATTATCCCGCTAAATATTACGAAAAAGATATTTGATGGATTGGACGATTTTTGAATTTAATTGTGAGTGGGAAAGTTAGCCACGATAAGACGTAGCTACCCTGTGGGTTCAAGAAGGGAGGTTAAAAGTTTGAGCAGGATTTATATTTTCGTAATGATTGATCATAAAGGACCCTCAAAGGACTAGGATTGATTCATTTAAGAAATTAAATGGAGCACGCTATTAGCTATATTTTTTTTGAGTAAGAGAATAATTCGCACAAGTTAGATGAATACTGTCTACATCTCGACACAGTTCCATTTAGCAAGCGTCATTTGCATTCAGAGTGCTCATTGTACTCACAAATAGCAATACTTAAGTTGAAGAAATAGCATTGGTTATCAGTGCTGTTCAGACTATCAAACTTACGTTCGAGAATCTAAAAAGATTAATTGGGTATAACAAAATGAAGATTTTTCTATTTTTTAGTTGTTTTATGTTGGGCTATTATCATTGTCCCGGATTATCTGAAAAAAGAAAAAAAGCCAACAAATTAAAAATTAAAAGAACATGTTCTCAGGAACTATTGACAAAATAGTATTTATACATGCGCACATTTATTCTCAGGACGAACATTGCTTTGTTAGGCTCTGCTAACTGTATTGAACGCAAAAAAGTCTCCATTCTGGTGACTCGGTTCTCTGGCAATTTTGGATACGCTTTTATTCCAAGACCAGTTGTTAATGTCTGATATGGAAAATCATTGCTATCTTATGTAATTCTTTTGTCGATTGTAAATAGTCAATCCCATACAGACCAATTTATCCGTATCGGCTCAAGCCAAAACTGCGTTAATTGAAGACATAGATTTTTATTTTTCGAGCACTTCGAAATATGCAGTATTATAATTATAATGTTCATTTCAAAATATTAATACAAGCTGTTGGATGCTGAAAAAACTTGGTCCCAGAAATCTGATAACTTGCTTAAGCTGCTTATTTTTGCACCAGTTGCAGAGCTCCGATTGCTTTATCTGTACAAAATTGCGCGTTTATACGATACCCAAATTTTGCAGAGGCCGCTTCAGGCTCTTACCAGATAAACATAAAGAGAGCAACACAAGTGCAGGCAGCTGTAGCCAAAGTTATTCTATCAACGGGTTTATTCAGCAAAATTTTTCAGATTTTATTCCACTTCAATTTCTCACTTTTCAGCACGCATGACAATCATGCACCGGATCTCAGTCTCAGGGTCGTAAGAATCTGCAAGACATTGATCTTATACTTGTGAAGCCGATCTCTCTCGATCGCAGTTTGACTTTGGAGTGGTACCCAAAGCTCTATTGTAGAGAAAAGCTGCAATATCTAGAGAGTCATGTTTACTCTTCAATAGTTTCAGAGAAGAATTCTTGTGCATTGAGGCAAAGACGTAATGTCAAAGCTTTCAAGAAGAATGTCTGATGATCCTTTCTGAAATTTCGAAGGTGCGCTTCTTTCAAAATAGAGAGCAGTTTAGGATTAATTGGTTGAGAGGAAAATGTCAATATGGCAATTCGTAAGTTCAAAAATGATTCTCATACCTGAGAACTTAAAATTCATACGCTGTCAACCTTACTTCCGAAAATTTTTCAAAAAGATCGCTTTCTGAATTTACCCAAATCATAGCTCAGCATAAAAGAAACAGCTAATAGTTCAATTCTAACAATTGCGCTTTCTCGTGATTAACTACTAAGGAAACATAGGATATATCGTTAGATTGGGTAAAATTTCGTCTTAAAGAGAAACATTATTCTAATAAATGCAGAGCATGCTTGTATACTTTTCATTTTACTCATATTACTATACCTGCTCTTAGAATTAATAGAGAACTCTCTCCCAAAATTAGACATATCATGATCACTGTGACCTTAGTGACGAAAGTTTTCTTTCTCAGAAGAAAGATTGTTAGTTTTCAGGAAATCAAACCTTTTTCAGCTTTTTCAGCTGCTGTTTATGATTTGACATTGAAGTTTCCAGCTTCCTTCAAGCAACGAATGCAACGTTCAAGGGTGTCTAAACCCAAGGCCACTATCCTATCAACATTCATGAATCTATAATTTATTCAGAATTATTTCACGTATTGAAGGCAGAATAAATCAAATTCCTTTAAATTCGAATCCAATAACAATTATAATAAATAATTTCAAAGAATTTGAAAAATGTAAAGATACAAAATTCTTTTAATTATTTCCAACTTCTGAATGTCAGAACTGGACGAACTGACGCATTTTTCCGATGTACCTACCGAACTACCTATAGAGAGTTACCTGGATCTCCTATCGGAACAGAAGGCAATCCAAAGAGAGAAAGTCTGAATCTAGTCGCGAGAGATTCGAGGACAGTGGAATCAATTCCAAAGCGCAGATAGCCCAGTCTTTTTTCAAGGAAGAGCAATCAAACAACCCATTTGAAGGATAGGGATGGGGCTCTTCCAACGCGGAAACTTGCTGCTTTTTCTTAGCTCTAGTCAGGCTAAATGAGCATACCCAATTCCTCAATCAAATGAGGGCTCCCTTTGAAATCTCAATAACGAGATTTTCAAATAGTTTATGGACTAAAGCAGAGGAAATCAAGTGAGTAATCAAAAATGGTTGGGGGCAACTGATGACTGGACCTATCTCGGCGGTTTTGAGAATGATCTCTACAAGCCACGGCTTCTCAGGCTCGAAGTTTTACCCAAACTAAGCTTTCTCTTAAAATGGCTCCAATGAAGTTTGCTTGACTATCTAGTCGCAAAGGCGAACTGGAGCGTCTCTCTGTAGTGTGCAGGTTCTGTAGGAGCTTAACAACTGATGTTAAGAGAAAGCAATCAGTAGCTTGGCAACACTCAGCGGATGCAGCAAGGCAAATTCATCGCGGTCAAAAACCACTTTCCGCGTTGCTGAGAAGCATCTGACAGAGGTTGACTGAGTGAAAAGTTGTTCACCTCTGCCTGAAGAGGTGCCTTAATGTTGGTTGGTGTATAAGACAGTTGATATCTGATATTCAAAGCTAACTTATCCAGTATGATGAAAATTAAGGGAAAGGTTTTGTAAGGAAAGGAGTTTGTAATAAAAAAGTAAAGTGTAATGAAAACGAAGGCTAAGATAATTATGTATTCTCTTTGATTAATGTTTAATTTTATTAGGTGAAATGTATCATCAACTTATTACGTAACATAATTCAAAGCAATAGTGTATGACTTTTAATAATACTCACAATTCCGTGTAGCGGGTTGGAATATCAGCAATTCTATTTAATTCAACATAATGCATAAAAACTAAATGCTCACTGAGATGAATCAGTTCTGTGACATATCCATTTGTTTGAATTACTTCACAAATCATTTGGGGTTGTTGATTTCGCTAAGAATGAAGTTTAGGATTTACTATGGCCACTGGTGAGAACTACTTTTTGAAACTAATTTGAGAGTATCAGTGCCATTTAAACTAGTAATTTGAAACATCTGAGAATAATAGAAAAGAGGCTTGAATCAAGTAATCTGTTTAGAAGCAAAACGTCTTGAAGTAATTTAAGTGAAGACTAAAGTATTTATTTATTTGATACAAATGAAAACAAAATATTCACTCTTCAACTACCTCCCGAGAAGTAGTGCTCTTCGTCTGACAATATTTTACATCGATTCAAGCTAGATAGTAAAGAGTTATAGAGAATAGCAGTGAAATTGATTCTTTGTAAGTAATGATTTTAACGAGTTGAAAAAAAAAGATACTCAATGGAAAACAGTGTATTTGAAAATCTGTCCAAAAATCCAGCGTGTCAAAGGGTCATTTCTTTCTGCGGTAAAATTTCGATAGAAAAAAAGCGCGAAATGATTTTTGTTAAATTTG
>ENA-UOTX01001851-UOTX01001851.1-compost-metagenome-genome-assembly--contig:-NODE-1851-length-12947-cov-32.703497_pt1 | contig 12947 bp, 7 predicted proteins | sample MGYA00238143_ERZ746982 | MGnify/ENA primary metagenome ERZ746982 (study PRJEB28758, sample SAMN06268862) | compost metagenome | isolation source: single cell | place: USA: California, Emeryville, Joint... | reverse complement strand
TTTAACTTAGTTGAGCTTCCAAAAAGAAAAACTCGCGCTGGATTTTTATCAGAGAGAATGTAAACAAATTTTGAGCATTGCCAGTAATTTAAAAACAGTGGAGCTTTTCAAATTAAAAGCAGTTTATTCGAAGAAAAGAAAAAGAAAGCGAATAGCGTTCGATAATCACCATGACCGAGTTCTATAAAAAGCACCGACATTTATTCGAAGACGATGGAGTATTTGTGAGCTTCTATTATCCTTTAACATTGCAACCCAACAGGACGCTCCTTATGCGAAGCAGTTTTCTCAACTCAACGGAATCAATTTCAAAGAAAAACCGCCTCTTCCCAACATGCAGCTTAAGGTAGTTCAATACCCCTTCAATGATTTACATTGAATTAGTTTGATAAGCCTCCTCAGAAAACCTACGACGATTCCTACGACCATCGCCAAAGCCCCGTCATCCAGAATGTAACCGAAATCTTTCTTTCGTCATTCATCCATCCTTTCGTTTTTAGGAGCCAAGACGCGAGTCTTATAATCAATTACCGCAGCAGAGACAAAGAGCTGACCCTTATCAAGCGAAACCAGACAATGATTACGTAAATTATCAATTCTGGACGTATCTAATCCGACATTTCCGCATAGCCGAGCAAAAACGCTTATCAAAACATCAATAATGCTTATGCTGGGCAACCTACCCAACAAAGCTACCAAAGAAACCTCTCTGAGCCTAAGAACATGTTTGCGAATTTCGCGAAACAGAATATTTTCGGACAGAGCCCGACCGAGGACTCCGCTAGAAAGCAGCAGTATGAATATAAGCAAGACTATAAGCAGCAGACTCCGAAAATGCAAAATGATTACTTGGATGATTTTGTTAGCAATAACGACAAGAGATACCAAAAACCGCCGCTGAATCAGAATAACCGTGTCTCTCCCTATGATAACGATTTTAAGCTTCCACCCAAGGATCCCAGAGGTGGATTTGGCAAAGAGAACTTCGATAGACCGTATAACGACTCTTACCAGCCGCAATATGGGCAACGATTCGAGATACCAACATCAAAGCCAATCAATAGTTCATTTGAGGGGTATAATCAACGAGAAGTAAATAAAAGTAGGGACTATGCCTATGAGCAGAAGGGGAACTCGCAGTGGGAGCAGCAATATCAGGCACCGCCTATTAGAGATAAATACAAAAATCAATCGCAGTTTAATTTCCAGGAAATGTTCGATGATCCCACGAAAGAAGACGTGAAGCAGCGTCAGAGGGGAGGAGTGATGAATAGAGGCAGGAACACAAAGGTTGAAGAAGCAGGCGACAGCGGAGTGTCAAATAAGCAGCATAGATTCCCTTTTGATGATTATAATACGGTCAAGAGGAAGTTTATAAGTCAAACGAAGAATTTTGCACAAGACCAAGATGTATTGATAAAAAAGCAGGCGATTATGCTGGAATTGAACTCAAGGAAAGGAGGCAACACGCAAGAAGATCAAAGATATAAAGAAGCTATGATCAGAAGAATGATAGCTGGTACCAGACAGGTAAAATCTTTTTGTAGTTTGAAAGTTGTTTACATTCATTCTGTTATAGGATCGTAAAGAGCGACTAAGAGAACTTCTCAGGCAAACATCGTAAAACACCATAATTGTTATTCTTTGTCGTTTGTTCTTAGGCTTGATGAAATAATTCTTTGCTTTTGATATTATTCTATATTATGATTGAATATGCATAGATAGAGCATCACTTTACTGTAGATGTGAAATTTGAATCATAGGTTTTTTCCCAATAATTATGAATCTTTGCGCGCTCTCTCTGTCTGTGAATTGTGGGTTTCAATCTTCTTTCAAAATCAAAATCTCTGAATATGCTTAAATAAATACAGATGATTTAATCCAGCTTATCTCAGCTCTGAGAAGAGAGAAATTGTGAATGAAGAGAAAATTTTGACAGGAGTTGTCATGGCAATGCAGACTATTGGTAAAAAGACAGCATTATACGTTAAAGGATATTATAATGAGGCTTAGAAGCTGCTCCTCTTGTTTTTTACACAAAAAATACAGATATCACGTTCTCTATCTTTTCCTGATAAATGAGTTTGTTGACAACGCAGATTTAATGTACTTATTTTGGGAGTCACAGCCGAAACTAACCGTATATTGATTTACTTGAGACGAAATATCATTTATTTATCAGAAGATATACAAACTTACAACCTCACTCGAGCGAAATCAAACTCCTTTCTAAAAAAAAAAAACCAAAATTATCGAACTTCGTGTTACTTCCAAGAGAACTACCTCCTATATGTAAAATGTCTCATTAAAGCATAAACTTCGCTTTTTCTATTACGCCTAACCCGTCAGCAGCACTCAACACCAAGACTTTTGTTCCAATGATATTGAGGGAACTGCAAGCACCAGAAAGTTCTTGGAGCCTCACCAATCTCAAGCTTTACGACAAAGCAGCGAGAATCACTTCAACAAGGTAGGTTTGAAATTTTTGTTGAAATCCGTGAGAGCAGTGAATCCATGATTCACTCACTATCCAAATTTTGTGATTCCTAAACCGAGCCTAGCTTTTAAACATTCTGAAGGTTTTAATTAAGAAATTAATCGATTTATTAACTCAGCAATCAAACCATTACAAAAAGACCTACACTTTAATGAGAACCACTTTGAAATTAGCGACCAAGCTCTACAAAGAGAAATATTCAAACACCGGAGTCTTTATCTCAAAGGCCAGAGCTCAATCCTTCTTTGATGAAGTTTTAGGCCTCGCTTTCCCAGAAATCGGACAGCATATTTACAAAAACGAGGATGAATTATACTTCGATCTAGCCAAAAGCCAACAAGAGCTTAATTTCATCCTCAGATCGATCAACCCTGATAAACCAGCAGAGTTTCTGTCTGATGTATCAGAAGAATTCTTTGAAAATCTCGGGTCTATTACTGACACCTTGACCAAAGACGCGCAATTCTTCGCTCAACAGGACCCTGCAGCCAGTCTAATCGAAGAGATTATCATCTGCTATCCTGGATTCTACGCGATTAGCGCATACCGAATCGCGAATTTCTTTCAAAAGCGCAAACTAGCAATATTCCCACGATTAATCACAGAACTCGCAAGGCAGAAGACCGGCATTGATATCCATCCTGGAGCTGAGATCGGTGCGCCGTTTTTCGTTGACCATGGGACGGGAGTTGTTATTGGAGAAACGGCGGTAATTGGGAAAAATGTAAAAGTTTATCAAGGAGTGACGCTTGGAGCGCTGCTGGGTACGAAAGAAGAGACGAGTACGAAAAAACGTCATCCGACAATTGAAGATGACGTGTGTATATACGCGAACGCTTCGATCTTCGGTGGGGAGACTGTGGTTGGGAAAGGATCGATTATCGGAGGGAATGTAGTGCTAACTGAAAGTGTTCCACCTTATTCGCAAATATACTTTTCGCAGGATAAGATCATCAAATCAATGGCTGCGCCGGCTCCATAGAGGGGACTGTGGAATTGTTTGAAAAGAAAGGGGTTTTCATATTACATTATACTTAACTTTATAAGGATATGCTTTGAACTTTTTCAGATTCAGTTATTGTCGAAATGAATAATTTTTATAAAGGTCTTCATTAATGATCTGGAAAATCGAGTTGTAAATTGTGATTCGAAAAAACGAAGAACAATAGGAAATTTTTTCCCCTTCAGTTGATTCTCCAATATTTGTAGTTGTTTTGTTTCGAAAAACAATTTCGAAATTGTGTTATTATATCATGTTTCAGGTCATTACTTATCAGAACATCTGGATTTTATTTTTTTTCTCAATGACTCTTTGTCCATAATGCTTCTAAGCTTACCTTCTTATTTCCATTCCTCAAGTAAGCCAAGTTTCTGATATATCCTATTGAATTTCTCACTTATCATGTGTACTGAATTCAAAGAACAAGGAAAAAGGGAAATCAAATACTAATGGATATATAATGGTCAGAAAGCGATTTACCATAGAAAGAATTGTGCCTATATTCACTATATTATACTGAGGCTTGAAAAATTCGGATTCAATTTTCAAAATCGGGTCCCACTATTTGCCCGCAAAGATTCTAATTAATTAATTCAAAAGAAAATAAAAGTGCTTTTCAAAGTCGACAGATTCGTTTTGGCAAATGGACCCAGAAAAGATCCAAGCATTGATCCAAAAGCTCGGAGAAACTCAAGACTCCATCAAAAGTACCCTTTCTCTCGATCTTCTCGCCTCAATCACCCTTTCTTTCAAAAATTCAAAGAAACCGCCAAGATTTTAAGCGGTCATAGAGAGCACGCTGATATGATAGCGCAAACCTTAATGAGCGAGGCAAATAATTGTAAACTTCCAAGCGAGAATTACTATGAATCTCATTGAAATATTTCTTGCAAAGTACCGGCAATCAGAAAGCTATATATTCTTTATGTTATCCACGAGATCCAGATTGATACAACCGGCGACCAAGTAATTCATCCATTGGGACTTGATTGCTCACGAAAGAATGAAATCATTAGACTTATTCATTTTTGAAGGCGTTCGGAAAAATTCTCAAAGATTTCTTCACAGCGCTTGCTGCGTAATAGCATTTCCCTTTTTTTTTTGAAACTAAAGGCCTCTATTGCAGAGCTGCTACTGATACGACGATTCTTCAAAAAAGTTTGAAGGTCCTGGACCATTGGGATAGAGAAAAGTTGTACAAAAACACCTACACCGACAAACTTCGTGCAATTGTCAACCAAAGAGTATTGTTCACATCGTTCCATAGGAGTTAACGAGCACATTGATAACTAGATGAAAGACTTAACTGCCATGGCGCTTGAAGGAGAGCCTGAGAGTCAGATCGTGGCTAGCAAGGAAAAGGAAGCCCAGTACTCAAAGGCCTTCATGAGAGATTATCAAAACGTTATGGTAATTTGCAGTGTGATCGATTAGATGCTTATCTTGATTGCAAATAAAGGATAACAAAGACGCGAAACTCTATTATGAGAAGGTGATGAAGCAGAAAAACATCTCTGAGATGGAGACTGAAATCCTCACTATTGAAAGCAAAATGAAGAACGACGACATGGACTACAACGAAAGAGAAGGTGATTTTATTCATTTCATTTTCCCTTCTAAACTCATTCAAAATGTAGAATGCAAGAAGAAATTACAGCAAATGCAAGAACACTTGACAAATGTAAAATTATATTTATATCAGCTGAATAATAACAAAAAACTAGCTGCTTGCATTGGAAACCGAGTGTATTATTCACTTGTCTAATAGATGCGAAGAAGAGGCGAAGTTATGGGCCGATTATAATCAAGATGTAAATCCCAGTTTTTTTTTTTATTCGTACTAATTTGAGCAGGATTACAACAGCTTCCAGAGGATGATAAAGAAGAAGTTAAATAGATTTTCAGTTGATTAAATAATGCCAATTAAGAAGGAGTTCTCGTTTTCTCAGTATTGTTTTTGAGTGTGTCATAGCTGCGTGTTTTGGAAGTCTAAATCAGAATTATTAGCTCTAAATCAAATCTTTTTCCCATTAATTTTTTATTTCCTTAGATTAGTCCAAATAGCGTATTAAAACTTGCAAAGAGTGAATTTGTCGACGACTTATTGATCATTATTAATTAATTTTGTATAACAAAATCACTCATTGTTGAGAATGGACCATCATCTCTCCAATTCATCCAATTCAGAGGCTAGCTATTTCAATCCATCAACGAAAGCGCGAGAGAACCAAGCGGATCCGGTGGGAAAAAGGGAATTGGATAGGGATAATAAAGGGGCGGAAAACTCAGATGTGTTTATAACCAGAACCTCCAACTACAGGAACCGAGGCAATTCTGCCATCAAAGAAATCAATGAGGAACATGAAGAGGAGCCAGATGAGAAGCAGAGAGGCGAAAAACAGCATGATGAAGAAAATATTTTCAAAGAGAGTACTCAAAGATCAATTAAACCTTGGAAAATTTTGCTGACTGAGGCTGAGTCAGAGAGCAGGCCAATGGAACAGCAATACAATCGAGCACATACATCTGGTGAGAATAATGCTGCTTCAAGGAAAAATCAGAAAGAAGATGACCTTGTGGATCAACAGTTACAGGCATTCAAAGGCAAGAGAACTGAGCCAGAGGAGGATGACTATTTTATAAACAGTGACCCAATACAGCATCCATTGGAGTCACATTTACAAGCTGCAGAAGAAAAGCCAATAAAAGAAAGAGATTATACAGTTTCTCGTGTGAAAAGGCAGAGAGACGCTGATTTGGAATTTTATGAACGGTAATACTACTTCTGAGTGTTCAAATTTCATGATGAAAAATAGCTGCGATTTTCATGATTATGACGTGATGATAGAGCCTCAGAACTACGAATTGATCCTCGTGACTGGTGCAAACCCAGTCGCGGCCGAAATTGAGTCAGACGACGAGGAAATTAACAAATTTGATTATGACGAACTTGAAAAACAAATTAACCCTTTAAATGACGCAGCTGAAGAGCCTATTGAAGTTAACAGAGGAGAGGAAAAATCTCTTGAGCCAGAAGAACAAGACAAGGAAAAATTAGAAGAGCCGATTGAAGAGCAGAAAGAAGAACCCTTACTTCAGGAGGAAGAAAAAGACCCAATACAAGAGGAAGAGGAAAAAGAAGATCAGCAAGAAGAACCAGCAGCCGAGGAGATTTATGAAGAGGATTTTGATCCTGAAGAGCAAGATAAAAACGAGGAATTCAAACCAGAAGTAGAGGAAACTTTGCTTCCAGAGGCCAACACCATCGGATTCGACGAGCCTGCCGTCGAAGAGATCCCTCCCGAGCTTCCTCCTAAAAAAGCGCTTTTTATCGATATGGCTGTGAGGAATTTAGATCCTAGGGTCGTTAGGCTCACGTTTATCTACCGCGGGCTCAACGAGAAAAAGCTGAATAAAAAGCAAAGGCTATTAGTTGGGCAGCGTGCAACTAAAGAAGCTGTAGCAGTGAGCACTTCCGAACTCCTCTCTCCGGATTTCAAGAAAAAAGTATTCAGCAAGGAGGAGATGCATAAAGCTTCGACCTTGATCCCTGAATTAGAAAACTCGACTTTTGTTGAGCAGGACAGCAAGATAGCTTACATCTCAGTTCAGAGGGCAAATAGCTGCAGTACTCTGCCTGAGCTGAAGAAGGTTAAGGTGCCGAAGATGCAGATATCGAACACACAGTATAGAAATCTGCTCAAAGAGCAGAGGCAAGAAATACCATTGAGAAGAAAGAATCTCAGGCCTGAGTCGACGGAGAAAGACATTGTGGTGATCGAGAAAGAGTGGCTGTATGACTTTCCGCCAAAGTTAAAGATAGCTCCTGCAGCTTGGAAAAGAAGCCAGTCACTTTCGGCTATTGAAATTAATGAATACATTAAAAACCGCTACGCAAGAAAGCCTGAAATAAAACCGAAAACTGATACTGGAAGCAAAACGAGATGGAAATCACCGGCGAGATCTTCTGTGGATTTCATTAGATTCAACAAGGATATTGTAAAACATCTGAGCCAGCAGAATGAAGGTGAAATGCACACAAGCAGGAGTTTTCAATCGCGTAAAATGCCCGGAAGTCCCTACTCGACGAACATGATACTCAAAACATTTTTGCTTTCTGGCAACCAAACTCCAGTTAAAAAAGAATACGATGAGAGTTTTATGGCGTCCATGAAAACTTCAGAAAGGCTGCCTCTGATAAAATCAAACCGCTCGATGGCCTCTCTTCCGTTTCAGAGTAATGAAAAGAAAAAGGTAAATAAAAAAATCACGCGAGCCGTAGGGAACAGAATCGAGAGAAGAAGTCAGTCAACAGAGGCAGGAATGAGATCGATAGAGGACTCGACCATAAACAACCAGAGCCTGCTTCTATCGCCTGAAAAATCGAGAGAGATGCAGATATTAGAAGCTGTGTTCAACGCTAGGATGAATAAAGATTCGGTGGAATCTTTACCTGCGGATGCCCAGTTTTATCTGGCAAAGCACTATGGACAGGAGACCAAAACTCCAATTAAAGCATTGAAGTCACATAGAGGCGCTGTAAAGAGCTCTCAAGCAGATTATCTGGCCATGAGAACGCCAGTGCCAAGGCATGTTCAATTGCCTTCGCTATCGAATCTAATTCAAAGGTAAATTTATTCATTGGTAACCCATCCTTAACCATATCCTCTAGTCAATCAGCTACCTCATCCCCAATTAAATCGTCAAGAAAGTAGATGACCAATCCAAAAAGATGCGTTAGCCGCTAGAGTTTTAGTTCATTTTCAAATAATTCAGGACAAAAAGTAGATTTCCATATAGCAAATTAGTGTTTATCAACTAAAAAATTCATTATTAGTTCTAGTAGCCATTTTTCCGTTTGTAATCAAATCCGTAATTCGTTTCCTAATTTCAAAGGCTGGATAAATCGCATAGATTTCTCTTAATCTTTCTGATTTAACTCCTATTAACCAATATCAGAAATGATACACTCAATTTTAGCCAATCCGCCAATTTTTCAAAGTCAATGTAAACTCATATCGAGAAACGTCCCATTTGCTTAACTTTACTATCAACTAGCTAATTCAGATATCTGGAATGCGCAGAAATTGTAACACGCTGTGCAGTTTGAGAACATAAAATATTCAAGCAAGATTCTCCCCCCTCAACTTGAAAAAATTCCCTTTGTCAAACTAATCAATGAGAACACAGCCCTGTGGCTGTTAATAAAATAAAAAACGCTCAGAAGACTCAATTTCCATCTTTTTTCTTGCATCCACAATCTCCGCCCCAATAGTCATCCACTGTTTCACAATCGAATTCCGGTTTTCCATTCTCTTTATTGAGGATATTATGTATCTCGCACAAATAAAGCATCAGCTCGTATTTCGTTTCCGCTTTGATAGGGTTCTCAATGAAAAGCTTCAATAGACGCTGGCCCCATTTCTTATTCGGATAAAACTCTGCCCTAAAGACAAATCTTCAGAAAGACAAAAATTATTTTGCTCTTACAAAGCTTTCAGGAAAAACTTCACTTTGGCTTGGTCCTCCTCGGTCGGTTGAAGCGGCGAGAAAGCACTAGCAAGATGGACGAAGGTCCAAAAATTGCTGCTTAATTCTGCATCAGTGACATTTTGATGATCAAACTTAGTTGCTGAGTTCAAATGAAGTGAAAAATGCAAATTAGCAGAGATATTAAAGTCAATTTACCAGTCGATACGTCTTTCAATTTGAACGAATACGAGGAAAAATTTTGGCCTGAACTTTTTCGTAAAGCTCCATCGTTTTGATTCGCTTGGGCAGGTGCTTTAAGCGTGGTGTTGTAGTTATGGATAGTAGCCAGGACAAAGATCAAGGTGAAGAAGATCGCAACAGAAATCGTGGCGTTGCGGAATGCGTTTCCTGACATCCTCTTGCTATAGTTCCTACACTTGTTTATTTATAGTTTATTTAATTCTTAGATTGCACTGTCTTGGAATTTTGCGTTCTGCCAGCTGAATTAATAAGACTTTTCCAAAAATACTCAGTTTTTTGACTTCAGACAGCGAGTATGTTATATTTAAGAATAGGTGGTCTGATGCAACTACTATTAACCGCAACACATGGACTATATGTGTATAAGAATATTATCAATCAGAATTCAAAAATTAGACAGTTTAGTCAAAAAACAAAGGCAAACTATGGTTATTTCAAAAATGCTAGCTCAGTAACATCTAGTAATATCTGATCTTTTGACTTTTAGGGTCTAATCCAAAGTACCTCGCGGCCATCTCTCGAATCTCTCTTTTTACTTCAGGCCGCAGAGAAAACTCATTGAGACGAGGCTTGTTGGAGTTATGCTGAGCCTTCAACACAGCTGGAGCCGCGCGTTTTCCTGATGACGCTGAAACAGGGTGTTTCTTTTTCTGTGGAAGAAAATCTTCAATGGAGTACTCTTTATGCATCGAAGTATCGAGATCGTCGAGATTGAGACTGCTATTTGTTTTATTAGAACTACTGTGTTGCTTACTCAGCCCATGGTCATAGCTCTTGTCCATGTTCGCGCTAGTGGCTGTTGTCGTTTTTTTCGTTGTATTTTTCGTCGTCAGTTTCCTTTGCGCATCGTTTTGAGTACTCCTAATCTCCATGCTCTTGTTTAATCTTTGCCTTTCTGCGTTGCTGGCTGTTTTCGGTCGTGCTTTCTTCTCGAAATATGTTGTTTGGTTGAGCGGGTCTTCGGGAACAACACCAAAAGAAAAGTTTAGCGTTCCCGAATTCCTTAGGTTAGATCCTCTAGCACGGTTGCTTCGAGAAGAGGAGCTTTCTCGCCTTTTAGCAGCGGACTTAGGACGCTTGTTGGAGTTATAAGGACTCTCTTCATGTCTATTGGAGAAGGATGTACTGCGGTCAAGCGCGTAGCTATGATTGATTTGATCTCTTGTGCTTTCTGAGGAATATTGTATCGTTGAGAACCGGAGATTGTCGTCTCTTCTAGGCCTAAATTTAACGACGGCATCGTTGATAATAGTATAGTCGTAGTCGTCGTCCGCGTTAGCATATGTCCTGCGCATGACGGCCTGTGATTTAACTTTCTCATGGGATACATGGTTGTTATAGGAGCCAGGACCAACTTTTGGAGCGGTCCTGCGCACGAGCTCGGTGATATGAGAAAATCGCTCCTCTTTGCCAAAATTACAAGATTTGCGGTCGTTTTTATTGACAGTGAGTCTGGTGCCTCTCTTAGTCATCTAATCGAGTTTGAAAAGAATTTCTGAGTTTCTGGAGTGGAAAGAAAAAGATTACCAGAGGTATAGTGTAGCCACCGGTCCGCTCGTTTGGGTGGCGAAACTGAAGCGAAGTCGGGCGCATTGAGAAGCAGGTTTGGCTGTTTAATTAATGCAATGATTTTTCCAATAAATTTTTAAAAGGCAACTGCGCTGAATAGACTCCGTAGTCAATCAATTTTTAAATAACATTAATTTGCTGAATCTTAACGGCAGAACATTTTCTCCTCCTTACCTTAATAATGCTCTCATAATTGTAAAGAATTAGATCGAGATTAACTATCTCTCTCGGTTAGGCCAGGATTGTCTCCCAATCAAAATAATAATTCTTGCATGGTTTTGCTGTTCCATTTTCATAATTGCAATTTTCTTCTTGTAAGAGCCCAATCATTAAACAATGGTGGAGTTAGTTTGGTACAATACAACTTCTCACATATATCTAGATCCCACTTTGAAGAGAGAGGGATCATCGACTTTGAAAATAAATTGAATATCTTACTTCATTTACTATTTTTTAAGACCCCAAAAAAAACACAAACACATTACCTGTTTCTTAATGCTTCTTAAGTATGAATTGTTTCGAACATTTCAAAATGTTGCGAGATCTCACTCACACAATAACATTATAATCATAGATGAGATGTATACATATACTAGCCAGTCATGATTATTCGAGATTGGTTACCTGTAGACCGTCATTAACAGGATTAACACTAATTTGTCGGCTTTGGTGAGCACCACGGATCGCATTCAAATGGAAATAAATGCTTTTCTTTGATCCCGCAATGCCTCCTTGATTCGGCGTAAGAGGCTTAATTCGTCTTTGGGTGTCCGGGACAGTGCTCCGTGGAGATGTATTCATTGGAGGTGACTGGTTAGCCTGGGGACTCACCACCTGGCCTGCACTCCCTCCGCTTCCTACGCTTCCACCACTTCCCACACTTCCAGGACTGACTTGTGTTCCTACTCGTTTTCGGTTTCTAATAGACTTCCAAAGCGCGGAAAGTGCTTTACGAATCGAATTAGTGCTTTGCAGGACCTGGTAGAAAGACAAAACACCCATTCCGAGGCTCGAAGCACCCATGATGCCCCACCCTAAATTCTTAATTAAGCTATCAGCTCCATCGACATATTTCTCAAGTCCGATGAGTGTGAAATATTGAGCGTGTACAGCTAATTGGGTCATCTCATAAGCGAGATTTACCCCTCTCATAAACTTGCTTGGGAAAACCTTTGTTTGCAGTAGCACGCTCAGATAAGCTCCATGAATAAGCAAGTTAACGCTGACCTGGGCGAACGGATATGCCGCTAACTTTGTCACTGAGAGCACGCTGAGGGCAGCTCGAGATAGAATAAGAACCGGTATCCATTCTCCGACCTTGGAATCTTCATAGCCTTTGACGATACTGCTGAATTTGGCCTCTAGCAAGCTAGTTTTGCTAGTTTTGACCGACATAGAAGTGAGCACCAAAGAGCTCGTGCCTACGAAAACTCCAATAGTCGCGACATTTGAAACTACTGAACCGGCAATTTCGTATGGATGTTCCACACTAGGACTTGATAACTGAAGGATTACTGCCACAAATAGTTGTGTAAATGTGCTGAGAACGACATTTGAAATTAAATTCCATTCCAGAACGTTCTTGACGCCGTCAAATAGTCTCACTGCTAGACTTCTCCTACCAGTTAAGTTTGTGCTAGCTGATAGCCCACCTTGCAAAGCAAAGAGGATGGCTCTGACTGCGAGTAAGGTAGCTGAGAGAGAAGCTACGATTGAGAGTGTTCCTCCGTAGTTGTCTAAGAATAATGATGATGTATCAAACTGGTTCCAGTTATTTTCGAGGACCCTGTTCTGAGCAATAACCTGAAGGGGCGGATCTATTAGCAATCTGAAGAGGTTTGCTGAATGATCTTGTTTGCCATCGATTTTTTGATAATACAAGAGGAGGTTATCTGGCAGATGAGTATTGTAAAATTTTGGGAGCATGAGGAGTGACAGTAAAATTCCAAAATGAGATAAATGCAAAAAGTCTCCGGTGGACAAGACTAATGCCGCGTAAGAAGAGCCTAGTGCGGTGTAATAAAGGGCATTGGCAGCTGTGGTCGAGACAGAAATGGCTTTAGTTTCAGATTGAGATAATTCTAAGGGTGGTTTGCATGTTTTGATGTCGCCTGTTGCAGTATAGTTTTCTGGGCATGCTTTCAGGCA
>ENA-UOTX01001849-UOTX01001849.1-compost-metagenome-genome-assembly--contig:-NODE-1849-length-12953-cov-20.676996_pt1 | contig 12953 bp, 15 predicted proteins | sample MGYA00238143_ERZ746982 | MGnify/ENA primary metagenome ERZ746982 (study PRJEB28758, sample SAMN06268862) | compost metagenome | isolation source: single cell | place: USA: California, Emeryville, Joint... | reverse complement strand
GAGCTGTTTTTCAAGGACTTCTTCGATGAGTTTATCAGCGCGATAGCATGTCCCAGATTTCACATCTTTCACCATGAAATCTGAGAATTTGTCTACATGGCCAGATGTTTTAAGAACTTCATGTGAAGTCAAATTGGTTAATGCTAACTCCAAGAGGTCGTCTTCAATGTATAAAAAAATTTAATATCCGCAATCCAGAAACAGGAAATGAACTCAGCCCTGCGTATCCGTTCAATCTGATGTTTGGGACTGATATCGGTCCCACTGGTACTGTGAAAGGGTTCTTGAGACCTGAAACTGCGCAGGGTATCTTTGTAAATTTCAAGAAACTATTAGATTATAACGGAGGGCGCCTTCCTTTCGGTGGAGCGACGGTCGGCATAGGATTCCGTAATGAAATCGCACCGAGATCTGGTCTTTTGCGGCTTCGCGAATTTCATCTCGCTGAGATCGAATATTTCGTTGACCCTGAGAACAAAAATCATGCAAAATTTTCAGATTTTAAAGACATCAAAATACCTCTACTTTCTAAGGAGCTCCAGGAGAATAATGAAAGCCCACGAACAGACCTTACAATTGGTGAAGCAGTCGCTCAAGGAATTGTTCATAATGAAACGCTTGCCTATTACCTCCTGAGAACGTTCCTATTTCTGAAAAGGTGCGGCCTTGACGAATCAGGCATTAGATTCCGACAGCACTTGAAGACGGAGATGGCTCACTATGCTACTGATTGCTGGGATGCTGAAGTGCTAACCTCTTATGGTTGGGTCGAAGTTGTTGGTCATGCAGATCGAGCCTGCTATGATCTAACACACCATTCAAACGCTACTGGACAAGAGATGGTCGCAGCGAGGAAGTTCTCTAAGCCTACTTTAGTAAAGACTATCAAAGCTAATTTGAACAAAGCCGCTATTGGAAAGAGTGAGTATAAGCAAATTTTTAAAACAATTGTAGACTATGTGGAGAGATTGAGTGATGCAGAGAAGAAAAATATCCAAGAGCAATTACAAAAAGCATCTGAATACATAGCTACTCTTCCAGATGGTGCCAAAGTCAAATTTACCTCGAATATGCTCTCTTTTGAAGAGAAAGAGCAAAATGTAATGGAGCAAAAGTTCACCCCTCATGTGATCGAGCCCGCCTTCGGTCTCGGAAGAATACTCTATTGTATCCTAGAACATCGCTTCAGAATGAGAAACGAAAAGAGAACTTACTTAAGCCTTCCGGCTAAACTTGCTCCTTATAAAACTTCAATTTTACCTATTGTATCCCATCCAGAATTTGCAGAATATATTAAAAAATTATGTAACCAACCATTCCTTTTGCTGTTCTCATCTAAAAACTCGCTCTAGCTACAAACTTGAAACGGTTAGGACTTTCTTCAAAAGTCGATGATAGTGGCACGAGCATTGGTAAAGAAACTACCTTTCGTTAATTTTTTCTAAAAGTATTCATATATTAGGCAAGAGATATTCAAGAACTGATGAACTTGGTATTCCATTCGCGATCACGATCGACCAGCAAACACTCACCGATCAAACGGTCACACTCAGAGAAATTGATACTCTCCTTCAAGTGAGAGTACCGGTAATTCCTCTTCTGCAATGATCATTTTAATGCTAAAATTCCTGAAATAGATTGATGAGGTTCATCATGTAATCAGGGATCTTGTTGAAGGCGAAATAAATTGGAACAATGTAGTTGAAAAATATCCAAAGTTTGCGATTAAAGAAGATGATTAAGAGCCTATCCAATAGATTCGAAAGTTCAAATTGTGCTATTCCATTTGAAGCCCAAATATATTTTTTTTTTGTTGGATCCTACTAAATTCGATTCAAAACTGTAAAAAGAAGAAGCATAAAGATTAGCAAAAACACAAAGAAATTACTATGCTGTTATCTAGTCGAGTGGTTTTAAGAGAAAAGAGTTTATTTATGTGCTGCATGCTGATCGAGAGATTCCATTTTCGTTGGTTATTACAAAGAAATTGAAAGGCATCGGATGCTTAAAATTGACAAAAAGTGTTTGATAGATGCGTCTTGGATATAATAAGAGTAAAATAGACGATTTCAAAATAAACGAAAATTTTTTTACAATTAAGTGTCGCAACAACGGCCAGGCTCTGCGATTCGGAGCAAATTTTATTAGATAACTAGAGATTTACAATTATTATTAAATATAACCTAATGTATAGCCGCTGAAAGAAGAACAAAAGACTGTGAGAAAGGTTGTGGTTGGATCAAAGTGAATTAGTCAATCTGGACTCTTAGTTCGGAGAAATGTTTCGATCTATTTCATGAGGCTCTGTCTGTACATGTTCCTTTGTGGCTCTAGCTGAATCATCTGCTAATATCTTTTTTCGCTGGTTAAGAGAAAACATACTTGAGTCGAGATTCACAAGGGATATGATATATTACCTGCACGTTCATTTCTAATACACTTTGCTGAATTTTTAACAAGTTATTCCGAGCACTCCGGTTCTTTAAGGTAAGTTCATTTAATCGATCAAATGCCTCATCTAAGGAGCAAAAGTGAAAATTTAGCATGTATGTTGATTTAAAATCTCTCACCAATGGAAAATGAGTTGTTGTGGCGATTAGACTCAAAAGCAGGCCGAATCACGTCCAATAAACTCATATTTGATGTAGAGTTTCGTTTAGATAGAGCTTTGTTGTCACTTCGCACTGTTCTATTTGTAATCTGTGAATGATCCAAGTTCCCTTCTTGGTCACCAGAAGTGTCTAACTGCTTGAAATCTAGTGAAAATAAGGTTAGTTTGAATCCTTAGAGATGATGACTTTTACCTTTTGATCTATTATTCAGATTATAAGAACGATTGTTATGATTCATTGATAAATTTCTCTCTTTATATTGTTGGTACTGCATTCTTGCACGACGGTAACTATCAAACTTTAGAGAGGGGTTGGTTCCATGTAATTGGTTGCTTGGCTTTTGGCTTAATCTCGTGAACTTTTGAGTAGGGATGTTGCTTTCGGCAAGTGGATGCAGAACAGCTCTTGGATTGTGCTGTGACCTGCGAACTTTCGGCCCATCTTTTTCCATTGGTTGATCAGTGATAAACGTGCCTCCAACTCCGGTGGATCCGATAGATGTCAAAAAAGACGATGGTACTCCGTCTGACGGTAGACTCGAATTCACTTGAGCAAGACTATTCTTTCTCGTTTGCTGAAAGCTGCTGTTAATACTTTGGTTTTGGCCAGATCCAGCAGGCGGAGCCTTCAAAAAAATTTCATTCTTGAGTAAATTTCCAGAACCCAATTCTGATAACTTCGGTTTGTACATCTTCGAGTTAGAAATAGGTTGTAAACGCCTAAAATCCCTTCCTGGTGTTGCACCGGAGCCTCGAGAGTAGTTTTTCTCCGCAGATTTTTTTGTACGTGAGTATGAGAAACTGTTCTCATGCTTCGCGCTTTCATATCGTGCGATGATATTTCTATTTGAGATGTCTAATAACCGTTTAGTGCTCAGCTTATTGCGAGTCAAACTTTTATCTGCCGGTTTATTTTTTGTTGGAGGAGGTATACTAAGATTTTGTCGATGATTTTGCTGTTGTAGTCTGTCCGTCATGCCTTTAATTGAAGGAGTTTTGTTGAGGACATAGTCGTTATAAAATAGTCTGTCAGGTGTGCGTGATGGCGGTAATTTTCTGTTAAGGCTGAGGTATTGAGGCTTTTGAGACTGATTTTCGCTGATTACATTGGACAGGAGCTTCATTCCAGGAACTTGAGCAGAATTGTTTGTAAAATGCACAGAGCAGTTCATAAATTTATCAGTAGAGTATGGTTCTTGTATACATTGAAAATAATTTTATTTATGTAAATAAAATCTTTATCAGCCAAGTTTTAATTCGTTTCAGATTGAGCTCTATTACAGGTGTGGGGGATATCAGATTGGTTTCGCAAGGGCTTCTCACCACGAATGTATAATTTGCTGGAAACAAAGGCTTGACTTCGAGAAAGAAATAGTTTCATCAAGATTAAGCTAGCAGCTCAACAATCACACATAATCCCGTAAGCATGTTTCGAGAATACACAAAAGTACTTCAAAATCATCTTTAGTTTCATAGTTTGAGTTCTCTTTGTGCATATCCAAGGCTTTTTTTGAAGTAAATATTGTTTTTCTGTTCAGATCATCCATCAATCGGTACGAATGACAGATGGAACCGGCCTCCTGAGATAAACCCTTCTTAGCAAATTAGCAAGGTTGGGTTTAAAAGATGCCTGGCTGTTTCATTGTGTCAGGCTGAGAGGCAACGAGAGAACAAATAAAGAGTGATGATATACAGCAATAGCAGTTGTGATTTGATCACGAGATAAATAAAATACAAATTTTTAAGTATAAAGCCTTGCAATAAATACGATAATGAACCAGTCACAACCTCAAAGCATCCAGAATCAGTCTTTCCTTAATCGACATCTCTCTAAAATCATATTGGGAGGTCTCGTATGCCTCGCTTTGCTGATTGTGTTCGGAATTCTAACAGCGGTTTACTACACAACTCATATACTATTCCCTGCTTACATTTCATTCGGAGTATCTAATTATTTTGGACACCTTTATCTGAACTATTTAGATTGTACTTTTCGTCCTCTATCGCATGATCTACACCGCTTGCAGAATGGTGACATTTCCAGGATCTTCTTGGCTATGGAGGAGAAACATCGAATTTCATTTCGCGAAGTAGCCACATTTTGCTTACTTTTTACATGAACCATGATATCATACTTATAGAGAAATGGCAGTGAAAACAAAAGATAAAATATTCCACTTGGAATCATTAACCGAGTATATTCTGACCGATAGCCAGTCTAAGACCTGGGATTCCTACATGGATTTGTTTGAAATCAGAAAATTGATCTCTTCGCTCTGTCATATTTTCAGCAAACAGCTTATTCATCGAACTTTAAGCAAAAATCAAAGGAAACTCTCAGTTAAATTTGAAGAGTTACAAAAAGTCCTGAAAGACGCAAATATTATCAAAAAAACTTCGCATTCGGCTGACGTTTTCCCATTATGGACAATACTTAAACAAAGAATTGATCTAACCAGGAGCTATGGTATACTAAATTCCATCATTTTTGTGCAATTACTAATTGTATTGCTCATAAATCAAGACGGTACACTCCTCTTTTTCGAAGATAAAACAAAAGGGACAGACATTCTGCAGATTTGTCGATCAATAAAAATTGACTTAGACGATATAACTGCTAAAAAGAGGTTTTTTAGCTCAATCTATCGATGGCTGACAAATGACTCTCTTGGATCTATTGATCAGGCAAGGGATTCTTTTGGTGTTTATTCTCATAAGGGATTTGTTATGTAGATCCGAGAAGAGCTTGAGACAAGATACGAAGGAAGGCGTATACAATTGCAGGTAGGAAAAGGAGTGACTTTAGACTGGTACATGGATTTACTAACTATTTTAATTTATTCCTGGGTTTAAAGCATGGTGTTAATGGGTAAAGCTAACGAAGATGCTGAAGATACCAATAGAGCGGGACCAGAGCACCAAACTTCAATCAGAATCGGTAATGTCGAAGATTCGGTGGAAGTCTTCGATAGGTCAGGTAAATATATGACTTCTCGAGCAAGTAGCTTATCGTTTTAGCGAGGAATAGAGTCTCCAATCCCACTATGATATTTTGCAATCCGAACGCAGGCATTTATGAGTTCATGTATTACGAGGTATCTGCTGTTTGGGTAGCTATTTTCTAATAATATAATTTGGGGGTTTAGAGCGAGTGGATCGAATTCTACATCAACAAAGGAATGAATGTGTTTGTATGGAACTACCGTGGCTACGGCCGAAGTGGAGGGTCACCAACTCCCAAAGTAACACTAAATTACTGTTTCAACTCGTTAGTTATGATTCCCTTGCAAGAACTGTAAGAAGGATGGTGAGGCGATTGTGAATTACCTTCGAGCCGAAATGAATGTCAAAAAGATTGGTGTTCACGGCGAATCCCTTGGAGGTTTGATTGCCTCTCATTTGGCAAGGCACGCAAACATAGACTATGTCTGTGCTGATCGCACATTCTCATCACTGACGGATGTTGCCACGTATAGTTTTGGAAGGCTTCTCGGCATACTGTACCAAATGATTACAGGATGGAATGATGATACAAGCGAAAACTTCATTCAGGCCCCCTGCTTTAAAATCATAACATTCGACCCTAAAGATGAGATGATTCCTCTTCTAGCATCTCTCCGCTACAGCATCACTCGCCGAATCATCGAACGTATTTTCGGTGATGACCCAAATACTGAGAAGAAAGGACCCAGCTTTTTTGTAACACTTTGATTATAATTCGCAGATTTCTCATCAGCAATTAGAACTATTTCAAATCAGGTTATAATACATTAAATGAGCAAAAGAATGAAGAGCTCGAGCTTCTTACTCCAGCTCAGACAAAAATATTATTTAATTCATTGCGGCGTGTATCGGAAGTATTTGTGGAGATGTCCAAAATCCAGCAGCTACCCAGAAAAAAACCTAGAAGAGCGGGAAGTACGGACCAATCATTAAAAAAGCTGAGGTCACCCATCCGCCTAACCGGTCTTGATAATAAAGATCATATCTCCGGGGGCAGTCTTGATAGTTCGGTCAATATGTCTGTGATCGAGAGAGAAGGAAATGGCCTTGAAGATATTCAGGAGACTTCAGTAAGTCCTATGAAACCACATCTAAGGAAGAAAACTATCAAACAAGTGAACTTGGATGACAGTGTGTCATTTGTAAATGATAGCAGATATTTAGACGAGAGCGTCCATATAGACAGGAACAGCAATCCATTGGAAAAGTTGCAGCACCCTATTGATATTTCAAATCTGCCTGCAAATAATAATGTAGTCTCATATTTGAACTTGCTTGGTGATGAGGAAAAGAACTCCGAGAATCTTCAAAGACTGACCTATAAGGTAGCAATCAATCAACTAGCTTTTGTTATAACATGGATTTGATAGTTATTTTCACTTTTTGGGAGTTTGGAGGCCGGAGGCATATACCTTGTGGATGTATTTACCTCGAAGGATAGTTATGGAACATTCAAAGTAAATTTTCCTGGTTACGAATTTAATAATTTTGCCCTTAGGAATTCTTGACCAGCCTTGAGATATGGGGTTCCTACTTCCCCTTGAGACAGATTTTTGAATATCCTAATGTTACAATAGAATTTTTCCATAAGCAAGCCATGGTAACATTAAACGCATTGACTAATGAAGTAACAAGTCATCAAATAGCATCGCATTAAAGAATTTATTCGTCGACTTGACAATGTTATTGCTTCACAAAAACCAAGAAACTTACTCCCATTAGAAGCAAAAGTAATAGCCGGAATGTAAATCTGATTCACTCAACTTTTTTGCTACTAGGTCATGGAAGACTTAGAACTCATTTCAAATGTGTTCCCTTCGATTTATCAGAAGTTAGTGCTTGCCTATAATAAACACTTTGGTAAGGAAGAAGAAGAAGCTAAAGAAGGGAACTTTAGCCAAGGAGTCGAATCTACACAAATGGATAAGCAGTCCTCCGCCACCTCTCCAGCAACGAACCAAGTTATCACGATAGAGGCTCCCGCTGGAAGTCATTTGAGCTTCCAGACATTGGGACACCTCCTTCCACTCTCTTGCGGCCATAACGGTGCATTGAATAAGATGGAGGCAACAATTTATGAGCATTATCTAAAGAAATCTGGTTTAGTGAAATTCTAATTTTGCTAGATAGATATTCAATCAGCTTAGTGTTCTGGATTTTTTTCAATGAAGATTGTGAAAACGCAAATTGTTTCGATTTCCATATGATACTTTTGTATTCGTGTATTATCAGACTTTCGCTCGCTCACCAATAGCAATCAGACTACTTAAGAAGTCTCAAATAATTTAGCATTTTGAGTCTAATCGACGGGAGATAGGACGAAGTATAGATACGAACGGAACCATGCTGATAACCTATGGATTTGCGTCAATCTTCATAATTTGTTAGTAGATAAAAAAATTAAATAAAATCATCAAACTGTAAATATTCAAATCGAATATGGAGGATCATGCATTGTCACAACTGAAGCAACGTAATTGCTATTATCAAGAGACAGCTTTCTAAATTGGAAGTTAGGGATTCAGGGACTCCAGAAAGATCGGGACGAGCTAACGGGTGAAGTCCTGAAAGATCGTCAAAACTTATTGAATCTGGAAAAACAAATTGCTAACCTCAAAATGGAATATGAATTTCAGAACAGCAGTTTAAAAGAAAAAGAGACCGTGATCAATGAATACAACCGCATGATTGAAGAATCGGAAAAGGCATATAGCAAAGTAATGAGATATTCTTATAAATTGGACATTAAAACTGCCAATAGATTGTAGAAAACTCTTCAAAATTGCTCCGTGCACTCGAGAGCGAGAGCACCACGCTTAAAGGACGAATCAAATCTAAATTTTAACAAGTTATATGCAGCACATTATGATTTTTCATCATTTGAGGTTTTTTTTTTTTTGAGATTCTCTCAGACTTCCCCCCACCTTTTTTCAATATAAATCTCGCAATTGAACGAAATACTCTTTCTTTTAGAAGGCTCAGACATAATCAGACATATTTGCTGAAATTATAAAACTCTTCTAGTTTGCAATTTACAACCAAAAAAAGTAGGTTCGCTCGCTAACTATTATTTATCAGAAAATGAAGGTTATCCAGACACTAATATCCAAATAAATGGAAAGAGTAGGACATATTGTCATTATCAAGTCGAAAATTTGCTGTTTTCTTTCTCTTTTTGATTCATTCAGCAGTGGCCTGGTTGCCATGGTCTCCTTGCCCGGTTTCATTATCGTCATCTCCGAGCTCGAGTAATTGTCGTTGGATTCCAGCAGAAAGTAAATCAAGAAGATTAGCATAACGCTTCTTTATGTCTCGAAGGTCTTCCTCTAGGTTTGTTTTACTTTCCATCAATTCTTGATTGAATTCCATCATAGATATACTGCCTTCCACGAGTTTATCTTTTTCATTTTTCAGATTTTCATTCTGCTCTTGTAATTCAATGCCCATTTTAACGATCATTTCGCTGGCTTTGTGTAGATCGCGATTTTCGGATAATAAATTCTTATTTTCTTCCATTAGCTTGATGCAGTACTCTAACAGACCGTTGTAATCTTTGAAATGCCTTGTAATGGCATCATCACTTTTGATTTCTTGGATTCGAAAATTTCAAATCGCCTTTAAATAAAGATGACTATACCTTTTGGAGTTTGGGTTTGGTCAATCGACTCGGCAGTCGTTTCATTGCTTGTTACAGGCGTAGTGGTAGTTTCCATCCTATTCGCGCTGATGCAAATTTTGAGTTTTTTAAAATCTTATTGCAGAAGGATGGAACCCGACAATTTATTTCAAATAAATTTCAAAACCGAAACTTCTAATGATCACTAGTCATGATAATTTCTCTGAAATTGATTGAGAAAGAGGGAAATGATATTTATTTTCACAATCTACAAATGAGTTGCCGATCTCTAACAAGAGCTTAAAACCTTGACATCATAGACATGATGCAGAGCTGTCTCCTCACTATTCTTAATAGCTTACATAGTGAGGTAAATTTCTAAAACTTTCAACTTACAACATGATTTTTAAATGTGATTGTGACAAAATGTGATAACCTTCAATTCATTTCAAAGCTGCATGCAAAAGGTATACAAACCTTTCCGAAAAAATTGCATCTCAGGTTTAAATCCCGTAAACAATTAAAAAAAAAAAGAATTTGATAGCTGCATTAATAATATGAATCACTCTATACTTGTTATGATTGGTTTCAGAGATGCATTCCGATATCCAAATGCACTTCGCTTTTGTGTCGATCAGAAGAATTTATGCGGGGATTAATGTATAATTGGCCGATTTGTCATTGAGGATTGCATATCACCCCGAAGATTTTGCAATGAAATTGTCTCCAAATTTCGATCATCTGCCTGCAGATCAAACGCTTCGAAACCCATCAAAACAACTTCAGTCGCCTGTAGTTTTTCCAGTCCTTCTTGAATCCCTTGATCAAGACTTAATTTATCTCTTTGTAGAGAAACTAAATCCTTTGTCATCCTAATTTTTTCGTTGTGATTGTCGACAGTGTCCTGTCTGAGACTGTCTCGGAAACCCCTTATTCCTGACATAATCGTGTTCACAAGTTCTCTTCTTACTCTTTCATCAGATTCATCTAGGTCCTTCAACTCTTGTTTAAAGCTCTCTTTCTCTCTGCGGAAAATCTCCATCTCCTTTATGAGTGTTTTTAATGAATCCTAAAGTGGGAAAAAGCAAATGTATGAACAATTTACATAGCTGCCAGTCAATATACCTCGAGATGCTTTATATTATGAGCGGCTGCTCCAAGAAAATGAATAGCAACAGTATTTTCGTTTTCATGGTCTGCGATATTTTCAGAAAAGCGAAGCCTATTCGTCTGCTTAATCTCCTGTTCAGTCGGTATTTGGAGATCCTTCTGGTGGATATTCCTCTTCATAAACCTGTTTGGATCAGCAAGTTGGTCGTATTTTGTAAAACGCATTGGATCATTGATAATTTTTTCAGAACCATAATGCTCATATACCTGATCTGAGAAGTAATTTCGTGGAGGTTGAGCCTTTTGCATCTGAATAATAAACTCTCTGACTGTAAATTGTGCATCTGAGCTAATCGGGACAGAACTTGAAAGAGCAGGAGGCTTAAAGAAAGGCTTTCGAGGGGTTTCCTCAATTTGTGGGTGCTTTTTTGTGCGGCTCCTCGTGGTACTTGAGAACATGTGGAAAGTCGTTCGGAATGTAGTCGGTCGCGAAGATAAAACCGTCGTTTTCTTCTCAGTGTCTTCTGTCATAGCGCTGCGGATGTCAAGAGGGGAAAATCCATTGCTCAGCTGTGGAGACACTAGTCATAAGAATGATAGCATGGTTAGAGCGAGTGCTTTCTTATAGTGAGAATATATGTACTTGTTTGCATTGTGCTTCCTGTGCTATCAAATTGTAATGGATCCAGTTTAACGGGCTTCTGTTTGCGATAATACACAGACCGAATAGGCAGCAACTCCGAGCTGGTTCTGGTGGGAGTTTTAAGATGAGGTAATGTCGGTGAGAGCATGAAGTTATTCGACATAGTGTAAATTTTATTTATGTATTTAAAGACGACACATGAGTGAGAATCATTTGATAAATCGCGTTTTATGTTTTTCCTATTTAATTATTATGTACCTCGACGCTTGTAATTGTCTTAAATGTATTATACAGAAATAAAGCTATATGCATTGTACCATTGTCTCATTTCATAATGGGATCTTGGAAAATGATGCAAAATCACGGGAAATTGTAGCATTCATTTTTTCTGTATTTAGAGCGACATAATTCAAGAAATCTATTTAATACAACTTTTCTCTTTGGGATGCAGCGTGGGAAAATGCTTTCAAGCTCTAGGGATCTTATATCTGTCGATTGCATACGTAGTTTGTGAGGTATCGGTGATCTAATTTGCATTGTCGTAATTGTGAAAAATTGCACAGTAGTTATTCTTTGATTGTAAACAGCTAAGAGTGTGGAATAAAATTTGAATTTTAAAGTATTTTGTTTAAACGCATTCGAGTTGATTGAAAATGAGCATCAACTACTCGTATCAGATGCAAAAACAGCCTGCAAGAGAGGAGGCGTCGCTCGCAAAACAAAGAAATAATTCTTGGATTTCTCAGAAACAGCAGTCTTCAAACACCCAAATGAATGTGGGACAAGAATATGTAATATTCATACCCACATTAGCTAAAAACTTTAAAGGAGAGGCAATACAACATCACACCCAAAAAAGAAGATGCTCATCGCTCTAATCTTGTGAATGAGTTCTTAGAGCAAAAGACAGCTCAAAAAAAAGCTTCTACTTACGTTGGAACTGCATCCGGCAAGCAAATGAATTCGACCAAACATGAAGTATCTATCGAGAGCAACAATGCAGCTTAGCTATATCCATTCTTTTTGAAATAGGAGCAATTATATCTGGAAAGTAGAAACGAACAATATGTAGATATGAAGAAGGGTATGCCATCACAAGCTAGGGCAAATGTTCTCTCTGAAGTTTCAGGATACAGTGAGCGTTCCCCTTGAAACACACAGCTAAAATTAAGCTAGGAAATCAAAATGAGCAGCTGGGATACTACTATCCACCTGGTATGGCTAATTTTGACTCTTTCGGCAATAAAGGGAAGGAGAATACGAGTAGAATTTTTGTAAAGTCTCAAAAAACACTTCAAGCAGAACCTGCAAATGAAGTAATTAAAGCGCAATTCAATTTATCGAAGAATTTTACATTACTGATAAGGCTTACGATGAGTATGATGCGGATGTGAGAAGAAATAAACCATATGGGAACTACTTTGAAGGAGAAAGCAATGAAACATATGGCCAAGTGAAGCAGAAGTAAATAAAATTTTAGTGTATTCTGCAGCTAAGCCTGATCCTCCTAAGCTCGAGAAATCATCAGAATTTAGTTTACCAAAATTCTGAAAAAATGAAAGCTCAGATGGCCAAAGAGCAACAGAGTCGTCAATGGAAGAACACTGGAGTCAGCAATCCATCTAATAAGATGATGATGAATTATCCCGACTATGAGGAAGAGGATCGTGAACTTCCAGAAACTCCAAGAAGTCAAGAGGAATATCAAGTTGTTTTCGATAATATTTTCAGCATGAATTAATACGAGCAAATTTAGGTCGATTACTCTTCAATTTTTCACCATAAAACTCAGAAACCTATCAAACAGAATGGATATAATCAGTATCAATATCAGGAACAGAGCTATTCAGAAGAAGAGCAGCAACATGAGGAAGAATACGAACCAGATGGTGAATATGAGGAACAAGATCAATCTGAATATAACCAAAACGCAGAATATGACGACAATGAGCAGCAGGAATACGACGAAG
>ENA-UOTX01001848-UOTX01001848.1-compost-metagenome-genome-assembly--contig:-NODE-1848-length-12953-cov-22.963964_pt1 | contig 12953 bp, 3 predicted proteins | sample MGYA00238143_ERZ746982 | MGnify/ENA primary metagenome ERZ746982 (study PRJEB28758, sample SAMN06268862) | compost metagenome | isolation source: single cell | place: USA: California, Emeryville, Joint... | reverse complement strand
AAACATTTTACCAGCTTGATTAGAAATGAGCTTAGAATTATTTTATAGAGTGGCATCAATTCACTAATGTTCCAAATTCAACTATAATTATGAGCAATGCAAATTTTAGTCGATTTCTTCCATCTTGCTGGCTTCACCTTCCTTCTTCTCGTCCTTCACAGGATCAGGAATAGTTTCTTTTTCATCTGCTGTATTGCTTTCAGCACTCAAATTGAATTTTGTCATTTCATCGTTCGCCCTTACTGACTCACTTAGCGGGAAACCAGAGGCCAAAGCAGCATTATCAAACAACAACCAGATTAGATCCTTGACGGTTTTATCATATTTATCCGTGTCTGTCTTCTGCTTTAGCTCACTAACGATCGGATGGTTAGTGTTGATTTCCAAGATTGTCTTTGAAATGATGTGAGTATATATTGACGGGTCCCTCGAAGCGTAGACTTTCATGATTCTTTCCAAGCCAGGGGACCAGCCGGATTCCGAAGCAACAAGCATGCAGGGAGAATTGGAGATTCCTTTTCCGACTTGAACTTTCTCCACCTTGTCCCCAAGGACTTCCTTGATCAATTTGCAGAGGCTCTCGTAAGCGACTTTATGTTCTTCGAATTTCTTTTCTTCCTCTTCCCGCTGTTCTAATTCCACACTTGCCTTTATGCAATTCTTCAGCATCTTGCCGTCAAACTCCTTGAGATGCTCGATAACGCACTCATCAATAGGGTCAACCATATAAACGACCTCATAGCCTCTCTTCTTAATAGATTCGATGAAAGGAGAGTTGACAACGGCTTGCATTGACTCACCAATGGTGTAATAAATCTCCTCTTGCTCTGGTTTCATTCTGCTGATGTACTCATTTAGACTGATCATTTCATCACTAGATCTGCTGGTATAAAATCTCAATAACTCGGCGATTTTGCTTCTGTTGATGCAATCTTCTTGAAAACCTAGCTTTAAGTTCTTGCCGAATTGCTCGTAGAACTTCTTGTAGTCTACCTGATTCTCGGCAACTTCGGCGATGAGCTCAAGGCATTTTTTTACGATGTTTTTCTTGATGACCTTCAAGATCTTGTTGTATTGAAGAGACTCTCTGGTAATATTGCTTGGAAGATCTTCAGAGTCAACCACGCCCTTGATGAAACTGAGCCACCCAGGGATCAGTTCTTCGCAGCCGTCCATAATAAAGGCTCTTCTGACGTACAATTTAATGCCGTGTTTCTTCTCCTTGATTTCGAGGAGATCAATGGGAGCTCTCTTAGGAAGGAAGATAATACACCTATACTCTAGCTGACCGACAACGGAGAAGTGCTTCATCGCGAGATATCCGTCCCAGTCGTTCGAGATGGATTTGTAGAAAGTGTAGGATTCTTCCATTGTAACTTCTTCTGGTGCTCTCATCCAAAGAGGCTTGGTTTTATTAACGATTTCGAATTCGGTCGTGACTTCTGTGACTTTCTTTTTCTTTTTCTTCTTCTCCTTCTCCTTCTCCTTCTCCTCTTCCATTTCCATTTCCTCTTTGATGTCAATCTCTTCCTCAAAAGTTATTTCCTCGCATTCTAGTTCTTTATTGTGATCTCTGACTTCCTTTTCGATGATTTTCTCGACTTTGAGCTCAATAGGGTAGGAAATGAACTCTGAATGCTTCATAATGGTCTCCTTTAGCCTTTTTTCTTCAAGGAACTCCAGGTCGCTTGACTTCAAGTGTAGTACAACTTTTGTTCCTCTTGTGATGAGTTCACCAGAAGTATCCTCAGAGACAGAGAAAATGCCACCATCAGCGGTAGACTCCCAAATGTATTGACCGTCTGATATGGAATGCGAGAACACCTGGACTTTGTCAGCAACGAGGTAAGCGGAGTAGAACCCAACGTCAAATTGGCCGATCATGGAGGCATCAGCTCCAGATAGAAGGGATTTTATCATAAAGCGTTTAGTGCGGGACAAAGGGCTGGCACCCAGATTATTGATAAGTTCTTGCTTTGTCATACCAATACCGGTGTCTTGGATGGTAAGAGTGTTGTTAACTTTGTCAGGAATAATTCTAATTCTGAACCTTGGTTCGAGGTTGAGTCTGGATATCTCTGGATCAGTAAGTGATAAGTATTTAATTTTATCCAAGGCATCTGAAGCGTTAGAAATTAGTTCTTTGAGAAAAATTTCTTTGTTGAAGTATATGGTGTTGCTGATGAGACCTATAAATTGCTGGATATCAGCATTGATTGCATAGTATTCACCAGTAGCCATACTCCTGATATGTGGATGGTCTTTTTCGATGATTTTGAAATATTTGATTTTTATTATATCATTTATCACTGAAGTGACTATAGATATCAACTTTTCAGAAATGAACAGATTTCTGGAACATTCTCATAAAATTTTTATCTGAGAAAAATGATAGTGTGATTTCTGAAATATGTGAGAACAGGAAGGCAATTATTGCTTAGTGTTGAGCGTTCCTAGAGGCCAGAAATTCGCTAATATCTGCAGTTGCTGAATAACAACAAGTGACATGCTCGCAAAAAAAGCTAATTACAATGTTTCGGGTTTCATTAACTTGAGTTTATTTTGATACAAAGTAGATATGATGGAGCGAAATCAAACTGAAAATCTATTTGTTATCAGACCATTCATGACAAAATGCTAAAAGAAAGCATCTATAGTGCATTCTGAAGGGCGATAATTTGAAATTATTGTTAACATTTTGAAATTGGAAACAAAGTGCATGTAGTGTGTTAATACTCCTGACTCTAGAATTAATGAGTTAAATCACTGCTAAAATACAGACAGTGCAGAAATTTAAGCTTCAAAATATTACAAATTTAGGAATAAGAGCCATTTCGAAGACCATAATATAGATTCGTCAGCTTAATGTCTACAGCTGAGGGTTCATTTTTCGTGGTCATCCCTTTTATGATCTTTTCTGCCATCTCTTTTCTCTCTTCAACTTTCTCTTTCATTTTCTTCGCACTATTTTTCTCCTTCTGCTCTGCTGGTGGTTGTAGAAGCGGTTTAGGCAAATTCTCAAGCACAAACTTTTGTTCCTCATTTAATAACAAATAAGCCAGGTGATCTAGTTGAGCGAATTTCTTGGCCATGATAACTACGTCAAGATTCTGCTTAAACTTTTGTTTTGCTAGTTTCACCAAGGAGATCTTGCTCTTCGTTGATTTGAACGGAGAGCATAGCCAATGCCAATATGATACACGTCCTTGCTGTGACTCTTGAGTTTCATTTTCTTCAGACTCTTCTTGAATGGGAAGTGAATTTTCAGGCATGTTCTCTTTTTGCGGAGGTCTCTGCACGTTGTCTTGAAGAACGTCTTCCTTATTTGGGGAACCAGTAGTCCCTTTTAGAGAAGTAGGCGAACCAATTGACATTTCGCGTGAAGAAACGATATCATTTGGAGGAATGCCGGTTAGTTTCTGTGTTGCCGTTCGATTGAACTTACTGGGTTCGAAAGTGAAGCTAAGAGGGAATCTCCCAGAGCCATTGGTCGGCGACTCAATGGGATTCGTTTTCAAAGGAGCCGATGTCGTTATGGCCAGAAAAGAGTCACCAGTTAGCTGTTTATTCATGGCTGGAAAGGCTCGTTTTGGGATATAAAGAGCAGGATCTTTCATTTTTGGGACATCTGCTTGGGTAGGCTGGACCTCATCTGTCATGCGTTCAGAGTAATTGGATGACTCTTCTCCGCCGCCACCGCTCCCGCTTCCGTCATCGCCTTTTAAATGGTGGTTCTGATCATTAGAAACGGTCTCATTCTCTCGATTTTTTTGTGATTCGAATTTCACCATTTCAAGAGAAACAGCCTCTGAAGGAAAGTCACGATTAGTGATTGATCTCGATCTTTTAAGAGCTATTGTGGAGCGCTTGAAGTTCAACTTATCCTTTTTCGGTTTTGTATCGTAGGTTTCTTTCATCAGTCTCTCATACATCTTAAAGCTGGAATATTTCGTCCCAATAACACTCGCAATGATAACTAACGTACTCATCACACCGCTAATTTGCGCTAACACATCTTGTATCTTGGTATAACTCCTCTGGTAAGTATATAAATTCCCTCCATTAAAAATCTGAAACGCATAGAGAGCCCCTCCATACGCCGAAAGCGGCCCGAAATCATTCGTCATCGACTCAATACCTATCCCTTTGACGGTCCGTTTATCCGATATAGCCCATCCATAATCTGTCGTAAACTCGACTCCCTTCAGGTACAAGTTGAATAGTTTGGTATTGGTCAGCATCATACTTTTAGGCTGATGTGACCATACCTCTGTTAGCGGCTCCAAATAGTTAGATGCATTAACAGAAACGTCCTTGAGAGAAATTCCAACAAAACTGGAGGCAAGTACCCTGTCAATTTCTTCGGGAGACTTGCAGGTGACTTTTGACGTGGCATTGTTACATTTATAAAGCCGAACGGTAAGTCTTCCCATGTCAGGATTCCCCAAATTGAGCTTCGCGACGTTCTCAGGGCTAGGGTCAAAGCACCATTTGGTGCCTGTGCTGATGTCGTCAGCCGTTGTTTCGCAAGGAATAATGTTGATGTAGGTTTTGGTGATACGGAAATAGTAGGCCTCAAAATAATAAATGCTGTCGTCACGCCAAAATGTATAATTCGTGTTCGTCGAGACGAAAAAGCTTATATTCTTAGGATCGATCGGGATGGCTTCATTAACTAGTGCTTTGTTAATGACTGAAGGGATGATCAGTGGGTATGATTTCTCCACAAGTTCTCTTCCGAAAATCACTGAGCAAGCAATACAGACACCGAATAAGGCAGCCGTAAGGAATATACCAAGCGCCGTAGTGTTGGATCTCTTTCCATTAATGTTGACCTCGGCTGAAGCGCCGAAAAATGTCTTGATTCTGCTCATTTGCAAATAGTGAAGAAACTGGTATTCTTCGTTAGATTAGCAAATTTGATTATAGCTTTTTGTTTTGTAGAGCTCTTTTGAAATAGTTTGATTTAAAGCTTCGCCGACTGATTAAACAAATTTATTTCAATTAAAATCGATGGCTTTATTAAGGTACTTTCAGATAATTAAACAGTCGCAGGAGGTATTTTCCAGGGTCGAAAAATGAATTCATTAGTCTGATCTCTACTATCAGCATTAGCAATCTCTCTCAATATTCAATATATATGTATGAGAAGGAAAAGGAATTTCAAGTTTTCGAGCGCTGATATAACTCGGGTTTATTCAGTTGTTATGGTAGGATGCTATAAATTTATAATTCTTGCTCAATTAAATTTTTAACATTTTAGTTTGGTTCTTCTCTACCCTCTTAATTTATATTCCAATTTTAAGAAGCTACAGGCATTTACTATTTTCTGCTCTGACCCTGAACATCGATCTTCGAAGAACAAATATCAACTGGCGGCCCTGGTTTCCCAAATATACACTCAGACATTCTCAGTACTATTAATATGCAAAATGAGTAGTCCACATACACTCTAAGAAAAAGAAAACTCCTAACCTTGCTAGAATTTGAATGAACACGAGTAAATACCAGTAGAGAGCTTATTATTTAGAGATTTTTAAGCTATTCCATCGGTCGAGCTACAAGCGACTTCGACGTAAAGTGATCAAGGATTCTTTGCAAGAGGGTTGTTCGAGTGTTGATGCGAAGTTTAAACACAATGAGCGCGGCGGACTACACTTTCATTTTAATCATACTGAGAGTATTTGCTCCTATTAAATCGGGTACTTAATTGAAACTTTTCAAGGAGAAATGAACATATCTGAGCAAATTTGAGCATATTCAGATCTTGCGGCCGTATAGAAAAATTACAATTAGAGAGTAGTTCGTTGAATTTCTGTTTATATATATAAGGATATATATGTCAAGATGGTTATAGTTTCAGATATAAAAATCTCATAATGACGCTGAGTGAAGCTAACGTAGCGATCAACTCGCTCACCTGTCGAACTATAAAACTCCAAATCAACGAAATGACCATTTTCCTCCATCTCGATGTCGCAGGCATCGGAAATTATCTTTTGGAGAAAGGAAATCAATGGTGGAGCAGAGATTGTGGGGTTGTCATTCATTTTTTTTTTTACAGACTGAGCATATTTCACGATATATAATTGATATTTTGCTCAGCAATGCTTCGTCCGAATGTACATATAGCAAAGCTGAAAGGAAATTCTACCTACAAGCTCCTTTCTCCTCTCCTTGTGAATAAGTAGCCAGTTGAGAAAAAAAAAGTTTTTTGATACTGTTCAACGCAAAATTCTTCAAAGAAGTGCGTTTCATCCATGATTAGATCTGCGCCTCGTAAAAGAAAACTCCCCTAAAGATTTCAAAATAGATGCTCACCATTATTCATCACCCCATTATTGAAAATGCTTTTGCAGGAATTTTTCTGAAGAGAAAGGCTTAATTGCGAAAAAATGAAAATATGTTGGTTAGATGATGTAATGATTTCGATCTCGCTTCTGGAGATAGAGAGACGAGACTCACTGACCGATTGGAAATCTTTGTATTTACCACAGAAGGCATGGTATCATCAATCACTGCTCTCATTAAAGTAACTAAAATTCCAGGTGTCATTATTCAAGCAAATTTTCCGTTAATAATTAGTTGTAATAAGTGATAAATTTCAAATCAACAAAATTAAGAAAATGCTTTTCCAACCTCTCATCATGGCCGATAATCAATGATGATAGCCCGCGACGAACACATATTAATAACATTCTGAGCAATCATCGGCTGGTTTATCTATTGGATTTTATTGCAAGGGTTTTTCCAGAATATCAATGATTCAAAGTGGAAAATACACCAAAAAGTGGGCATTAAAACTTAATTTCTGTAAAATATGTTTATGTAAGAGCTTTACGGTAGAGACAGTGTCTTTTGAAATATTTTCTCACGTGTATCAGAAGTTAAATTTCATTAATAAATCTCTAATCTCTTTAATGCACTTCCTTTTAACTTTCACTGTAATAAAATTTGTGCCTTAAAATTTTTTACACCAACTTGTTAATCCGGTTCTAATCTTTTCTCTCCTCTGCGAACAGCATCACACGAAAAAGTAAAGATAACATTCGTTACTTTCTCGCACTCCGCATCTAACCAACCTTTAGCTGCTATCTTAGTTAGCTCAAAGAATTTTCCTTTCCTATTAAAACTTGTATATTTCATTATGATTTTGATTCCAGTGATGATTTCTATTCTCTAGATCTGAGTAGAATGCAAGAAGAATGTAAGAAGTATGTCAAAGTACATTCTAAAGCCATGAAATTTTTTTTGTAAACTCAAAGAAAATTATAAAGATTGTGATAATAGTCTTCTCTTAATCCTCATTTTAACTCGCCTTGACCTCATACATCACTTTCCTTTTCAAGTCCAATCTGTCTTATTCAATTAATTTTCACAATTCTGAATCTACCAGCACAAAATTTTAATTTTTCTGTACACGCGACTAACACATTTCCTTTAACGCTAGTCACAGAACCATCAGGAGTCCTGCAATTTTCTTCCAGGCTCAGACACAGACTTTTTCATAGGTTCTAGGTGATCGTCTGTAAGCTGATAATAAAGACTTTTAGCGGTTTTTTTTCCTGGTGTTAAGAAAAGTTTTTGAATTTCGTTTTTAAAACTTTATCGAAATGAACTTTGAAATACTAAATTAAATTAATTTTTGAGTTTAATTCGATGACCTCAACAGCTACGCCGATACATTTCGGTGACTATGTCTATCTAATAATACAACCCGATGCAAACAGCGACGGCTACGTTATGTGTTCAGACGGCTTCTACTCGAGTAACATATGTGCTGGGAGGCAACAGAAGCTCAACGTGAGAAGCTATCGTAATTGTCTTTTTCAAATTCTGCCAAATCAGCACTCTGCAAGCTACCCTCTGGTCAAAGCCTCAGAGACTCAGTTCAATCTCCTCAAGACTCTCAATCCGAGCAATAAGACGGGTTTTAAGTACCTCGGAGAGCAATTAAATCTTGAAAAAACTAAAGAATCTCAGAGAGAAGAAAGAATCGAGCTCTTAAACCAAAAGGAAGTGACCGAAGCGCTTGCAAGGCCAATTCTATACGGAGAAAAATTCACATTGAAGCATGTAGAGAGCGGTATGTTTCTAGAAAGCACAAATAGAACGAGTCAAATATCTGAGTGTCTTGAGCTGCGGCTGACCGACAGACCCAATTCGGAAATGTACTTCGAGGTGAAGCCGACCTCGCTTTCCAAAAAGAAAGGCGATGTGACTGATTATACCGACCCTATTAAAATATTTACAAACCGACTGGATAATTTCATTTGCTTGGGAGAGCTTTCGACGCATCTCTCCGAGAAGAAAGTCACGCTTGATATCCCTCTTCTAAAGGACCCGAATTTCCCTCCTTATCCAAGCAGGCGACAGCGGCCTAAAATCGATAACGTCTGCACTAAAGCCGCTGGTTCCGCGCTAACACCTCATTCAATTCAGCTTGTAAACTACCTCCACGCCTCCAATGACTACCTAAAAACTGGAGAATATATAAGGATTTCAAACGAATCTGGCTTCTTTACAATATATGACATTATCCCCCAGCCAAAGATATTTTTCCAGAAATACGAGTCGTTAGAGTATCAATTTAATCAGATAAATACCGTTTTTCAGGTGGTCAAGGCTCCAATGGACTTTGAGACGCTACCGGTAGAGGAGACAATCCAGACCGTAAATCCTGCTCAAGAAGAGCTTAATATCGGAGAATCAGGCGCGAAATCTTATCTACTGCGGCATTATGTCAGCGGGAAGTACTTATGTGAAAACAATGGTGTAATCAAGCTTATTGAAGCTGATGAAGTGATTGAAGCGCTTGAAAACGGCAGTTTGTCGGTGACTGTGCAGTTTATCGCGAAACCCTATCGAGAAGTGCAGAAGATGCATCTCAGCACAGAGTTTAAGCTCAGATTCATCAGAAACCAAGCGCCTCCAGCGTATTTTAACGTCGACAGTGAGATTCCGGTGCCAACGGCAAATTTCGTTAAGAACACGCCGTTTTTCTTCGGATTCGATATTCCTGACGATTACCTCATTAAGAAACTCAAACCAACATGGAATCACGTCCTTACTAGAGAGAAAACTGGAAATCAGCTAAGATACGTCCCAGTGGTGGAATCCGAGATGTTTTATATCTTAAAAGCGGAGAATTTAGCTCATCATATCGAGGATTTTTTGGATTTTTGCACGGATTTGCGGACGCCGGCAGAGCGCATTGAAACTGAAAAATACAATCAAAAAAAGGCGTTGGAAGAACAGAAACTGAAGGAAAAGGCCGAGGAGATTAAGAAAACGTTCGGAGTGACTGAATTGGTGACGGCAGCGATAGATAAGAGGAGCAAAAGAGAGCAGCATGAGCGCTGGATGCAGGAGGAGATTGAGAATCAGAAGAAAATTCACATTGCGAAGAAAATGAAACAGTTCACGAAAAAACGGTCAATGGTGTATCTCGACGAAGAAGAGTCAAAGGAAGGTGGCGAAGAGAAACAGACTGCATATAACGGTTCGGATGACAAGCCAAAAGACCTTGAGAAGATGAACGAGGAAGAAGTGGTGCTAGAAACCGCAGAATTGGAGATGATCGAGGACGAAGCGTATTTTATCGTAATAGAAAGAGAGAGGAATTTGGGCATATTACCCAAGGATTATGAAGACACCGATGAAGAGGAAGCACTAGAAGACTATCACTCAGATGATTCAGGGACCCCGATTGACCTCGAGAACGTTAAAATTGAACATGAAGCGGACAGAGCCAAATTAAATGTTCAAGAAGTGCGGATCGTCAAGCCAAATTTTGAAGGTAGAGACAAGGAATGCGACAATGATTCAGATACGAAACTAACGAGGGGAAGTATTTTCAGCGAATTTATAGGCCCGTTAAAGACCAAAAAAGAGGCCAAACTGCTCACACCAGAATATATTGCAAAGATGAACGCTGCGAAGAAAAGACGAAGGCGTCAGGCTCGGACTCTGCAACTGGCTGTAAACGAATTTTCGCCGCAAAAGTATGAGAAAGAGTGTCTTTTAGCTCTTGCAAGGCATATGAGAGAACTGCAGAAAATCCTCACTGACTTCATCAAAAGCGATGAAGACTCTCACCAGAAAAAGGAAGTTGTTCCAGAAGAGGGTCTAGAAGCCTACCTGGACGACGACGAGGAAGATGCCGCAGATTCCCATGTCGATGAGACCTCGACCCTGGATCCTGTGAAACAATGGGTTGTGCGAGAGTTCCGCATCATCGATTATATCAATGTCATCCTCTATGATTTCCTCAGAGCAGAGAGAATCTCGAATATTATCAAGGAACTTCAAGAGAAATACCATCACAATGGAGAAAAATGCGATGAATTTTACGATTTTGACGTGCAAAGTTTCAATAATTTTGCTGCGGCACTAATCAAATTGCTTTTCGCTGTCACCACGAAAGACTACCTGAACCATCTCTACAACTCTCAGTTCGTGAGAGTCTATATCCACTGTCTCTGTGTTACTGACGCTGGAATCTACCAAATCGTGCCTCAGAACAGGCTTTCAAAGACTCGCGAAATGATACTGCAATGCTGTAAGGAGTTCTTATGGGAGGAGGATCTAGACGCCATCAGCCAGCTGAATGCATATCAAGCCGATCTGTTTAAGGCTATTCGAGCGGAGAAGAGTTATGAAGGGATATATATTCGCTTGCTAGACCACCAATGCAGGAGCAACGCCCCAAACCTGGATAATAAAATCGCAGCGCTGTTTATCACAGAGTTTTTGACTAATGAGGAAGACCTGACCCATACCTTGCCGAAAATCATTGAAAAGAGCGGACAGCTATGCGTCCAGTTCGTCAGGCAGAGCGACGAGAGCCTGAATGAAGAGATCTCCCTCTTAGATCTCTCAAAGGTGACGCAGTTCAATCCAAGGTTCAAAATATATGCAGAATACTTACTTCTGGCTTTCCGGTTAGTGAACGCCCTTGCAAACCTCAACCATCTTGTGTTTTTCCAAACGATCATCAAGCACTATCCTCGCAGCCTCGTCGAAAGAGCCGCAAAGGAGACTAGCACCTCGTTCTTCGAGTTCAGCACGCTTGCGGCTGATGTCATCGTGAATGTGCATATGAAATACTTTAAACTTCCTATAGAAAAATTCCCCGCACATATACAAATCCTTGGGGATTCTGTAGAAACCCAAAAATATATGGCTGATACCAACAGGATTATAGAGAAGATGTCTGAAGGACTGTTCTCTGAGTACGAACTGGAGGTGCTTACTGAAAAAGGCATAAAAGAGGAGGTGTTGAGTCTTCGAGAGATGTCTAATTCTAAATTGATTCACCCCACAACCATAGGACAACAAAAGAAGATAAAGCAGGACAGCAGGGAAAACATTCACATAATTTTCGAGAAACTTCGCTCTTTTCTCTCGACCTCAGCTGATGACATCCCGCTCGAGTCGCTTAGAGAAACGAATGAGCTGTTCTGTAGCGTTCTCACTCATATCGTGCAGGATAATATCCCTGAGTTCGCAAATCTTCGGAAAAAGAAATCGAAAAAAAGTAGCCAAGTACAGATTGGAGTGCCCAACCGCATCGAGATGTCTCGAAGCCAAAAGCAGAAATCGGGCTCGCGTATGTCTATCATTGATTATGACAGCGAGCAGCCTTACACTCCGGATATGGCTCTTGAATTGCTGAAGTTCTATGGGATGTTGGAAGGAAAATTGATAAAAGTCGCTGCGATTAAAATGATTGAAAATATTATCGAGCAAGGGCTGAAGAAACCGTCTGACGCCCCTTCATCTAGCAACAACCTTGACAACAGCTTCATCAACACGTCCCTCAGCCCAATGTTGGTGGGCACGGATAATACCGCACGCGGGGCAGCCGCAGATGCCGCTTTTAGCACGTTTAAAAGCCCAGGGTCGCTTTCACTCTTGATCTCAAAGCAAAAAAATGAATGGAAGTCGCGACGAGTCCTATACCCTATGAAAGAGAAAGGCGTCAAGCAAATTTACAACAAATACTCGACAGATCAGCTCACCAAGCTGCTCTTCGAGCTCATCCTCCTCAGGAAGAACCTCATCACGAGAGAAGTCATCCGCGAACTCAAAAATATCTCGAAATTTGACACAAAACTCTATCAGGAATTAACCAAAATGGCGCTTATTAGCAATAACGCAGATATAAAGAGAGTCGCTGAGATTATCTCCATTGTGTGCAGGCTAAACTATTATACGAGAATGCATAAATGCAGTGAATTTTTCTCGAAGAAAATTCCCGAGAAGCAATTAAGGGCCATGTTCGCGCATATAGAGCAAATGGTGAACTTCCTGTTATTTTCGATCTACAAGGCCAGAAAGCATTTCCGCTACGAGGACCACGACATCGACCCGGAAGAGAGGTTCCTGAAGGGTTTCGCGAAATGGAAAGCGCCGCGGTGGGATAAGCCGTTTAAATTGAACCCAGAAGCTGTGAATCAGGCATTCCAAAAGGTGTTTCTGACGCTGGGGGTCCCGAAAGCGCTATTTGAATTAATCCAAATGACGATCTCGATCCAAGAGGCTTTTGGAAAGCTGTCAATTGACTACTTATCTGTGGTTAGGAAAGCGATTTTGATCCTTTGCGCGTTCGTTTACCGCAATGAAACCAATCAATGCGCGATTTACGGCCAGAAATACTTTATCCTCAGCTACTATGACAAAAAATTCGTTGATCAGACCTGCGATGTGCTCATTCTATTTTCTGAGCTTATGAGAGACAATAAACGCCTTCAAAAGCTCCCGATGAAGTACCTCTCTGATATAACAAACCAATTATTCCTCAGCGCGATCCAAAACCACGTTTCTAAGAACGAGAGCGATTCTTACCTCTGTACGTCGCTGATGTCCCTGCATTTCCTTCTGAAAATACGCATTGGAGGGTTCAATGCTGAAAGATGCATTGCCCAGAAATTCGAACAGATTACCAAGAC
>ENA-UOTX01001844-UOTX01001844.1-compost-metagenome-genome-assembly--contig:-NODE-1844-length-12966-cov-9.077663_pt1 | contig 12966 bp, 4 predicted proteins | sample MGYA00238143_ERZ746982 | MGnify/ENA primary metagenome ERZ746982 (study PRJEB28758, sample SAMN06268862) | compost metagenome | isolation source: single cell | place: USA: California, Emeryville, Joint... | reverse complement strand
ACGCGTTCCTGTTACTTCTTAGTCTTGTTGTAACTCATCCTATTTCGGATCTAAACTCAAACAAGTATTTATTAATCTAGCCTTCGATATCAAGAGTTCTCTCAATTTTAGAATCAGTTTAATCAACATTAAAATCTCGAATTGGTTTTCCAAGCACTGCCTCAATATTGAAATTAAAAAGATTAGCGACGTTGTGAAATTAATTTTCTGAGAAGCATTTGCCTAGATCACGCGCTTACGACCATTACCGAGTTCCAAAGAGACTCGTTTTTGATTCTCGTAGCAAAGATTCAAATATTTTATTCTGAATTCTGAAAAAAAATTTTAAATCATTGTGCCTGCATGGCTTTTCTGCAGAGTACATTCGATTCTTGAGAGGAATGTGTTTTGTTTCGGAATCTCTTTGTGATATGAAGATGTATAAATTGTAAAATCATAAACTGATTTCACAAACATTAATTTAAGGTTTTCGAAAGAATATTGGTTTCCCATGCTTTTTAATGAATTATTCAAATTAGAGTCAGCTTACTGAAATTTTTTAATTGACTAATTCCGTTTCACTGATGATGAATAAAATGCAAAATGTTAACTTTTTTCTTTTCCGGTTCTTTTTCGAATCCAGATGCTTTTTTGGGGTATTAGTACATAGTAATTCTTACGACTCTCACCCTTTTCAATGTGTTTATGATATGATGATTTTATTAAATCGGACTGAGAAGAATTTATAATCGTTAAATTTGAAATAAAATAGGCTAAGTTTGAGTAAATTATCAAAAATGAAACATTCAAAAGCAAAAGAGAGCTTGAAATTGTGATCCAAAAGGCGGTAATTAGCGCCAATATTTATCATGAGGATCTGAGACAAACTGGAATACTTGGTTTCAGGTCTTCTAATTCCTCAAAATATCCAAAAGATAGCTCGAAAAAACTGCTATAAGAGAAGATGCAACCTATTATTCCAGAAGCCGAAAATCAAATATCCGAAAAGAAAGAGCACCAGCAACAACTCATCGAATCTAATGAAAATCCAAAGAAGAGAGAGATGATTACAACCCCCTGAAAAGTACATTAATAATGAAGGAGATGAAGAGAATTATGCTCTGATGATTCTGAAAACACCAATTGGCATACAGACAGGGTACTGCTGGCTGAACGCAATGTCAGCAGAATACTCGAGCTAATATTTGAAAGATAGAGTAATTTCACTGGTGGGATATCCTGCTGTGGAGAGTATGATAGAAAAAAGTGAGATGAGCTTCGAGCAATGGAGAGATAGAGGAATAATTCATACAATCGAAGGGAAGACTGGCCTTATTCATTATGATATTAAAGCGTGCTCTAGTCTAGGAGGAGGAAGTGTATTTTCTGAGGACCGCTACACTGCTGTATTCTCTTTGATAGGAGTGCGATGATGTGTCAGCAATCGTAAAAAGCAAAATCCTCCTTAGTCTCTAGGAGATTCGTTTGGATTTTAATGCAATTCGCAATGAAGGCGCATCAGCAATCGGACGATAGCTGGAAAAATCTTAGAGTTTTATTTATCATTATCCTACAATAAGAAAAGGCGCCTTTTGATCGGTAGCAATACTTCATGGAAGAATTTGAAAGTATTTGGATTAAACGATAACAATATTGGAGATGCTGACGCAGTTTCTATCGGGAATAATACTTGGATAAATTGAGAGGAACTTCTATTGTACGGAAATGACATCGGTGATAAAGGTGTCATAACTATAGCCAAGAACAGGATTTGGAAAAATCTGATGATTATCAGTTTAAGGAGACACAAAATCACTGTTGAAGGCTGAGAGGCCATAGGGAAGAATGATTTTTGGAAATTTCTCGAAGAATTGGATCTTACATATAACGATATACAAGACAGAGGTGCTCTAGCTATTGCAAGTAACAGTACCTAGAGTAATTTGAAGGAGCTCGGATTACGCTCTAATCAAATTGGCGAAGAAGGGGGTGCTATTGGAAGGATTACGACGTGGAAAAATTTAGAAAGACTCTTCATTGACAATAATCTCATTGGTGATAAAAGGAGCTACAGCAATAGAGAGAAATTTCACCCGGAGAAAACTCGGAATTCTAGCTCTACTTTCCGACCAAATAGGATTTTGTGTTTCTTGCTCGAAATTCTGCTTGGAAGTATATTCAAAAGATGGTCTTGAATATGACTAAAAAACTCGCTTCAGAGAAAATAAATCTAGAACGAACTAATTAGAGTAGTTTGGATCATGCTGATTTTGACAAGGATTCAGATAGCTCAAATCTATAAAAAATAAAGTATTGATATTCGAAGTGAACTCCTTCACATTATGTTTCGACAAAAAATTCGATAAGGACAACCAAAAAGTGAAAACAAAAAATTGGGAATTCTACTCTCAAAACGAATGAAATAAAATAGGTAAATTGGAGAGCAATAGGTATATTAGAAGACCCAGCAGAGCATTAATAATCAATATTTTATTTGAATGTGAGAGAGGGAGAAGCCGAGACAATTGCATTGCATGCTCAAAACCCGAGAATAACAGGTCTCCCACGCAACAACACAAGCTACCTCCAGTACTCTGTCCACTTCTGAAGCTAAGGAACTATAAAATCGCAATAATTCAAGTACATATAGGATTACAAAATGTTGTATAGTATTTTGTAACTTTTCATATTAATCCTTCCTCAATGGTGCTGCTAGTTGATTTTCTGCGAGTAATGAAATAAAACTACCTTCATGAGAATTGGATTTCTCATGAAACAAAAAATTTTTTGTTCCTCAATATCCCACACTCAATTTTTCTCGAGGAGCATCTTGAAAATTTGTTGAGTAATTAAACAATGTCATCATGCTGCTATCGAAGAATTTTCTCATTTTAGAGTTAATCATTCAGGTTTAGATTTGTATCAACGACGAGTTTGAGAAGTTTCCAATATTGAAAATCAAATCTAATTCGTTCAAGGTTGTATTGTCAAACATTCATAGAGAGGCAGCTGAGTTATTCTAATCATACATATGTATTAGCAGATTCCATAAGCTCTTAATTTGTGCATTTAACGTTTACAAGAGTGTTGAAAAAGATTTCTGTGGATTCGTTTCTTGAAACTGCTCCTGGTTCTCTGGAAATTAATTTTTTTTGAAATAAAGCTCATATGTATTTTTTTGATAAAAATAAATGAGGTTTGGTCTTAGTCTCAACAACTAACAAAGGAGCACATTGTTTCCAAAATATACAGAGCAACGTTTATTCATGAGAAATGTTCAAAGTCTTGTATCAGCATGCTTTTGAGGTCTTTCTGGGCAACATATGAGATCAATAGAACAAAATTACAGTTTTGCCTCCTTTCGGTACTTCAACTCATCAGACAAGGATGCTCTGACAATTTCTGAGCAATTTCATTGAGAATATTCATAATAAAATGACAAAAATGGCAAATGCCCTTTTAGATATACCCTGAATAATTTCTCAAGGCAAAATCATACTTGGTCTTCTGCAACTCATCTTATTTAGGCTACAAACAACTCAATTAAGCATTTGCTAATTCCTATTTCAATTTTAAGTCTTCTCTCGATTTAGAATTAGTTTAATCAGCATTCCTATCTTGATTTGGTTAAAAATACAGCCTCAAGCTCCAAATTAAAATGCGAAGTTACGTCACGAACTCAATTTTCTAAGAAGCATTTTCCTGCGTCATATATACAACAACGTTTGGCTAGTATCAACACCTTTGATCAAGACCTTGCCAAAAGGAAACCGTTGTTGCTACCCGTCATTTGATCCGAATTACATACAATTTCACATTGAGGAGTGAAATATACTTTGGAACCTCTTTGAGGTTCGACGTTGAATAAGCTCTTGTTAAAAAATGAATTCTGCTGATTTAGCTAACATCAATTTCAGAATTTCGAAAGAGTTCTTATTTTTCCTGCTTCTTAATGATTTATTCTAATTAGAATCAGGTTAAAGTAATTATATAATCTATTAATTTCGAATTTCTGATGATGATAAAATTCAAAATGGTAACTTTTTTTTTACTGGGACTTATGCTCATTCGCACGTTTTTTTGGGTATTCAACTCCCTTGAAAGGGGCCATTTCGTCATAGATAAAGAATTAATTGAGTTAAGCTGAAATTATTCTTTTGTTTGCTCGAAGAATCACTATCTTGAACTGCTGAGATCTTTAAACTGCAGTTCCATTGCCATAAAAAACTCGATAGCGAAAAATCAGCACTCAACTTCTTGTCTGAAAAGGCAGGCTTCGTTAGGTTCTGTACTATTATTGATCCCAATTTCAAATTAATGGAAAATAAGTGGGTTTTAGATATGTTTGTTAAGCTTGTTTTTTGCTTTAGAAATTTTAAAATTCTATTTAGTTACGTAGCTAACTCCGGAATTGCGAATCTCAAAAATTCTCATTTCGAATTATTCCTTAATGCTTCTTAATGAATTAGAATAAAAAAAAGCAAATTAATCAATTTTCCGATAAGCAACTTCAAAATTTAATGTGCTGTTTAAGGATGCTATTGCTTCTTTATGCGCTCTTCTTGGGCGCTAGTGGTAAGTCTTCGAATTCAACACTCAAGTTGACTTTTTTCCCTTCTATGAGCAGGATCAATGGTTGAGATTGTCAAATTGCAAGAAGCTCAAAAACATTATGCAGGTTCAAAAGATCAATTTTTGCTCAATACCAAGACAAGCGGATGGAGCACTTGCAAGGATTATGCTGTCAGTTATTGGATTAAAAAAATTAGCTGGACAAGTAGTTACGAAACTTATTTTCGGTTTGCGCACAATTCTGGGTAATTTGTTGTTATTCTGAGATTGATGGATCAATCATTTGATGGATAGGTTGAATGCGGGACTTGGAAGAGTGATCCTTTGCGCATCTCGTAGAACTGCACCGAGTCCGTTTCATACCGCAATGACGGGAACATCTACAGGAGAATGGAATGCATGGGAAGGAGTATTGCTACTATTATTCAGCTATCCTTATCCAGTTTTTTCGTAGGGTGCTCTTGGAGATGATTATCTTCCGTTAGATCAGTGGGTATTCTTCGTTATCACAACGAGTACAATAGCACAAAAGCAGAATGGATTCCGATACACTCTGCCTTCTACGTCGGAACAAAAAGTGGTTTTCAACACCAGAGGACCCACTGGATCATTTTATGAGTTGGCGAACAACGGCACCGTCTTTATCGGGGGAGATAATTTTAACTCTTTGGGTGACAATTGGCTCCAAAACGTCAGAATGTATCTTAATTATTTTCCCAATTCAGTGGATGAAATGATAAATCTTGCAATCATGGATTCTGGTAACATTTTTTATACTTTACACCTTGCACGTCATATAACTTTCATAATTTATAGGTACACTTTACCTCGTTCAATTTAGCTCATCACCCAGTGTGGACAATAATCAAACTGTCGTTGTTGACTATATTGACGAAACATCGCAAGGAACCCAGACTGCATACAAAGGTGAAGAATATAGATAAATTTTTTTCAATTTTAAATTTCTGTTCATTCCTTTAGGTATTTCGGATTCTGATACCCTTTTCGATCCTATACTCGATGTCAACAATGTCCTGAGTTGTCGGCCTGATTCCATTCTAAGCTTCCATGTCGGAGGTGTTGCTCCGAATGGTGCAGTGTTTTCTATGGACATTTATCCATATTCTGGAGGACCAACCACACAGACAATTTTATCTATAAGAGACTATTCCACAAATACAATTTCTTTCGTCGCAGAATACTCTGACACTACAAGTGAAATCACTTTTTATAGAAGAGATTCAAGCGATACGCTGATTGCAGTTGCGACGCCTTCTCTTGCTCTGACTAAAGGTAATTTCATTAAATTAAAGTTATCTAACTCCTGTTTTGAAAATAGACGCTTGGAATCGACTGATTATTGAGTATACACAAGCTCAGCCACTCAATCTCCCTGGTGCATACTATTCTGTGAGAATTTTTGTTGGGTCAAGCAGTTCAAGTCGAATTTATTTTGCAGATTCAGCAGGAACAGCTTCGCCACCAGCGTTGCTCTTCGGAGTGAATGATATGATCCTCGATTTCTGCAGTCAACTGGTTGATGGTACTACACCAACAGTATCAGGAAATTTCGACATAACGAACTTTTTATGGTTTTCTGGACCCACCATCGTTTACTCGAATACAACCGGTAACTAAGTGATCACACATCTTCGTTATTCAATATTTACTCTCTCGCAGCGGACCCAAGTTGCCTCAGCACTGCTTTTCTTCACGAAGACCAGAGTACCTGCCTGTTATGCGCGGAATATCATCCGGGCACTAATACCTGTGGAGGTAATATTATTAATGTTGATTACTTTAACCTTATTAATTTTTCGATAGAATCAGCATGCCAACCTGGGTACCACTATGTAAGAAACTCCTTTATCTTTACAATTCGGCTCACCTTCCTCTGACTAGGATATTTCAGGTTTTTGCAGAGACTGTACCAAAGTTGGCTATTTCCTTTCAGCTAGCAATATCTGCATAAAGTGCTACACAGGGTGTGCCACTTGCACAGGGGCTGGCAGCGATCAGTGTACAGCGTGTCTTCAAGGATCTTACTATTTGCAACCATCACCGGACTCGACCACATGTGCCACCAGTTGTCCATTTGGCTACGAGGCAAATGATGCGCTAGCTGCTTGCGTCCAATGCTCATCCACACAAGTTTGGTATAATCATTCATGCTTAAACAGTTGTCCCGGAGGACTTGCCAAAACAGATTTAGGAGGATGCGGGAAATGTAGCGATTCAAATCTGGTGTATTTTAATCACACCTGTGTAAGCACTTGCCCTTTAAAAACTTTCCGTGGCTACAACACTTATACAAATCAATATGAATGCATGCCCTGCGATTTCGGATGCGATACATGTGAAAATGAAACTTCAACAGGATGTCTAACTTGTTCAGAAGGATTCTTCTATCACGCTAATTTTTGTAACATTGGTTGTCCTTCTGAAATGTACGCGAACCCGATCTTGAGGACTTGTGAGCAATGCCAACCACCCTGCGTAACTTGTAGCAAACCAAACAGCAATAGCTGTACGAGTTGTCCCCAAGGAAATTTTCTGCTGAACGGAACTTGTGTTGCGAGTTGTCCTGTTGATTACTATCAAACCTTCTCAGGAGAAGCTGGAGTATCTCAAGTCCCAATTTGCTTACCCAAATTGTTCCTCAAGTTTGATCTCAGTCTGACAACTCAGGCTCGAATTGTCAATATAAATTTCAACCATGGTATCGTCAATATGATCCAGACCATCGCCCAAAAAATCCGAATTGAAATTGCAGACACTCAAATTAACGAAGCTCTTTTTGTACTCTCTCCACTTACAGAATCCAAAATACAGTTTGGGTACTTAGGAGATCAAACCTATCCTCCATACTCTCTTCTAAAAGTTACAATCAACTTGGATGCCGATGATTTCAATAAGAACTCTTATCAACAATTTCTACTTTTTGAAAACACAGCAACCATCCGACTTAAAGAGATCTATTCATTCTCAGTCGCAGAAAAACAATTTATCACTAGTACTTCTGCAGCAACTAATTTCGGTGGGAGTATCATAGCAACAGTTCAGACCGTGAACTCGGTTGCACGGGGAGCACTCTCAATGAGTCTGATACGATTACAGATTGTTGGTGAAATAGTGCAATTACTAAGATTAATTGCGATTCGTTGGCCTCCGAACGTCGCAGAGTATTTTGCAACTTCTCATATCGATCCGACTTCAATAATGTTACCTCTCGATTTTACGGGAGCATTAAACGGTCAGTTGGATGACAGGAACTATTCGATGCCCCGAGTTTTTGACGAATACGAGATCCCTCCATTCTTCAGCCAAAATTATAACAATGAGTTGTCAAACTTATTACTTTGGGCCTTCATTCTGATAGGAGGCTCAATCTTGCTTAACTTGGTGAAGAAAGTACTCATAAAGGTGGCCAGCAAAATGGATATTCCAAAGAATTATGATCCAAAAAAGAAGTATAGCTATTATTTCATCAGATTAATTCACAAGCTAAGCCAGCTGACCAATAAAATTGAAGACTCCACTCTTTGGAATTTTCTGCTGATATTTACTCTCTCGATTTATCAGCCCGGAATTTTGTGGTCTCTTATCAATATGAAGTACAACTCAGCGCTACTTGAGCCTTCAACGGCATCCACACGAGCTTCATTAGCTTTGGGAATAACTTTCTTCATATTTTTCCTCACTTTGCTAGGACTCGTGTCCGGAGTCCTTCTGAAAAATATGAAATATCTCATTCATGATGGAGGAACCTCAGGACACCCACAGCAAGAGAAGTTATTGAAGAAATATGAAGTCCTAATTGAAGATTTTCATCGTAAAAAACGATTACAAATACTGTTTCTCCCAATTTCATTGCTGAAAAGCTTCGTGTTTGTCACCGTTATCGGCTTGATGTCCTTTTCTCCTATGGCTCAAGCAGCTGTTATTTGGGGTTTATCGACAGCCTTTGTCCTCTATTTGGTCATTTATCAACCTCTCAAAGTAAGATGGATGAGAATCATGACACTTCTCATCGAATTGTTATCGTACGGTTGCGTCACTCTCACATTGATTTTTGGCATCATTGAGCGATATGTTGACCTGGATGCAACCACTTCAGACGAGATGGGGCTTGTTTTTCTAATATTGACAATAGCTTCAACACTTGCAGGAGGATTACTCAGCTTGATTCAACTTCTCCTGCTAATAAAGGACATTTGCCAATACTTGAAAAACCGAAGAGCAAATCAGAAACGAGTTCAACCAATTACATTACCATATGTTCAATCTGCAGCCATTTGCTTAACACCCACAATTGAGACGAGAGGCAAACTTATTGAAAACAGAGTCGTTGGAACAAGTGAGACATTTTTGAGAAGCCTTTCTGACTCAGCTACGAAAATTGAAGGCTTATCCGAAGATGAAAAAATGTTTGCAGCTCTCAGGAAGTTGTCTCCAACATTTTTTGAAAAAGGAGCGCAAGAAGAGAAGGAAGTTCTCACAGTTTTGAGAAAGTGGTGGAATTCAAATCACTCAGCTGTAAACACCCACTCTGACGATTTGCATCTCAAGAATGAAGAGGAGAATGCGAAAGATTCAGCCTTTACTTTGTTAGAAAGAGTCAAAAGAGCTTATTATAACAAGCCCTAAAGAGTAATTTTGCGAAGATTCAAAAACTTTTTTTTTTAATTTTTGTGACACTATCTGAAGTTGTATTGAATATAATGAATTAACATAGGAGATTATGTGATTCCTTAATACTCAATTTGAGGCTACACATTCATAACAAATAGTCATTTTTGTTGTATGACCATCAAGGTTTCTGTTATCATGTATATACTAAGCCAGAATTGCTTCAATATTCATGAACTGAACTTTGCTAATAGTGCTTTTAAAAGCATCTTCATACCAGTAGCTTGATCCTATCTTTGTGAGTATTTCTCGAGCTGATAATAGTCTCCACGCCAAAAGAATAAGTAACACATAGCCAAGGGATCATTCTTATTTTATTATTATGTTTTTCTTCATTTGATAAACTTTATGATGTCGGTAAGTTCATTATGTTGAGTTGAAAAGAATCCTTCTAATGTCTAAACTTTTGCAATTTTACTGTTCACAAGACTTCTGAGTATGTCAGTTGCTTAATTTTCTACTGTTTGGATACTCGAAAATTAGATACGGCGTGCTTATTTACAATCTCTCAAATTTTCAAAAAGCATGTTAGACCTCTAGAATTACAGAGCTTATCAGGAGAATGATCATGCTAAGCTCCGAAAAAAAAAAATCAACATAAATCGAGAGGCGAAGATTGACAAGCATATCGGATTTCTATGGACTTTGGGTTATTTCCAAATCAGAAAGTGAAGAAGCATAATCTGCGTGATGAAAATGCAGAAAGAATATGATAGCTGAGATAGGTTGTCTGCTTTTCGATTAGAATTCGACGTGCTGTAATATCAGATGTGAGAATGAACATGTATAACTTTCACTTGGAATTCAGGACCGAGCTGGGCTTCATACATGGTAATTCCAACATTAAATTTTTCAACATTAGGCATACTCTCTTCTTTCTTTTTATATCATAAACCCGCTGCAGATGGAGTACTCATGCATTTGTCATGTATTCTTTGACGAAACTCAATATACTCAATGTCGAGAAGAAAATCCTGACTTTGAAGAATCCATATATCTACTTGAGCCACCCTCAATCTTCTGTAACTGCAATTACACTTTTTCACTCTCTTCTATTAAATCTTTTTCTTCTACTATTGAGTTATAATCAATCTAGTGAGTGAGCCGCTTTCTTTTTGTTGTGGTTCCCTCTTTTGCATTTTTTATTAATTATTATTATTTTCTTCCTTATAGTCCCACGCACCTTTGTGATTGACGTTTGCCCGAACGATGGAAATTTATTGGCAGCAACCAGTCGAGATGACCACATCAAGATACTTCACAGATGATATAAGGAACTTGTTAAATCCGCGAAATCCTTTTATTTGATTCAGGTAAAACACTTAAACTTGTTTAGTAAATAGTTGATGATATTATTCACAACATTATTTTCAGATGCTATTAATTGCTTGAGATGGAGTCTAAACGGAGACATGTTTGCAAATGCTTCATACGATACGAATGTGAGAGTGTGGGATTTCAAGACTGAAAAGTTGCTGTAGACAGGGGAGACAACAGTGAATTTGGATGCTCTTTCATAAAAATTTACTCTTGTACACAATCAGGTCCTGCTATGTCTGTGTGCTTCATTTAAGATAGATGTTCAATTCATAGATTGTTATGAATCTTTCTTGTCCACGGAAATTTCACGCTTCTTTATGGATTAGAATTTTAACATGCGTTTTTTCTGAAAATAGAGCAATAAGTTAGGAAACATCAAAATGAATCCAATAAGATAAAATAAACATCAATTAGTTGGATAATTTATTTTTTTGTCATTGGTTTGGATCTATCAATTCAATTCCAGCCGATAAGAGAGCTTCAAAGCCTTACAAAAAAGAAACATCGCTTGGGCTTCTGTTTAATAATAAAATGAATTAATACAATTTTTCGGGGTAAAGTTTTCATGAAAGTTGGCCATTGATTATAAGAGGATCCTTCTATTATGTCATCAATAGCTATATATATGTCTTAATTTCTTGTAGGAAACCATAATCCGAAATATGAGCGAATTATTTGAATGTTTCAAGTTGATAATTTATCTATTCTGCTTTTGTTTTTTTTTTGCAAATTGAATGTTATAGTTTACTTTTTCTAATTGAGTTCAAAATAAAGGTGCTCCATTGAAAAACGTGTCCTGACTTATAATATAGAAATCAATTCGAGATTGGCAACAAAGCTTTTGGAGAGGAAGCCGTTTTGATAAACTTTACAGTGATATTAGTTACACTTCAGGACGGCCCTCTAGAGAGGGAAACATCATAATGCAAGCCAAACCATCTACAGAAGTGATTGCGGCAAGTAACTTATGAAGCTTATCTCCAATTGTTTAAAGCTTATAACCGTTTATTTATAGGGCATGAAGGTTTTCAGTGATCTCTCGAGAAACTCAGCTGCCGGACTTCTGACTAAAAAACACGCCCCAATCTATTTTAGTATGTAATTTAGCATAATCAATGCAGGCTAACTTGCTTTGAGTGAGAGGCAAGTTTTTAGAGGTAGGAGTATACTTCCTTAATAACATCTAGTTTTAAAACATTGACTTTCCTGCTCACGTGCTGTGACTCAAAAAATCAATATTCTTAAATGATATCTTTCGAGACATCTTGAGTTGATCTCACCATCACGCAAGTCTTTAAGATGCTGTTTTTCTTTGGGCCTTTTATCGAAAAATGAGGAGATAACTTCACAATATTTGCAGCTGATTTCTCATATCCAGATATATGTATTCAAACTTAATGATCGAGGAATTGTATTGTTTTTCGAATTTCTTATATTTGGTTCGATAACTTTATCTTTAATTAATTCTTTCTCGGCCTAATAATAAATGCCAAACAAATATATGTAGTGGAAATGCTAAGGCGTAATTGGCCGAGCAAAGTTCTTATCTGTTTTTCTATTTTAGACGGTGTAGAACTTGAATCAAGCTGAGAACTACTCCTGCTAGTGTTGGACCAATCGTTAGAATGAGAAACAAATCCTATTTCGTCTGAGGTTGTTACTCCAGATCAACAAACTGCTCAATGATCCCAAAAATGAATGCCAGCATACACAACCGTATGTTAATAATTGGATGAGAATTGTAATTACTCATTCATCTTACTTTGAGGGGTTGATATATGATCAAATAAGGAAAAAAAAACGAACAAAAGCAAACAAAATGCAAAGACCTTTGTTATATAATGGTTCTATATACCCTTAAACTTTCCTCGAGGAAATTGCATTCAAAAATTCTCAGAACTGACTTGATAATTATACTTTCGAATTAACTTGAATAGATGAGAATGTTGCAAGCAATATTTCCAAATCTGCGCTATTTCTTTGAACGTAAATGAAAACAATTCGTTACTCATAATATAAATTTGATATAAATGTCAACTATTCTCTTAATCTGAAAATGGTTACAAAGCAAAGTCTTTTAATAGCAATTTGCGCTGATAAGAAAGAAAACCATTTGTCAGCTTTGAACGAGAGCTATTTGTTGATTATTTCAAGTTTCTGCCTGTATCACGTACGCTTCGAAATCTGTTCCTGAAGCTATCTCTGAAACTTTTAGGATGGTCTCTAATTGAGATATTAAATTTTGGGCGTCTTCGAAGCTGAATTCGGCTATCCTCGTGTGCTCCCTTTCGTGATGTTTGCTTATGTTTTCGCTTCTCCTGTTTTTTACCTCTTCTTAATCGAAAGAATTCGACAACTTTGACAGCAATTTGGAAGAGTATAATCGCAACATTTACTCCAACAGCT
>ENA-UOTX01001843-UOTX01001843.1-compost-metagenome-genome-assembly--contig:-NODE-1843-length-12974-cov-7.060479_pt1 | contig 12974 bp, 6 predicted proteins | sample MGYA00238143_ERZ746982 | MGnify/ENA primary metagenome ERZ746982 (study PRJEB28758, sample SAMN06268862) | compost metagenome | isolation source: single cell | place: USA: California, Emeryville, Joint... | reverse complement strand
ATGAAAGTTAAAATGAGTAAACTCATACCAATGAGATCAAAAGTTATTGTAGAAAGAGAAGGGCATGCTAGGATTGAAGAATTAAGCATCTCTCGAAAACAGAATGTTTACTAGTGCATGATCCAGGACTACCATTCAATTGGGTGCCAGCAGGACAATCGGTACAAGCATTTGGCCCAGGTCCTGAGCAAGCAGCGCAACTAGTATCGCAAGCTGAAAAAGATCTCGATTAAATATTTTAATTTTTATAATAAAACTTTACTTTCGCATGATCCAGTTGGACCGCCATTCAGGTAGCGGGCAGAAGGACAGATAGTGCAGCCATTCGGCCCAGTTACTGAGCAAGTAACACAGGTAGTATCGCAAGCTGAAAATAATATTGATACATCATTTTCATTTTTTATTTTCAATTATTACTAATGCAGGCGCCTCCTACTAATTGTGCTGGACTATTGCAACTCAAACAACTATTAGGATCATCATTATTACAAGTTGCACAGGAAGGATCACAGCCTAAATAGAATAAGTCAGCGTCTCTTGAAAAATTGAATATTACTATTGCATGTTCCTCCATTCAAGTAGCGTCCATCAGGACAAGCGATACAATCATTTTCACCAGCTCCTGAGCAAGCAGCACAAGATGAATGGCATGCCACTTCGCCTAAATGCAAAAAGAATTGTTACTGAAAACGTTGTGAGAAATTTCTTACATTGCGCTCGATTAGGCCCAACGCATCCAGTACCACTCGCGCATACTTCGGGGCATGCTAAACGCTTTTGTTAGGACTCTTTAAGTTGAAACAAATTTTTTACGTTCGCATTTTCTTGCTTCTGAAAGATATTTTCCATTTTCGCAACTGAGGCATTCGTTTTCTCCGGGCCCTGAGCAGGTCAAGCAGGTCGAATCACAAGCTAATTCAGAAAAAGTATGATCAAATGTTAACGATTAACATTCATTTACTGATGCATGAATAATCGTAATATAACACCATTGGAGAAGTACAACTGATGCAACCGTTTCGGCCCCCTCTAATGCAATTTTCACAGCTTTCATGACAAGCTGATAAAATCGAATAAGAGCTGCTGGATCGAGAAAGTTACGCTCGCATTCTCCATTGATTGTTAAGTATTTCCCAGCAGCACAGGTCACACATTGGTTTGCCAAGGGCCCATAGCAACTCAAACAAGAACTATCGCAGTCTAGAAAATATTAGAATGGTCCCATTCCAAGCTTATTACCTTCACATATGTCTTCTGCATACTTGAAGTATTTTCCGGCAGAGCATTCGCAGCTACTAATTGGACAATCTTTAGGAAGAAATTATTTAAAGACCAATTCCCAATACTCTTACTTTCACAAACCACTGTCTCTCCATCAAGTTTCAAATACTTATTAGATGGGCATGAAGCACATCCTCCATGTGTATTACAGGTTGAGCAGGGACTAGTGCAATCTAAAACATTTCATTCAATAACTTTGAGGGAACCTCCCAGATTACGTATGCACTCATTGTTCGTTGCTAAGTATCGTCCAGAGTTGCAGGAAGTACATGAAGTGTGATTACCATTTATACAAGATGTGCACTCACTGTAGCAGGCTGAGAGAAAATTTATGATAATTTTACAATATTTTGCTTCTTCGTTACCTTGACATTCTCCTTGGTATAGTACTTTGTTGGCGGGGCATGTGACACAATCCGTGTGGTGCTCGCCGGTACAGGTCAGGCATCCGCTATAGCAGGCTATACCCATGTTAGCATTTATCATTGCAATAGAAATTACCATAGCATCTTCCGTTATTGTATACCTTGGGTGAATCACAGCTAGTACAATCATAGTCATGCTCACCTTTACAGGTTTTGCAGGTACTATAACACACTAAGTTGAAAAATTGGTTGGATTTGAGTGCTCGCTTGATTGAAGATGGCTTACACACGCATGCATTGTTATAGTCTAAGATCCTTGGTGAAATGCAGGTTAAGCATTCATTATGGCCCGTTCCAGAACAGGTTGCACAACCTGAGTAGCATGCTAAACAAACAATTCTCATGCAAATGGAACAGATGAGCTGTCAAGTACTTTGCGCGTGGGATAGTAGTATTGAAATTGCAAAGACATAAGCAAAAATTTGCACCGAGAGACGCATTCACTTATAGCAAAGTAGTTGTATTCCAATAAACTTTAGATTTTAATTGGATCAGATTTTTGAGACATATACAGGTTTAAATCATAGTATATATTTGCGATATGTTTCTTGAGTCCAATTTCCACAGAATCGCTGTCTTAAAAAATTTAATTTGCGATGAGAAAACTTATATAAGAGAAAGCAATGTTGCAAAACTACAATTTTATTTTTGGGTCCAGTTTCGTTGAGTGAATGAGTTAAGTGAAACTGAATTCCAACACTATACTAATAGGAGAAAGTTACACACACATTTTCGAATGAGATCTCTATTACTTTTATGAATAAGTTAACATTTTAGCATTTGGCATTAAGCTAAAGTTTCCTGAATCGCGACTCGGATTTGGGAAAGCTGCTTGCTCTCAGGGTCTTCTTGCGAGCAAGGTGAAGAAAATGATAATGAGGTGACTTCAATAAAACAAAATCACAATATGAAACAGTAAAGACTCAGTGTGAGATAACAAATGACGGGCACTCTATGAGCAAGAAAATCTCTCACAAGCAGTTAAAACCTCTTCTAAAGACTAATGGAGCTTTTTGATCTTCCGAGCTGCTCTCATCGTTATTATTTTGATTTTTCAAATATCTTCAACATAGAATTTTACAACGGAAGCCTTTTTCATTTATAAGGACTCGAGAATAACGCTATGGCTTTGTCATGTATAGAGGCAAGTTTAAAGATTGGAGGTTAGTTCTAACGATTTAAAGGATTCTATTGTACATCTCTAATAATTTCGAGATTTGATTGAGAAGAACAGCTAACATAGTAGCACTATCATTATTATTCAATAAACAATCCTTGGGTTGCCTCATCACATTTTTAAATTGGTATAATGGAAAGTTGCCTCTACCGTGACTCTCGATTTGATTAAAAAATAAATCAATCAAGTGCGAAGCGGATAATATTTAAAGAAAGATGAAAAATTAATGAAATGTCCTTTTGGAATAGTTTAAAAGTTAAAACGGAAGGTTGCGTGTATTGGATGGAGCAAAGGGATGATATAGCGATCGGATTTTGTTCAACATCGGAATTGAATTTTGCAAAACCCAAAACCATATCAGATTAATGCATAGAGCAATCACCAAGAATAAAGCCTGGTATCAGGAAGATTTGATTCAACAGAAGTTTAATCGTCTTGTAGCGTTCATATTTTTATGAAGTCTCTGATAGAAACTCGCAAACTTTAACTTCAAGATAATAAGTCCGATAAAACTAAACAAGAGGAAGCCACACATCACAATGTCAGTGTCAAAGTAACGATGGGGTAAGAAATCAAGGATTGATTTCCAGGGGATCGAGCATTGTTGAGGTATTAACTTCATCTGGAGCACATTTTAGAATTTGTATGCTCAGTGGAAGATTTCTGCAGTTTAGACGATTTGTTTTAAAAAAGAAGATTTTTCTAGTTGTCTAAGTTTTAGTAGCAATTTCTAACTTAGCGTCGATATGAATTCTTTAATCAGAAAATGCAAAAGAACTAATTTGCTAAAGTAAGCTAGGGCTCAGCACTATTTTATTTATTATAAGTGATTAAACTCGGAAATTCAAATCCGAACAGTTCATACCTGTTGTCCGTTAAGCGTCCAGATCCAATGCTCTAGTTTCTAACCTTCTAAACTTTTTAAAGATTACCTTGAACGGAAAAGAAGGGCTTAGTGCAGTTGTGCTCCCAATAGACTGATTTAAGTCAATAATCGATGATTGCTCGACCCGCTCAGGTGAAAGGCTCGAACCTCCCTGTAGCTCAGACAAATCATTCGCCATGAAATTATTTGATTTGGCAATGTCACTCCGATCCAATTCATTCTCTAAGGGGATTTTCTTCTCTGTTTTAGCTTTCTGCCGAGCTCTATATTCCCTACACAGAAGAACTTTTTTCCTAACCATTTCGTATATCTCACGTATCGTAAGCACCAATCCGATGATTGAATTTATCCCAATAGCAGCCATTATCATGTAAATAAGTACTGATCCTATATCTGTGAGAGAGCTTTGAGAAAGGTACTCAGATTTTTCGTGTATTCCAAGCAAAATTGCGATTATTCCCATAGTAATCTTGCAAAGGTTGTTCAATGTCAATATTCCAGTCTGCACAGCAGACTTGTATGGCCTCTTGATCAGAATCAGTAATAAGAATGCAATGGTCAATAGAGTGTAAAGAACTGCTTGAGCTATCCCAGAATCTTGCAAGAAGAACAAAATACAAATCACAAGGAAATTTTGAAGCAGAATCACAAGCATGAAATTTTTTGTCAAAATATCTTTTTGGCTGAAGTCTTCCACCATGATTGTGAACCTTCTGAGAGTTGCCTCAGATGAAAGAGGTTTTATGGGAGTAGCTACAGCGATTGAGTATTTAGGACCCTCTTTCGGCACTGCTTCTTCTTTCTGAGCGCTGGGAGTTGCTGTGACGTTGATCTGTTGCTTGACGGGTGAAGTCCGCTTCCAATTTAATAGTACTGTTAAGTATACCATCAATCCGGCATAGGAAGTGATAATTACGATAGAAAGCGAGTAGGAAAGCCATGAATATGTGGTCGTCAGAGTATTTTCTCTGAGTTGGATCATGCTATTCAATTGCAGCTCAGTGTAGTCACCCAGATAAAACGAGAGGAACAAGTTCCACATGATGAGATCTCTAATTTTGAGAAAAAACTGAGAAATATCGGGACATCCTCTCAGAATAAAAGCAAGAGGCACTGATACGAGTAAAACTACGAGAACCCCAAGATCTTTGGTGATAGGAGTGAAAGAGTTGTCGAGTAAAACTGTACTAACACCCCAAAAAGCAAACTTCCCGTATGTTGAATCGGGATTCTCCCCTTCATTTTCATCGATTTTGGAGAATATATTTGGGATTATTGAAGCTTCGAGGTTTTCACAGAATAATACAAAGTTATCTGGGAAGGGAACATTGATAAACTTATAAATTTCGATTTCTTCGAGGAATCCGACAAGGATTACAGCTGTGGTAGATATTCCTCCTGTAAGAATTGGGATTAAACCGGAAGTTGCTGACTGGACTTGCATGGCGCTACTTGCGGTAGTTCCAACGGTTGTGATCGTTTGAACTGTTTCAGGGCTCAGATAGGAGACGCCTGGAAGGTTATAAGCAAGATCCAAATAATTATCGATCATGAAGGGACTGAATGGAATCTGGTTATATTGTGAAATGTTGTTGTTGACGGTCAAAACGGTACCTGCTTGAATATCTTGAGTGATCACAAAACTCAATGAGAGATTTTTGTTATCCAGAGGAGTTGCAGTAAACTCTTGAATAGATATCGCTGCTCCACTCTTATCTTGAACAACAAGATTGATCATCGAGGCGACAGTTTTTAGGTTCTCAGATATTTCTGAGGCGAATCCGTTATTGAAACTCATCTCCATTTGATAATTTGGAGATTTTTTGAGAAGGGCCCAAGTCATTGAAGATGAGGCCTTATTCTTGCACGAAATAGTAGGAAGATTCGTAAGGTCCATGTATTTGTTGGAGGCTCCACAAGAACATGCTCCAGAGTTCAGTGTTAGAGAGGAGTCGCAATCCAAGCATGTTGGAACACCTGCTGAATTTGAATTGCAAGAAATGCAGCCAAGCATAATTCCTTCATCCTTCCACCAGGACAGAATTGTTGCCTGCATAGGATTGGTGAGTTTGGTTGTTGAGTATGAGGGGATGGTCAGTGTGACACTTTTAGAAGTAGTAGTGCAGGTATTACTCACAGTAACAGTAATTGTGTAGGTATTTCCAGAGCGAAAAGTCATTCGTGGAACTGCAACATTTGAATTCAAGAAAGATTCAATGAGTTGCTCATGGGGAACATCTGATGAAGAAGAAGTGACGCTCCAAGTGGTAGTGAGAGTAAGTGGAGGGTTACTACTGAGATTATCTATTTGAGCCGTGTATGTCTCACAGGGATAAATTTGAGGTTTAGCTATGATAAAAATGAATGAAAGTTAAAATGAGTAAACTCATACCAATGAGATCAAAAGTTATTGTAGAAAGAGAAGGGCATGCTAGGATTGATGAAGTAAGCATCTCTCAAGAAATTGAATTTTACTTTGGCATGATCCCGGAGGGCCGCCACTCAATTGGTTGCCAGAAGGACAAGTGGTACAAGCACTCGACCCAGATCCTGTGCAAGTCGCGCAAGAGGAATCGCAGACTAGAAAGAAATCGATAAATTATTTTCATTTGTAACAAACTTTACTAACGCAAGTTCCAGATGTACCACCACCGCCTACATTTAAGTAGTGGCCATCAGGACAAGCGGTACAATCACTTGGGTCAGGTCCTGAGCAAGCAGCGCAAGAAGGATCGCATGCTGAAAATGATATCGATAAATTATTTCATTTTTTTATAAACTTTACCATAGCATGATCCAGGTGGACCGCCACTCAATTGGCTGCCAGGAGGGCAAGTGGTACACTCACTTGCCCCAGATCCTGTGCAAGTGGCGCAAGATGAATGACAGGCTGAAAATAATAGCAATCGATTATTTCATTTTTTTCATTTCACGTTACCTTTGCATACTCCGCTATTCAAGAAGTAGCCATCAGGACATGCGGTACAATCATTTTCACCAGTTCCTGAGCATGCTACATCGCCTAAATGCAAAAAGAATTGTTACTGAAAACGTTGTGAGAAATTTCTTACATTGCGCTCGATTAGGCCCCACGCATCCAGTACCACTCGCGCATACTCCGGGACATGCTAAGCGATTTTGTTAAGATACTAAAGCTGAAACAAATTTGTTACGTTCGCATTTTCTTGATTCTGAAAGATATTTTCCATTTTCGCAACTAAGGCATTCGTTTTCCCCGGGCCCTGAACAGGTCGAGCAACTCAAATGACAAGCTAATTCAGAAAAAACGAGGTCAGAGGGTAATGAATGAAATTCATTTACTGATGCATGAATAATCGTAGTATAACACCATTGGAGAAGCACAACTTATGCAATCGTGATCGCCTGGTCCAATGCAATTTTCACAGTTTACATGACAAGCTGATAAAATCGAATAAGAGCTGCTTAAGCAAGAAAGTTACCCATGCATTCTCCATTGGTTGCTAGGTATTTCCCGTCATTACAAGTTACACACTGGGTAGAATCGGGCCCATAGCAACTCAAGCATGAATTATCGCAGTCTAGAAATATTAGCATGGTTTCATTCCAAACTGATATATTACTTCTACAAGCATTATATCCCTGATCGAAGTATTCTCGGGCAGCACATTCACAGCTACTAGTTGGACAATCTATAGGAGGAAATTAGTTAAAGATCAGCTCGCAATATTCCTACTTTCACAGACTACTTTGCTGTCTTGGAATTTTAAATACTTATTAGATGGGCATGAAGCACACCCATTTACATTGCAGGTTGAGCAACCGCTTGGACATGCTAACAAATTTCATTCAATAATTTTGAGAGAACTTATAAATTACATTTGCATTCATGGTCCGTTGCTAAGTACTTATCAGGTCCGCAGGAAGTACATGAATTGTGCTGCTGGTTTATGCAAGTCTTGCACCCACTGTAGCAGGCTGATAGAATATTAATTGATAGCATTTGTACTATAAGTTTTTGTTTTACCTTGGCATTGCCCTTGATATAGAACTTTGCCGTCGCGGCAAGTGACACAGTCGTTGTGTTGCTGGCCGATACAGGTCTGACACTCGCTATAACAGGCTAAGACCATTGTCAGAATTCATCATTGCAACAGAAATTACTATGGCACTCTCCGTTATGATATACCTTAGGTGACTCGCAGCTTGTACAATCATTGTGGTGCTGACCTTTGCAGGTTTTGCATTCACTATAACAGACTATGATCGAAAAGTTCATTAGATTTTGATGCTCGTTTGGTTGAAGGCGTACAAACGCATGCGTTGTTATAGTCCAAGATCCTTGGTGATACGCAAGTTAAGCATTCATTATGGCCCGTTCCAGAACAGGTTGCACAACCTGAGTAGCAAGCTAAGCAAAGCATTCTCACATAAATAGAAAAGATGAATTGTCAAGTACTTTGCGCGTGGGATAGTAGTATGGAAGCTGCAAAGACAAAAGCCAAAATTTGCACCGAGAGACGCATTCACTTATTGGAACGTAGTTTTTATTCCAATAAATTTTCCAGATCTGAATTAAACCTGTTTATCTTTGAAATTCTGAGCTAATTAAAATCCTTTTTCCGGTATGTTTCTTGAGCTGAATTCCCACCGATTCGTTACATCGAGTAATTTAATTAATTGGAAATCTCTACGATAAAGCAATAGAACAAGCACAGCATTAAAATAACCTCTATTTAGTCTCAATTCGTTGAGTGAATGTGTTGTGTGAACTGGATCACAATACTACCCCAATAGGGAAGAGTGCTACATAATTTTCGAAAGATAGAACTTTTTATTACTTTTAAGAATCGTATGCCATTTTTCACATTTAGCTTCCAGGCTAGCATATAAATATCAACCTCTAAGCCAGTAATTTAAGGTTTTAAACAGTGAACGACATGAAAATATCGAGTTGTTAAATAACTTATTTGATTTTTCTTGGACAAAGTACCCAAAAACTCTGGAAGCTCGCCGAACTCAACAATTTTCTTCCTAAAGCATCCAAACCCACAGCTTCCATCTTTCTGCATCCTCTTGAAGAAAAGTAGAACAGAGTTGATAGGATACTCTCAGGTGTCTGACTTCTACTGACAAGCGTAAAGCAAAAAACAGGTTAACAAGCTCTTTTAGGAATCATCCCTTTTAGTTCGATCAAATTACTCGACATCACTCAATCTCATTGTATGATACAACTCTTATTCAGTAAACAACGCGCTGACAATGTTAACTAATTATGATTTCTGTGTGTGTTTCAACTATAAATCAACCGTGCTATCACGGCAATGAAGTACTAGCTTGTTGTTTAGCATCTTTCTATTTGCTTGAAACATAAGATTACTCTAAGGAACCGCCATGATTTTTTTTCAAAGGAAAAATTAGCAAGAAGGTAAGACTTGAGAAATGAATCATTCATTATTCATTGTTCGTTTATCAATGCTCGTACTTTGGGAGAAAACTGATTATCAGTCACGCCTTGGTCTGAACATCCCTCATATCTAGAATTATTAATTGTTAGTGACCGAGAGAATTTATCGAGAGCTTGAGGGCACTGTCGTTTAGATATTTGAAGCTGTGCTGTCGAGGTTTGTGAAAAGACATACCTATATACAGTGTCTTCTTTCTCTGTGCAGATGAGAAGAATACCAAGTCTTTATCATAAACCTTGTTTAGTCTTACCTGGGTTTCATTTTATTTTTTAATAGCCAGGCACCAGCAGAAAAGCCTAATCATACAAGATATTCTCATTTTTCATCTTCGAGCTTGTGGGTTAAATGCTTTTAGAGAGAGAGGTAGAGTATAATGTTATTTTTTTTGTTAATCATTTATGAAAAGCTTCCAACTCACTCATTTAAGGATAATCTATCATGATTCAGGTAAGCTAAACTGCTTATTCTTAATAAATATGAAAGAATTTCTTTGCCTTGTCTTCTTGTAGTATAGTCTAGAGGCTAAAAATAACGAAGAAAACTACGCATACTATCTGGGCAACTTTGCATCTTTTCTAGCACTTCTGTTACTTCTTGAAGTGTTACTTCATCAGGCGGCATTCCAAACCTCCATGTTGCAACTTTAGTTTCGCATTGTGGACAGATATGGTGCCTGTCGGAGATCGCCGCGCGATTTTTCGTGTCACAATACATGCAAAGAGCTGTTATTGTACAAAGTGGGAAAGGTATCATCAGGAAGCAACATCGAACCTTCTTTCCAGCTTCACTGAGTTCAGGTTCTACGACAGTTCTGGTGAATCCTGAATAGTCACATTGCTTGCAGTTGAAGAATTGCTGGCGCTCAAAAAAGCGAAGAGGTAGTGGATAAGTCAAAGGTAGTTTTCCCAATTCATACGCCTTTGAACCATTGGAGAATCTAGCAAAGCATCCATTATGCATCTTCCCAATTTTGTTCAATCGTTCTACTACTGTCTTTGCGTCTGGGAAGGGGATTTTCTTTCCTTCGTCCCAGGTTGTTGGCGCTGGCATGATTTGATTCCCAGCCATTTGTTTAGAGTCATAAAACCCTTGATGGTTTTGTTGTGGGTATTCCATTCGCTGTTTCTGAGCGTTCTTGCAAGACTCCGTTTAGATTATAAATTAACGACAGATTTGAGGTTTATAAATTAATATATACAACTGGTAAACACGTTTTTCTTCCAATAAATTATTCGCTGTAGATCAGAAAAAATATTGGGAATTAGTCAAAGCACAGTAATGTCTCGTATGTTCGACGCTCAAACGAATTAATTTAAAGACTGCAAGCTTCTCTTAATTCTGTGCGAAAGGTAATTCATAGGCAGAAATATACCTGCTTTTAAAAAGATTTTTTCTTTAAGTGAATATGGTAGGAGACACTCGACAAAAGAAGACCAAATGGTCGTTGAATTCGAAGGTTGCCATTGATTTCTAACAACATTTAGTAAGACGAATAATGTCAAATTCGAATGATTCATTGATCTTAATAAATTGAGAGCTATCAACCAAAAAACAGAGCTTATCAAGATTTCTCGTTGATGCAACCAAACCCAATGTCCACTCTCTAGGAAAATGCTTACAGTAGTATTAACAAGATACTTATTTTTCGAATTCAGTCTCAAAATCTTTTCTCTATCTCGTCGGATGACCAAAATGAGTTTCAACGTTGTACGCATTCTATTCAAATAGAATCTGCTTAAATTTCAGCGTTTTATTTTTCTCAATGAGTGATCTTTTGATTGAATTTTTTTGTTGGTTCTCAAATGCCCAAAACCATAAGGTCGGCTTCCGAGCGAACAACCCCTAATTGATGAGCTAGGTCAAATTTAAATTTTTGAAAATGGGAAAAATTCTCAAAAACAACTCAGAGAGTCACCTCAACAGGGTAAGAGCCAGCCAGAAAGAATCTCAATGCTGACCTCTATAAGTATGCATAAGGTCTCATTCCAATCAATTGTACTTAGGATATTATCGAGACGTAAAATAGGGGAAAAAAGTTGACAATAAGAATTCATGGGAACAAGCAATACATTAGTTGAATTTACAGAAGTTATCTATCTGTAATTAATTATCCTTGCCGATTCACTCTCAAACAATTTCATTCCTCCTGAAGTCTCTGAATCAATTAAGAGCCTGGATCAGCCTTTCAGATCGACCTCTTTGCTGGTGATTCTAATTGTTGCTGTAAGGTTATATTGACCTCTTTTACTTAATCTAGCTTGCACAAGGCAAGACATTTTAGTGCTCTCTAAAATAGTTAACAGCAAATCATTTTGATTAGTCATTTCAAGTAAAACTAAAATACAATTAACATTGAATCAAAAGAGCAGGGTTGTTAGTTTACTTTTCAAATTAAAATTTAAAAACAAATTTGGAACTAATGATTGCTTGTTGTATTTTTTAGATCTTTAACAATGTTAAGCTCTCCTTTATCGATGGGAAAGGCCTTGAGATTCCTAGATTTCTGGTGACCTTAAATAAAATTGCATCCCCGAGAGGGAAAGGACTATTGTTATAAATCTATTTGAACAAATAAAGTAGATATCGAATTTTATCTGAGCTAGAACGAGTCAGATGTTTTCGAGTATCACCTTGGAACCAATTATAGACAATTTAAAGTAAGTTCGCAACCTCGAGTTTTGTCGGTAAAATCCAACTTTTGTGGGATTTGTTTGGATGCCTGTTTGAAAATAATTTGATGAGACAATTTAGAAGTCTAAGAATGAAGAGGTACAATGAAATATAGTTCTATTTGAGAGAGATTGGTGAGGGCACCAAAAAAATTACCTAGACCTAAAATGAGTTAGTCTATGATACTTTGATAGAATTTATAATGATTGTTTTCATTTTGTATACGGTCAAATCTTTGACATGTGAATGAATGACAGATGATTAGACCAATTAGTCAAACGAATATGTGCAGAAAATACGTTTTCATTCGAATCAGCCGATTCTTCGGCTGGTTATGCAACTATCTAAGCTTACGATAAAACAGTGGTGCTAATTATTTTTTTGAATTCTTTTTTTTTTTCTCTCTCTCCTTAGGATATAAAATCCGGACTTGTTTATAACCCGAACAGGTCGCAACTGTGTGTTTTCTCTCGTTTTCAAATTCGAATCTAAATCAACCAAGATTGATAAATGACCTTCAAGCATTTCCTGCCCTGTTGCGTTGAATGAACTGGCATTAAGGTCCATTACATAGTTTGTTTCCTGGAAAGTTTCTCTTTTTCCAAGTTGTAAGCTGCCGAAGCCTTCTCTTTCGATTTCAACTCGGAGAGTTCAGAACCATCATCAGTTTCACATTTTGGCGTGATAAAGAGAAAGCGCCTCGTGGCTATTACTTTCTCGGTAGTCTTTTCCAATAGTATTCTAAGTTTCTAGGCAAAAAGTTTTACTATAATTCTACATTTATCGAAGAAAAATCTAGAATAATTCATGTCTTTATAATATAGGAATATTTCTTTAAAAATGTAACATTCGTGAATGATACCAAGATGCCTATATGTGAAAAGGAGAGCAAGAGCCTCTTTTGCTTTTGCTGATACATGTATACAATAAGAATAACTTTAAAAGACCATCTTAATTTTAATAAATCTATTTTGTTTATCACCTTTGAGGCAATAGAGTTTAATCAAATGTAATGTTTAACTTGTTGTAATGATTAAATTTTTCGGAGTGAATTCATAGGGTGATTGAATGTAGATGGGAAAATATGT
>ENA-UOTX01001842-UOTX01001842.1-compost-metagenome-genome-assembly--contig:-NODE-1842-length-12981-cov-7.072613_pt1 | contig 12981 bp, 9 predicted proteins | sample MGYA00238143_ERZ746982 | MGnify/ENA primary metagenome ERZ746982 (study PRJEB28758, sample SAMN06268862) | compost metagenome | isolation source: single cell | place: USA: California, Emeryville, Joint... | reverse complement strand
AAAAAAGCTAAGTTCACCTCCTCGAAGAGAAAAAAATTTTAATTTTTCTCCAAAACAAAAAATAAAAAAAATAAAAAAGGTCTTCCCCTCTTGTCAGACTAAATTTTGGTTTTTCAAGGTAAATCTTAAAAATTTGAAGCTTCCATAATCTGGCAGTTTTTAACTCTAGAAATCTATTTTAGGAAAATTAACTTTCGAGCAATTACGTTATATAGACATTAAATCAAAAAAATAAAAAATGGTGGGGCCCGAATGCTGCTAAATATGAATCTTTTTTACATTGCAATTCAGCCTCAAGAAAACTAACTTCTTCGGTAACTTGTTCTGGAGCCAAGTTGAATTAGTCTAATATTCCTACTTTTAATGGACAGAAATAGAATCTATCATCTGAATTTATATATACAACGTTTGTGTTGAAATACACCAGAGTTCTTTTGATCTTCAGAGATTTGACTTGACCTTAAATCAGTGATTTTAAGAGTTTTTTCTCTTGAAAGATTCAATCAGACCTCTACCTACCGCGTCTGTTTGATTAGCTCAGAGTCCAACGGGAAGAAAAATAAAAGAAACTTTTATGTTTTTAGCTTTAACACTTGAATTTGAATTTCAGGCACCTTTATAAACATTTCCTTTACTAATATAAGGAGTGACTTTTGCAAGCATTCGGAAGCAATGAAAATAAGAAGTAAGAAAACGGAGGATCATAATTAAGTTTGGGTCTTCCTTATCAAATGATATTAAATTAGTGAAGAAGTTCTATCAATGCCTTATCGTTAAGAAATATCAGCTCTATTCCTACATCTTTTCAGTCTCATTAGTCAGGTACGACTCTCAGATCAAGGGTTACCAAAGTAACCTTCAAAATTCCAAACATTTTCATCAGGGTTTCCTTGGTTTTCGGGAAAACCCACAAACTATAATTTATTATTAGAGTCACAACCTGGCCAAGAGTAATACGTTATTCGCTTCAAAATTGAAGTCAGTGGGTTCTGATATCCATGAATGACTTGGATAAGAGTCTCTCATTTCATCAGGCAATCTGTTCGCAAAGTTTGGTTGATAAACTTGGTAATCCGGTTGATAAGCCTGTTTTCAAGGTTGAGTTAGCAAACATATCATCATTCACAAAGAGTATACCTCGATAAAATTCGGCTCATTTATGGGATTCATTGTGGAAGCGAGATAATTAGTGCTTGAGTTCGGAAAAGGGTAGATCGAGCTAAAACTGCTTTTCGCATAGGGAATGAAAAATTTTTGATATCGCTCGGGGCCACTATTCATCACGTTGGAGCCAGAATAAGAGGGACGGAAGCTCGGATATTGCCAGGGTTCAGTTACATCTTTATCGAGACTACTAATAGAGGTGATATAGAAAATCTCAAGAGGAAACTGTTACTTCAATCTTTTTATCTTAAATCTCAGGCCGATATTTTCTTTTTTGAGCTTCTTGATCTCCTCTTCAAGTTCATAAATTTTTTCTCGCATTTTTAAAGTGATGTCTTTTTGTTGTTTTTCCTTCAGAGAAAATATATCATCAGTTTGTTCGCTTTCGAGACGCTTATTCTTTCTTCGGATGAGATTCAAGCACTCTCTATGCAAATTTACGAGGCCAATAAGCATTAAAGAAAATTCATTGAATACTTGTCATCTCTCCTGAAATTCTCGTGGAAGTAAATCTTATCATTAGCTCTGACGGAGATTCTTTTGAATCCGTAGTAGTTCAGCTAAAGCGCGTAGTTGAGTTAGAAAAATAACCAAAAATTTTATTGTAGCTACCTGTCTAATGAAAGAGGAGAATTTCATTCCACCGAACTCTTCCCAAAGTATTCTTTCTTCAATTTTTACAGGGTTTTTTAGAATAAAGGCTAACCCTTCCTCCTGCCAGCTCATTATGCTTTGATATTCCTTTTTCTATTGTAAAATAAATAAAGAGTGAAAAACTTTTGCTACCTCAAGAGTCCTATAAAGACAAGTCAAAAATTGGCTGTGCCTTGGTCTTGACTTAAATCCGGTCAAAGATTGTATGTCTGTTTCAGGACTTTCTGAGCCGATCATGTGTGAACTCTCAAGATAGCTCTTTAAAGATATTTACGAATTAAATTTTTATATATTACTTTCCCAAATCCTTCTATTTATAGTAGGATTGATTCTATTAAAGAATGACGTTTTATAATTGTGATCTTGAGTGTGAAATTAATCCTATTATATTTATATTATTTGAGTTCATTCTAATCTTAACTCCAGTACTTAAAATTTCGGTTTCTTCTACCAATAGTTATACTTCTCTTAGAAGTTTGAGCCGTGTCTGCATTTTGGAGCCTTGGGTTGAAGTTGAGTTTGGAAGAGTTTTTTTCATTATGGTATTAACAGCACTAAGTGGAATTGGGTTTGATTAATATAATGCATGACGAAATAGTTATATCGATATGGAGAGGGATACTCGTTTGCGAATGAGATTTTCTTGGGTGTAATTGGCTTCTATGCGCTTATAAAACGCTTGTGCTTTGAAAAGGATGATTGCGTAAATTTAAATCAGAGCTATTGTAGTTCTAAAAAAGGAGTAAATAGTTTAAATTCTTCTTTCTTGGGTTAATACTTATATTTCGAGGCATGAGAGTGTCATGATCCCTAAAACAAAGCAATGCTATTCATAATGTATTAGAACAGAATCCTCCAAGACGAGAGGCATTTCAGAGTGTCAGTGTTTATAATGGAAACAAAATCAATATTTATCCGATTTGGCAAAATAACAATCGCTCTCTCCGAGGCGTTGAAGCTGGTTCTCTAAACTATCAGTATCTACGTTTGTTTGCACTAAATTCCGGGTTCAGAAATGCAAAGAAATTCTAAGCAAAGGAGTATTTCATACTGTTGTTTGTCAGCAAAAAACTTAACATTATAGATTATTTAAACCGGAAAATATAGATATGAAAATAAGTCTAGTTAGTATGTAAACATTCCTTTTTGTTTCATTTTCCACAATCTATCGTGTTAAGCAGGCTACTTCCCTTTTTCATTCTTCTACTTTGATCCACATTCTATGTAATATGATAGGCATTGTTGTGAACTTAAAACTCCTTAAAATTCTAAAGAAGCCGTACCTTCTAATTATTCTAAAACTGCAAAGTTAATCGCATTCGTTAGATAAAACGATCTTTATGGCAATCTTAATTGAAGTTCCAATTAGAACAATTAGAGCTTTTTCTGTTGCAATAGCAATTATGTATTCCACCTTCGCTCAAAGTTCGAGAAATCGATTTCTCGAACTTCATATGCACAGAAATAAATTAATCGCCTTCACTTCATAATAAATTTATTGTCGATTTGCCATTGGATAAACAAAATTAAAAAGTATTTACCCGCTAATTAAAAAAAGTTTCCGTCAAATGCTAATTAAACGAGGTTTTTTCTTTTTAATTTCAATTTTGTATTCAAAAATTCAATATTCTTAGAGCCGTTTCTTCAGAGGACTTCATGTACTTAGAAGTAGGTCATAGAGAGGCTGCTCACGATGGTGAGGCAGCTCATTCAAGGATATCATTTCATAGCTTTTGCATTATTACTTCGATTGATCTGGACTTCTCATAGAAGAAGAAAAAAACACTAATTCACAGAAGGTGGCTTTTGAGTTGCTGTTGGGGCTTGTGCTTTTTCTCTCTTTCGTCTGATTATACGTAAGTTGACTTCATAATTTGAATTACACTTAGATCAGTGAGATGGAAATTGATCGGTTCTAATGTATTGGTTTTCTCATCGACAAGGACGAAGAATTATTTGGCCAAAAAGCAAAATAGGTAACAGATCATAAAAGATACTCTCACTCACTCACTAAAGCCCGCTATAGGAATCGCCTGGGAACCTACCCTCAGGATTCATCTTCGATTTATAGTGTCTATGGGAGAATCACATCATGAGTTGTAGTATCGAGCTTTGCTGAAAAATACCAAATAATCAACAAAAGGATAGGAAATATGCTGGTATATCTTACGGAAAGCAAGGAATAGAGACCAACTCCAAGATTGAAGCGATAGTCAGTCCAAGGGTTTAAAATTCCAAAAAGCTCGACCTGAAATAATCCGGCTTTTGTCGAAGTAATACTAATAAATGACATATCGATTTCAAATGAAAGTGTTGAATTCGTTAGCCAAAATTCGCTGGGAAATTTTCAAGTGAAATGGAGAATTATCCTCAAATTTATTCTGCTTTATTTCGAGCTTTTGAATATTAGTCTTACATGCATTCTTAATTAAACCCACTACGCCTTTGCCAGAGATATTGCTCCCACCTTGCATTGCAGATTTGCAAGTTTTTCTTTTTCTTGATAAATGTATTTTGCGTAGAAAAATAGGAATTTGAAGATCATAGATAAAAGGACGCCATTAAATTAAAGAACGAAAGTGAAAATGCAGCATTCCCAATGAAAAACAGAAGAGATATGACCCTCATATTACACGTAGCTGTATTATCACAATATATTGATTGATGTATATTCTATTTTCTTTTCACTTTTGGTTTTTTCGTTTTTGGTGGAAAAGAAAATTCCTTCATTGTAATTCTGTCTCGATGTGAAAATACACATATGGATTTCTTCTAAATTCTACCAAGTTGTTATTCAACCATAGATTTGGCCCTTGGACCGTGGATTGCCCTTGAAGAGGAATCGTTACCTTATCATCACTGAGGTATATGCATCTAGCTCTACTTTTTATGGTACAATTGAAGAATTAAAGCAAAAAAAATACATCTGAAATCCTCATTTAGCAAGGGCCTATTGCTATGAAATAGGTTCGTTTGTGATTCTAACTTAAAAAACTGCTTCATTGGTATCTTGTTCTAGAGCCTAGTTGACTCGTTTATTAATCTTGATGTTATAGGACAGGCTAAGAATCTGTGGTCTGCCGTCTTAGAGAATAAAGTTTGCTTTGAAAGACAGCGGTGTTCTCCTGATCTCTAGATATTTGACTAAGTCTATTTAAAGAATTGTTAGCTTGAAAGATTCACTCAGACCTCTACCCAAGCCCTTCTCATTAGCTCAGCGTCCAAAGGATTTTCAATCTACTAGTGTGATGCTGGAAATTTAGCAAAAATTTTTGTGTTTCAAGTTTTCGATTTTGAATGTGGATTTCATGCATTTTTATGTACATTTCTTTTACTAATTTAAGAAATAGCTCTCTCTAAAGAAATTTGAGAGCAATGAAATTGAGCAGCAAGCAACAAGGAAATAATTATCTTAGGGATCAAATGATAACAACTTAATAAAGTAAGCTCTATACATGTGTTCTTCGTACTATACAGCCTTCGATTCCTCTGATCAAAGGTTACAAACGTAACCTTCAAAATTCCAAACATTTTCGTCAGAGTTTTCTTGGTTTTCGGGAAATCCCACAGACTATAATATTCATAAGAGTCACGATATGATCAGAAGTTACGTTATTCTTTCCAAAATTGAAGTCAGTGGGATCTAAAGCCCATGGAATCATTGAAGAAGAGTCTTTCATTTCATCAGGCAATTTGGTCTCAAAGTTCGGCTGATTTCCTTTGGAGTCTGGTTGATAAGTCTAATTTTCAAGGTTGAAGAAGAAAAAACACAAAGAATTTACCTCGATAAAATTCGGTTGATCTAAGGCATTCATGACGAAAGAGAGATCGTTGGCGTATGAGTTAGGAAAGAGTGAGTTAAAGTCGCTGTTATTTCGGGAGACGAGCAAATTTTGGAATCGCTCGGGGCCACGATTCATCACATTGAATCCAGTAAAAGAGGGACGGAAGTTTGGAACTTGCTTGAGTTCATTTTCAACTTCACCTTGACTACAAATGGAGATGATAAGGAAATTCTTAAAAAGCGGAAAGATTATTACTTCAATCTTATTATCTTAAATCTCAGATCTCTATTTTCATTTCTGACCTTCAGGATCTCTTCTTCAAGTTCCTGAATTTTTTCCCTCATCAATAATTCGATATTTTCTCTCTTATGTTTTTCATTTAGCTCTTTTAGAGAAAATATCTCATCAACTTGTTCGCTTTCCACTCGCTTATTCTTTCTCCGGATGTTGTTCAAGCCCTCTCTATCCAGAAATTTATGAGATTAATCAGTGTTAAAGAAGATTCGTAAATACTTTCCATCTCTCTTGAATTGCTCATGGTAGTAAACCTTGGCATTGGCTCGGCTTGAAATCCTTTTAAATCCATAGTAGTTCAGCTAAAGCGTCATTGAGTTAGCCAAAATAAGAGAAGTTTCATTAGACTTACCTGTCTGATGAAAGAAGAGAATTTCATTCCACCAAACTCTTCAGCGAGCACCTTTTCCTCAATTAATAAGGGGCTTTTTAGAACAAAGGCTAAACCTTCGTCCTGCCAGCACAAAATGTTTTGATATTCCTTTTTCTATTCTAAAATGAGTAAAGAATGAGAGACTAAAGCTACCTCGAGAGCTCTATGAAGACAAGCCAAAAATTGGTTGCGTTTTGGTCTTGGCTTCAATCCGGGAGGGTATGCTTCTGTCTCAGGATTTACTATGCTGTTCATGTTTGGACTCACAAGATAACTCTTTTCCCAAATTTATTATTTAAAATTTTATGATTCTTGCTTCACATGCTTCTATTTAAAGCAGAAGATTCTATCAAAGAATGACGTTTGATTGTGCTTCTGACTAAGAAGCTAATTAAATTCAATTTAAGCTTTTTGAGAACATTCCAACAATTTTATTTATGTAGTTGGTTGGACCGGAATTTTTTAAGGGATATCTTTTGGAACGTAGTATCTAACTAACTCCAGTACTTAAATGCTCGGGTCCTTCCTCTAATAATTCTACTTCTCTTATGATTCTGAGCTTTTTAGGTATTTTAAGATCCCTGTCCTTGAAGTTGGATCCTTGCTATCAGGTCTTATTGTGGATTTTTTATCAATGCTGTTGATGGTTTAATCTCCTCAGAAGTGACAGTTTTTTCATTTGTTTGCCGAATTTTGAGTTTATTTTCCGAGAGTCAGACTCTACATTAGTTGAGGCCATGTTGAACTTTGTTTTTTGGTTTTACCATGATATCACAATCGATGGAAAATCCCTCTCAAGCAGACTCTTCTCTATTTTGGTTATCCAATGTTAATGGTTTTTAGTAAGCTCCTAACAGCTCTACAGCAATTCAAGATATGTAAATGATTCTCTTATATATTTCAAATAAGATATTAAAAAAGAGGTTTTATCCTGATTTCCTAAAGTGGAAATAGATTTAGACATTGATATCATGAATTAACTATAATCGAAATGCTGTAAAGAGAGCCTCTCTGGTAAATGATGTTTGTTTCGATGCAATAAAGTATTTTGTCCTTTTCATATAAAATTCTTATGTAATAAAAAAGAATTATTGCATAAAGTTAAAATAAGAACTATAGTAGTTCTAAATTCGAATTATTTGGGTTGATTGTTGTATTCCAGAGAAACTAAGGAAGCCACTATCCTCTCTTCAGATAGTTTGTCAAAGCCATTTCAACGCCATCGAGAGCTTTCTTTTACCAAAAGTGCGAAATATTGATTCCCTTCAGATTATAAACATTCTGAAATGCCTCTCGTCGTGTTAAGGTGAATTTTGCTATAAGGCATCGTCTCGAACGAAAGTTAGTTGTAAGAAATTTCGAGTTGAGAAATGAGTTGTCTTAGAAGAGGAATTTTTTCAATCTGTTTCTAGTCAGCAAAAAAGAACACATAATCAAGATTATTTCAACCGAAAAATAAAATACATGAAATGAAGTTTATTTAAGTATTCAAATGTTTTTTGTTTCATTCTTCAGAATCTTGAGTTTAAAGCATGCTGCTTTTGATTTTCATACATCTATTTAGACTCACACTCTATGTACCATTCTTGGCAATTGCAGTGTATAAGAAAGACTTATTAAAATTCTAAAGAGACCATGACTCTTAATAGTTCTAAAATTGCAAACTTAATCGGGTTCGTTGAATAAAGCGATCTTTATCGCAATCTTTATTTGTAGTTCCAATTAGAACAATTAGAACTTTTTCTGCTGTCACAGCAATTTAATTCTCAGTAGCGCTTAAAACCCTCAAAATCGAATTTCACAGAAAGAAAAAAGAACTTCGATTTGCCATTGAATAACCAAAATTAAAAGTATTAACCCATGAGTTAAGTAGATTAGGGTAAAATGCTCTATGTAGAGGAGGTTCTGCACATAGAGAGGCTGTTCACAATGGTCTTTGCGTAATTTCTTCGATTCAACTGAACTTCTTCATTAAAAACAAAAAACTAATTCATAATTGGAGGTGTGTTATCGTTGAAGAGGGCTTCTTCTCTCTTTCCTATGCAAACGCAAAAATTCTACGCTAAGTTAACTATAATTTGAATTTTCCGACAGATAAGTAAGGTGGAAGAAATATCTAGTTTGATGAATTTGTTTTCTCTTCCTATTCTCTTCAAATCACCAAGAGCTATTTTTCCAGAGAGCAAAAAGAGAGTCTCATGTCGAATGCCAAATGACATCAGATGACATGTTCTCAACACCAGCTTTAGAGCAAAAGACTTTTACGAAAGCCACTATTTAATCAGAAGGTTGCGATTACTCTATGATTTTTGAGAGTTTTCGGATATTGTTTCATTCCTTCCTCAGCTTAATTTAGGGCATTTCGAGGAAAAGGAAATTTTTCATTTTTTCAATCATCTCCTAAAAAGAAATGGATCTTTGGTATTTTATTTTATTTTTTTGGAAAAATGCTTGGTGGTATAATCTTCAGAGTGTATTTAACCTCGCTTTCAATCATTCCGGATGCTTTCCTGCTTCTATGATGAAGTTCTATTCAAGCAAAGATATTTCAAGTAAACTTGGTTGATTCAGGTCAGACTCTTTTCTGTGAACGCGCAGACAGGTTCCTCGAGGCTCGATATTCTGCTCCAGCAGCCTTCAGTCCTCAAATTGTGAGCATAGATTGAACTTATATGGGTTAACGAAGAGAGTTTAATTAGAGTTGTTGAAGGTGTGAAAAATATCGGAATGATCAGCATTCCTGGAACTTGGTGGATTTTCCCAAGAAGAAGGATTTTTTATCAGTTATGGAGCATGAAGCTTGAGTTAATGATCCATTTCATAAGAAATTCTCAGCATGATTCGATATTTTCTAATTTGCGGATAGCACTGTACAGAAAACGTCCTTGTTCTAATCAATGGAACGTTCCTAGCATTGGAATGAGTGAGCAAACATTGCCCTTAAAACTTCGACGTTCCCTTCGAAAAACCCCTTTTACCACAGCTTAACGAATCCAGTTGAAGTCGGTATGAAAGGAAGAAGTTATTTATGTTTGACTTTACTTCAATTTGAAGGTGAACATGTTGATTAACAGTATATATCACTCATGGGGGTTCGTTTGACTTCTGACAATACAATTAAATTGTATCTGAATCTCATAGCAAGATGAAAAAAGTGCGTTGATTTCTATTTCTGGCCACTTTTTCAAACATATCCGGAATGGTCTTTCTTCTTGTTGCTTAGTTTGGAAAAATTTAGCGATGTGTTGCAGGAATTGATCATTTCATTCAATTTGAAATAATTTCAGAAAAATGGTCCTAAGTACAATTTAACTTTTCATTCCTGACTGATCCTTTCCATAGAAAAACGGATAGTTGAGCTGTCATAGACTTAAAGGCTGGTGGAATAGCCTTTATACTTAAATATCCAGGATCTATTGCCAGCAAAGCCTTTATGGATGAGTACTGCAGCATGAAATTCTCCTCTTTTATCAGACAAACAAAGGCTATATTTTTTTTCATTGGTAGCAGAATGACCTTTTAGTTCAACCAATACGATTTCAAAAGAATCTTCAGCAGATCCGATGCCAAGGTGTGCACTCGAGATGTTCACAAGAGTTAGATTAGCAATCCTTTGTTCGACAAATTCATGATATTCTCATTTGTAATTAAAGTATTAATGAAAGCAGAACAGATGATTCTGGTGCTTGGGCTCTTTGTCTAACCCAAATCCAACGCTTTCTGCTGGACGATATCACATCTTTTTAATCCCCTGATTAGAAGTTTCAAGAAATGATAAAAATGAAATAGTCTATTTGTGTGCGAAATATCAACCTCATTTCTCATACAAAATGAACCGTATGTCGTTTATCTCAGCAATCGTCGGGAATTCTGACATTTCAGTAGTATGCCGGCTTGCATTGCAGATTAGCAATTTTTTGTTGTTGTGTGACTTGTTAAATGTATTTTGCATAAAACTCTATTGGCAAAATGACTCCATTGAATTAAAGTAATAGTGATAAAATTCAAACAAAGTGAACTTTAACATTCTCAATGCAAATACAGAAGAGATATTGTTGTCGCATTGCTCTTAGCTGTATTATGATAATATATTGATTTTTCGCTTTTGTTGGAAAAGAAAATTCCTTCATTGTAATTCTGTCTCGATGTGAAAATACATAGTGAAAAATATTTGTATAAACTTATGGATCTCACTCAACTCGAAGGAATTAGAATAGGAATAGGGATAGTAGGGATTCAACACAAATACTGAATCTATCCAAATAGGCCAAATGCTACTAAAGGAAAATGGAGTGCTACAAATATTCGTTTCTCTCAAGTAATAGTATATGTGTATATATGGAGTTCTTCTAAATTCCATCTAGTCGTTATTCAGCTTTAGATTCAGTCTCTTGAACCGTGGGTTGCCTTTGGAGAGGAAATGCTACTTTCTGGGTCACAGAAGTAAACAGCTTCACCACGCTTCTTGGGCTCTTGCTATTTTTGCGAGTCCTCTTTTTTTTTTTCGTTTTTCTTCAACTTTTCCATGTTTTTGTGACCATTGTAGAAATTTGAATACCGAATACAATAAAACTCTCTATGTCCATGATTTTGATATATATCGCAGGTTTTTTTGTTATATTATGATGAGGACGATGATGCTGTATGTTTTTATGAGAAATAGGCGGCCACACTAAGAAGAATCAAAAGGAAGGCAACTATGCATGAAATCACAATTGCAACTATCACTTTTGATCTGTTTCCTTCCTTGCAGGGAGATTCAGAGTTGTGATAGCAGACACCAAGGCCTCCGTATGGTTGACGGTTGAGAGCTATAGTACCGGTGCAGACCGAAACACAATCTTTCTTATCAGTACTCCAGTAATATTATTGTCATGGCATTTAGAAAATTCCTCTCGGATGCTTAATCCAGTCACTTCCACTGGATGTTCTGAAGACTGCGCCTCTTGTGATTGTAACGTTAAGAATTGTACCTTTCATCGTATTCAGAGCCGTTAAGATGGCCAGTTTTTTGAATATTATTTATTTTTTCGATAATATATTCTATTCCAAAACATTTACGAATTGTTCCAAACAATTTTATTGCTTCATTTAAATCCAATCAACTAAATCGTGTTTGAAAAGATAACTTACTAGTCGATTAATTAATTATCATTGTAATAGTTCTGTAGGATCTAAAAGACTTATTTATTGCTTCCAATAAAATTAGCGGTACAGTCCAGCAGGAAATAAAAAATTAAGTCAGTAATTGGGAATCATTTCAAAATCCAGAAACTCTTAAAATTGCTATTGAGGATTGCATGTACTGGATGATCTTACTAGTTCAGTTTTCAGTGCTAACAACAATTCTTAAGAATTGCGTGGATAGCGATAAGAGATAGAACTCATTGCATGTAGCTGCTTTGCTGCCTCCAAATTATATCATTTTGAAAACATGCATTTTCAACAGAAATACAGGTCTTTTTCATGGGAGCCTTACTTAGAAAACAAGAAGCTGCTTCAATGATTAGAACTTTTATTAATAATCTCTTCAGATTTCAATAGTCTGATTCATTAACTGGAGCTTTCTTTTGTAATTCCAAATTAACCTGTGTCTTGCCATTCAGTGCCTAATGTGTTGCCTTTAAAGGCTTTCCCTCATGAAGACAAGTTGAAAGCACGGTTTCGACAGCCATCGAGTTCCTATTTTTCAAATTTTTGCTATATCATAAATGCAGCTGATTGAGGTACTTATGAAGTCCAATTCAAACTTTAAAATGATAATTTAATTGCGTATGAGAATTTTATTTAAAATTTTAGTTTCAAGGCAGCATTTTAAATTCTGAGATTAACTTTCAGAAGAAGTTTAAGGAGCTCTCTACTGGCGATAAGTAAGGAGTTTGAGATTTATAAACTTTGAATGGAAATATCGAGGGATCTGCTAATATCTTGCCAGCGATCAACAGAGAAACAAAGGTTTTCGATGCCCTCAAGACAATATATAGCGGCAGCGTCTCGCTTTCTAGGCGAATAATAATTGCGAATTTGGCTCCGATAACTTAGATTGCAAGAGTCTACAACCATATAAAACATATAAAGGAATTCCATCAGATCTACATCTTTGGAATTTTATGCAAATTAAGCTTCGTTTATCATTATCGTCTTACACTCAACATCTTTCTGTTGTCTACGTAGAGCTTATTGTCGAGATAATCAACATCTATGATGCCTCAACAGTATTGGCTGTCGATACCACCTAATGGTGTTCTCGTTTTGAACCAACCCTTTACACAAGAAGTGCATGGAGGGTCAGTAGGCCTCCTTGATTCTATTACCCAAATGGAATTATAGAGCATGATTGGCGTTTCATTGTGCTTCTAGAATTTAAAGTTCACGCTGAATTCAGTTTAATATAAACTCTTCCCTCTATAGTCTAGTTATATAAGCGGTATGCATTGCAATTCAGATTTCGGGAACGTCTTCTATGAAATGTCAATGACCTATGAATAAAGAATTGGTTAATTCAATACAAATGAATGATTTCTAAAGAAAAATGAGCGTTTCAAGGAAAAATCTTCACTCGATGCACTCAAATTATTCTTTTTAATTTTTATATCAGAAATTCTCGAATTAAATCAATTTAGGAACTATTATTATAACCAATGAAAAAATGAACGTATTCCAATAATCCGAATCACGTTGCAGATTAAGGCTCAGTAAAGCATGCGCAGC
>ENA-UOTX01001841-UOTX01001841.1-compost-metagenome-genome-assembly--contig:-NODE-1841-length-13006-cov-12.842834_pt1 | contig 13006 bp, 12 predicted proteins | sample MGYA00238143_ERZ746982 | MGnify/ENA primary metagenome ERZ746982 (study PRJEB28758, sample SAMN06268862) | compost metagenome | isolation source: single cell | place: USA: California, Emeryville, Joint... | reverse complement strand
GCACACTGACGATACTATTCGCAGGAACCAGCAAATCGAAAAGGCGATCTTTGATTCTAAAGTCTGCCTAAACCTTTGAATAATCAGCTAATTGGTTATTTTCTTTGACTAGGTCTCTATCCTCACTATCTGCCGCAAATTGGGAATCGGCGATATTTTTCTTGAGAACTTTCTCATATTGTTCGTCCGTGATATCATAATCTTCCTTAGTCTTGACTTGATTGAAAGCAGCTTTCTTTAGAGTCTACAAGTTGTATTATTAAATAAGAATTGAGGCATCAAATATCAGTTTACCTCAAGATACATCTGTCTCTCTCTAATCTGAGCCTTGATCCTTTCCAATTGGGTGTTTCTCTCAAGAGCAGTTTCCTAAGTCACAACACAGTCAAATAAGTTTGGTGAAGAAAAGTTTTTACCTCGAAGTCACTGCGTCTATCAATCGCGGCCATAAAGTTGCGGAATCTCTCACTATTTTCATAGTCATCTTCTTCAACGATGATCTTGATCTTTTCATATTCTTTCTCCAGAATTTCGAGCAACTCGCTCACTTTCTGGTAATTCTTGTCGATCAGCGCCATTTGCTATGATAAAATTTGTTCAGTTGCTCTACCAAAGAAGGAAGTAGCTACCTTCTTATCATCTCCATTGTTTTTCGGACCGCCACCATACGTTCCCTCTAATTTCATACTAGCATCAATCGCCGAGGTCTCCATAACTTCATCAACTACAGTTTTCGAAAGATTAACATCTATAAGTTCTCTCATTTGTTTTTTTTTTTACTGTTTCCAATGCGTCGAGAAATGATATCTTTGGTCGCAAGTTCTTTCTTAACGTGCTGCAGGAAAGCCAGATGGTTATCTACTTTCTCACAAATCATCTGGAAGAGAGCCTGAGAAGATCTCTGAATCTTTTGGATATCCAGATTATTTTTCTTCACGGTTTCTCTCTCAATTTTTATCAAATTCTTCAGGTTCTGAAGCAAGAAAGCCAAGGACTAATGGTAATGCTTTTAGCAGTACTCTAAGCGGGATATTTTACATTGGACCAGTTTTCGTTTTGCATCTTATTCTTCAGGCAAATACCGATGATCGCCCCGAGCCTTTTCTGATCTTTTCTTGTCCTTTCGAGCTGCTTGTTGACGAGCTCGACCTTTCTTCTAATGTTTTCAATCTACATGCATTATGCGTAAACACTTTGCAATAATAATAAAGAATCAACCTTCGTTAGAGCAACTTCCACAGGATTTTCGACATAGGAGCCATCGATGTTCTTTTTCTGGACCTTCAAATCCTTCAGTTTTTTAGCGAGCAGTTTACTAAGTTATTATTAACATATTAGATATCTAGACTCTTAAGTTACTTCTTATAGACGGTGTCATTGTGCTCTTTGATCATGCTCTCGATCTTCTGTTCAGCTGTCATAATCCCTCTAAACGAATGCAGATGAAGCGAGCCTTGCAGCTTGGGCAGCAAAGCACTAGCACTGGTATCCACTGACACTGCGCCTGGCGCTTTTCGCTTTGAATGAAGCGTAGGGCTGAGGTGGCCAGGCTGGAGAGATAGAGAGCTTGAGACTTTGTATCTGCTGGCCATCGATTCATCGTGGACAGCTAGCAGGGATTTGTTCCTCAAAGCGTCATCGATTCCTTTTTCGATGAGTGCGAGAGAGTTCTTTTCTTTGTAGTCTTTCGATTTGCCGAGGTAACTGATGCCACTGATAGAACTATCACCCCTATTCAATAAATTTCAATAAGCAAAAGCGATCAAATCGTAAGATATAACTTGTTTAAGAAACTCTTCTTAGATTTATCGTTAAGCTGAGGATGCGGTGTGCGATTGTTATTTAAATAATTCAGGTTCAGGAACTCGTTCGTAACAAAGAATTGGCTCTCTTTGTAGCCTCTGGTAGAATGGTGACCTCGAACATGAGGTTTCTGAGGACCGATGTTATCCAGCAGGAGTTGCGAATTAGACAGTTGCGTCTTATCAAGCGTGAAGGTGTTATCCTCTTTCATGACCTGCGACAGATTCTGTGAGTCATTCAATTTGATTTCAGCGGCCAGATTTGGTTTCGGTGACCGCAATTGGGATTCATCGAACAGCGGGTCACCTAGCCTTGGTGGCAGTCTTGAAGGAGCGAGCGAGATGCTCTGAAGCAAGGGACTATCGCCTTTAGCATACATCATCCTCTTTTTGATTCTGGACTCAATCGCGATCTTAAGCGCCTCTATCAAGCAAAGGAATAAGTTAAAGGAAAGAGTTAGCAAATTTACGCTTAGTATATTCATATTCGTCTTTCGAGGACATATACTCCGTTGGAGATTTGAAGCAAGCCTCCATTATGTCACTGAATGATAGATTGACTGACAGGCAAACCCAAGGGAACATAATCCAGACCCAGCGTTTGTAATAATAGAAAAGAGGGTCGCTATCGTCAGTATATTCATTTGTGCGTTTAGCGACTGGGACGAAAGCCTGATCCTTTTGCTTCAGTAACTCCTTTTGGTACTTCGCGAACATATTAGCCAGCAGCTGACGTTGTCCCCTATTTTATGTAATACTTGAGTTATTTATTGAACCAAATAGAATAATTACTCTAAGCCCTTCTTTCTCAATGCAATTTCCTCTTGCTCAGCCACATCGACTTCATTTTCATTGATTTTCTGTTGAACCTCGTCTTCGAGCATAAAATTCGTCACCTTATTCGCTCGATCAGGGAATAAGTCATCCTCAGAGATCAATCCTCCAATCGCCATGTAAATCTTTCGGATAATGTCTCGGTTTTCCCCAATTTCAATATTCAGCGTCTCGAAATACGAATCAAAAGGCGCAGCCTTTTTCACTGATAAATATTTCGGCCTGATAGGTTCAAGCTCGCCTTCACCTCCTCCAACACCTTCCTCGACCTTCTCTTTCTCTTTTCCATTCTCATTCTCATCGTCAGAATGACTTTTCGTCTTCGTTGGGCTGAGCGACGGATCCTTGAACCCTGGCGGCACTCCCAGAAGCGTCATGCTCTTTTTCTTTAGCGTGCCATTATCTTGTGACTTACTCTTCTGCTGACGATACATGGGAACCTGCGATCTGTCACTCATCATCGTACCATCCAATAAAGCTCTTTGCCGAGCAGGGTTTACTGGAGCGACTTGGTCCTTCTCAAACATTTTCATTTTCGAAATTTCTTTACGCAAGCCGATCTCCTTCAATTCATCTCCTCCTCTAATAACCACCCGCTTTAGAAATTAATTGAGAAAATAATAGTTACTTAATGGCAGGATGTCTGAAATCCGGTGTGTAGCGGGTTTCGAAATCGCTGAATTCTTTCAAGAACCTCGCGACTTGGAGAATTATACGGAAAGTGTCTTCGGGACTGGGCTTATAGTGCATATCGAAGTTTTCTACAGCTTTATTGTATTCGGTGACCGGGTCAAATCCCTTCTCCTCAAGCTTTTGCCAAAATCGGCAGAGTTCGTATTTGTTGTTGGGATTGAACAACAGCAAGAAGTTTTCGATGCTCGCGACGGTTTCTTTTAGCTTGAAATAAGACTCAGCGCAATAAAGGTGGTAAGTTTGCTCCTCAAGTTTTCGAATCGAGTTCGGTACCTTGTCGAGAGCGTTGGCGATCTGGTTGTGGAGGTTGGTTTTAAATTCGCGGTCGCTGAGGTAGACCGCTGTGACGGCTTTTTTGAAAACTTCATTGTTGATTTTCCAGAAGTCGGTGTATTTCATTAGGAAGGTTTTGAAAATAGCGATGAAAAAGTTCCATTGCTGTTTCGTGATTTTAGTGATAATGCCGATTTCCTCTTCTGATAAACCTTTCTGTGTCAGAACGAATGAAGAGATGATAGTGCCGAATTTCTCAGGAGTTAAGAGGGTCGTTGAGTAGAACTCGAGGATGAACAGATTTAGTTCAGTGATAGTATCAACCTCTATTATTTGAGAGACAAAAATGTGTCATAAAGGCTGCGTTGTTAAAGGACTAGTTACCTTCGAGTTTCTGGAAATCGAAAGTTGCATAGATCTTCTTGAATTCTTCCTTATCAATATCATTCTCATGGATAATCTGATCGGATGGGTAAGGTAGCAAGGTGCTGAGGTATGTTTTGACGAAGAGAGAGTTTGCTTTGAGTTCAGGGGATTTCTTATTCAGAATATCGACGATTCGCTGCCTGTATTGGTCATCGATCTAAACGTAGCAAGGTATCTCTTAGAGAAAAAATTCCTCTTGATTTTACAATAAAAAGTGGTCTGCCGAGGTGATAGTCAATTTGTTTCTGGATAACTAACGGCTCAGCTGTTATTTTTATCGTGTCGCAGCCTAAGTTCTTGAAGTAAGTGACTGAATCCGAGTGGGAGTCTGCCGTAATGATCACTCTGACGTTCTGAGGGAAAGTTCTTTACAAGAAAAAAGAAAATGAATTCCTCTATGAAATTCTATCGAAAATTGTTTACTTCGGGAGCCACAATTTGCACAGAGCTTCATAGCCTGTGTCTGGGTCGAGATAGAGGTTAATACTATCGAAGAGCAATATCACAACTGAATCATTGACGACTTGAGAGCTTGAAGCAAGGAAAAATTATGCCATTGTTTCGTCAATAGCTCAGTTTACTGAATTTTTCGGCTGCAGACATCCAGCCAATAGTAGAAGTACTTCCTCAACTTCTCCTCCACAAGCTCGACTTTTTGATTGATATCATAGTATTCCTACATCACAATCAAATTGTTTAAACTCTACTCACTTTCAGTAGCTTACTCGAAGCTTTATCAAGATGTTATAAATCGCGTAGTAGTAGTTGCTGTTATTGCCTCCCGTGCCCGCAAAATTTGGTATGATAAAATCCTTGTATGCCTACACGACTTAGCTGTGCCGAGGTCTCAACGATACCTTTTTGCTATTCTCATTATGAAATTGCATCCATTTAACAGCAAGAGTCTTTTTGCCAACGCCTTCTTCGGCCTCGATAACCAGTGGCTTATTAGTTTGTGGCTGTGTTCGCAAATGCATATAAGCTTTAAAAGGTCTGAAAGTGAGGTTTTAAGGTACAGTGACGGGTTTGCTGAGCCAGGCTTCGATCTCCAAGAAGTATTTTTCAAGCCCTGTTGTGACTCTTTTGTACGGAAATAGGGTTAATAACGCAGGAGAGATTTTGTGGGCGATTACTGGTTTTTGTAGTACTCGATGATAATCTTAGCAGAACTGTTACAATAAGACACGGGAAAAAACTGAGGTAAGTATACTCGATGTGGTTTGTGAGTTCATCACTGCTGGTAAGATAAGAACTGGCCATTGTATTAGTGGTCGCCTCTGAAAGATAAAATTTTAATGAAACTTAAAATAAAGTGTTTGAATATTTTGCTTTTTTTAATAGGAGATTTTTGTCATGCTCATGATTAAAACGCTGACAATTACGAAAAACCTCCTTGGAATAACGTAGTAAAAGCAGACCTCAAGTGGTTCAGATAGTTAAATTGCTTTGGAGTTGAACAAAATTTGATTATCTCCTTCTTTAATACTCTTATTTTACTCTAAAAACCCCATCAGTAGGTGACAACGCATTTTTTCTTAGTAAGTAATATATGTTGAAAAACCATTATTGCAGAGTGGAATGATGAATCATAAGGGCAGTTCCTATAAAAAATCTGATTATTATTTAGGTGCTTCCTCTATTTGCGAGAAGAGAGATAAAATTTCTTCTCGATTTCCTGTGGGAGGATCTAAACTTTGTCAATTTTCACGCACGATAAAAAGCAAGCTGATGTGAAGAAAAAATAGTATGTATTGCACGGGAATCGCAACAACCAACTAAAAAACAACTCGAATGATGTGAGATGAGAGAAATATTTCTCAATTCCCGCTCTCAAGGTTTAGACAATTCCTCTAATTTTTATATCCTCTACATAAGCTTAAGATGTCCTGTGATTTTATCGATGAGAATGCTGCTAGCAGGACCAATACAGCAAACTGTTAAACTTCCTGGCTCTATTTGAGTCCTTCCAGCGTCCTTAACAATATATGTGTTTAATCCCATATCTCTCGCACTCTCATACAGAGCAGTAAGCTCTTCTTTGCTTTTGCATTTTAAAACGATTTTCGCATGGCCCGTGCTTTCCCATTTTGCTAAATCCTCGTTCCATTTTGAACTATTAGCTTTTACAAGGTTCTTATATGCGCCGACAACTGCATGACCACATTGTGCTGCGATTTTCCCAACACCCATGCCAAGATCGGTTCTTACTAAACATACCATTTTAAAAGTTTCAACCCTTTCAGCCCCTTGAGCCCCAGTTTCTGTATTTTGAGCCGTTTCGTTCTGAGGCTCTTTCACATCGTTAATAATCTCTTTTTGAATAGGAAACGAGCCTTTTTCTTGATCTTGTTGAAGTTTTAAAATGATTTGAACTGCTCTTTCTTGGTCATTCGTCAGTTTCAGCGCTTTTCGGATAAGCGGCTCTTCAAAGCCTAACGAAAGCAATTGCGCGAACACTAATTCTGGATCGTTTGATGCATCGTTAGTGGCAGTAAAGCCATTCTTATAAGGACCTTTTGATTCTTCCACCATAATTTGAAAGCAAGCGAATCGTAATAAAATTATTATCAGAACAGAAAACAAACCTTACTTTTGTATGATATTCACCTATCAGAGCTTAGTGTGGAAATAGCACCGATGAATAGAGTCATTTACCATAAATAAATATTAGTATTGCGCCAGAATGAGTGATTGGAAGCGTTTTCTGTAAATACTAATTGTTTGTTATAAAAATACAAACAAAGAAGGCTCATTTAGCAATACTAAAGGAAGAACTCTCTTGCGTATATTACGACGCTAGATTAATCTTACCTCTTTCATAAATAAGACATTTAATTGATACATAGCAACGACAGCAATGCACGAGTACACACCTTAGCCTTCCCAATCCAAATCATTTGCATGTTGAAAAATCAATTAACTGCGAATACACTGACTTTGCGGTACTCTACTAATGCTTGCTATCGGGAAAGGATTTTTATTGGTACAACGATATTTAATTGTTGGAAAATTTGGTTCGCTTTTCAAGACGACCGATTTCGGATTTAGGATATGCTTTATCTGAAGGATTTGATGTTTGAGCTGTGTCGATCATCTTTGGGCGTCCAACTGAGAGACAGTGCAGCCTAGCAGATTGAAAATGGTTAACATAAATCCAATGCTGAGAAATTTACGTCAAGTCGAAAAGAGTCAACAGGGGATTTTTTTATGCCGACTGGCGGAGTGATATCTTGCAAGGGACTCCTTCCGCTATTGTTTCGTCGGGAACTGCGACTAGTGCCCTGAACCGAGAGCCTCTTAGGCTTGCTTGGAGTGATGAGGTTTCCAACAGGATCAACGTTTTCTTTATCAATATCCCATTCATTTTCTTCTTCCTCTTCTTCAATGTCAATATCATCATTTCCGAGTTTGAACATGGAGATTTCGTTGTTCTTATTTGAGCTGAGTAGGTTATCATCCGACTTTTTGTATGAAGAGTGCGAGGTGGAGAGCAGAGAGAATTCGCCGTTGTCTTTGATAGGATTGCCGAAGATATCGAAATTAACCACGAGTTCGTTCGCACTATCGTCGAATTTTGAAATGGGCATGGGGTTATTCATGGAAAAAGGTCCTGCCATTCTTGAGTCAAAGGTTGCGGAGTTTGATTGGAAAGCTTGCTGCAATCGTGGTTGAGGGGAGTTGAATTCTAGACGTCTCATTGGGACGTCATCGAAGATGGAGAATGCTGGGATTCGAGGATATTGGCCCGCCATCACTAAAAATTTGATTTCAAATATTGATTTTAGAAGTAAATTTTGCCACTCTTATTGTGAGCTTATTATTTTAAATCTTCTAACTGCCAGGATAATTGTATCTTCAACTCATTAAATGCGTACAATTGGCAACCCTTCAGAAGTGCACCGAGAAGCAATGGTCATGTGCTACTAATAATGAGCGACTAGTACATGTAAAGGAGAAAACTACTTAGTGCTATTGGAACTTAATGGGTCTTTTACAAAGAAAATTGCTTTTCAAAAAGTTTATCGAAGAATGAGAATTCAACAATGATGCTTGTTGAGGAGACACTACAACAGAAGGTCTACAAGTTCAATCCATTTAGCTCGAGGGATGTAGCTTCGGAGAAGCAAGAAAAAGCGCGCATTATCAATGATAATCTATTGAAAAATTGAAAAATTGAATTGGACTCGGGAGCTTTGTTGATGGCAAGAATTCTGTTTGATATAGGATGCTGCATGTGAATTTGCCATTGATCTCGTTGGCGTCCTTCTCAGCAATGAATGTTCTCAATAACCATGCAACAAATCATAAATAATTGGATAGCATTATTTCATGAGTTCTCGTCAGGTGAATTTACCCGGCATAGAAAGTGATTTGATCTTCACAGTCTCATCTTGTAATGATTGCAACTACTTTCAGAATGTTCTCGAGCTCAATATTCATTTCTTTTACCAAGGAAACACAGTCCATGGGTCGGATAAGCATGAATTCCGTTGGATGCTTCTACAACTGAAAAATTCGCAACTGATTAAGCCATACTGATGGCTGGAAGAAGAAGTAAATAAAAGCCACTCAGAAACTCTCAACTTCTAAAATCGCAAGTTATCAGTTTCCAGAATTCCAATTTTTAATGCTTCAGAACAATGGAAATCTCGAATGTGATCTTAGAACAAATTTTGAGCAGTCACTCATGGAATAAGATCAACACTTTAGATGAAGTCTGAAATTCTTCTTATTCTGATATGAATGCAGTTTCTTAAGTTGTGTGTGACTCTTAACATTTTTGCTATTGTTACTGCATCATATATCATTTCCTTCCAAAACATTCCGTTTCATCTGCCCATATTTGCAAAGCGAAGCTCAGTAACTCAATTTTGTGCGTTTTTCTGGAATAGTAATTTAGCGGCTTATTCTTAAAGGAAAAAATAGTAAATTTTACTACAGGGTAATACTTTAATCAATCTGAATTTTTTAAATGAAAAAGCGCGCGCTTGAATTTCTCTTGACTATCAAATGGCTCTGCCCATCGATAGGCTCCTCACTCACTCTAGCCAAACCGAAAACACACTTCCTTTCAATTAATGGTTAACATAATTCAAGATAATTTGTCTCTACGATCCTTCATTGTCTGCAATTCTTCTTTAAATTGAGAGAAACCGAGCAAGAAATCATAATCCCCATGGTAGATTTCCACGAAAAAGTTAGCCTTACCTCCATATCTTCTCAAATTCTATGCGTCTAACTTTATCAAACTACTCCCGGGCACTAATCCTGCCAATACAATTAAAACTTCGAAAGCAGAAATAAAAGTTAATTAAAATTTAATCAAATTCGCATTAAATGCCCTCTTCTTTTCTTCTCTCTCAACCTCCTCGCCAAGCTACTACCTGGGAGTAGTTGACCGATCTCTCCAGCTCATGAATCCCAAACTCCAGGCCATTTGAGACAACTCAAATAATCAATGAAATTTTAAGAAATCTTTCTTCATAGCCTACAGAACTCGGCCTACCACTGCGAAACGCCTCGGTTTCTGGGTCTTACGCTCTTCGTACACGTCAATAGATAGAAAAAAATTTGAATTCTTGCATTAAGGCTACATAAACAAAATTTTACACCGATTAAGTAATAAAAATAAGATTTTTGAAAAAAAGCGGTTCCAACAAATATGATCAGAGCAGACATTCAAGGCGTAGATTTTGACGACGCTGGCGGGCAGTTCGAAGGCGAGAACCAGCCATACGAGCGTTTCTACTGTTCTCGGCACCCTGGCAACAAGATCCAAGTATTATGCACTAAAGAAAATTTCCGCCCTTCGCTCATGTGCGTGAAATGCATCATCGATCCGGAGGTTTTGAGAGTTGTAAGGAGCGAAAACATGCTCCCGATACACGATGTCATCAATAGAGCCATTTCAGAGAACCACATAGATACTCAGACACAGTCCGTCAAAGAGACTCTAGAGCAGAAATTTACTGACTTCGCTTCGAGAGACTATGCCGGAGTATACGACAAACACGTCGAGGTTCAGTTGAAGAAATTAGACAGAGAGATCGAGAAGGTCAAGGAGAGCCTTGACGAGCTCCGATACCAGTTCCAAAGAATTTTCGAGAAGCAGTCTTCGGACCTGAGAAGCAAGGAGGAAGACCTCAAGAGAAGATGCAAAGAATATATCGAAGAGCAAGAGCACATTGAAAACCTCAGATTCGCTACATCAACAGATATCATCGAGGCTATTCTTCAAATGAATGACGTGGAAGAATACGAGCGCTTCTTGAAGGCTCTATTTCATAGAAGTGCCCAAGGAATGAACGAGAATCTGTTTATCAATGAGTTCTTTGATACAACCAACAGTTTCAGAGAACGAGTAAACGCGATGAAGAACTGCAAGATTGACACGTCTTTATTAGAGGGTAAAAATTTTGAGTTTTGATTTCCTCATTTATTTGGACTCAGAGATTAGGAATCGAATCGACTCCCTCGAGATGCTCGATCAGAGCCTGCAGGCTTACCCAGCTGATCTAAACCCAAAACTCGTTCAGACTCTTGAAAAGATCAGAAATGCGGAGAAGAAAAAAAGTCCTACGGTCACTTCCGCTGACAAAAGAAGAGCCGAGTTTTTGAAGCCGATGCAAGAGAGAATCACGAAATCCGGACGGAAAGAGGAATACGTTGATATGGAAGTCGAACAACCCGTCTACTATGATGAATATGAGGATCGTTATCACCCTGGCGGGTATCGCAAACAACGAAAGGTCTCGAATGGCGAGGAATATTACAACAGAGCTGAAATGAGTACTCAAACGAAATCTGTCGGGTATGGCCCGAGCACCAGCCAAGGCGAGAGATACTCGAGGAGAATGGAAGAAGAGGATGAGTACTATAGAAAGCAACATAGACCGCCGTCTAGGGGCAGAGAACCGGTATATCAGGAAGAAAATTGGGAGGGAGAGCAGTACGATATCCCTCAATCGGCTGATTGGCCCGCAGAGGACGAGTTCACCTTCAATCGCGCTCAGAAGAAACCTGCCTCATCATCAAAGCCGAAGAGAACAGAAGACAAAGATAGAGATAGAGAGTCTAGAAAAACCAGCGTGAAAAAGTCCGAAAGCGCTATGAAGAAAAAGAGTGTGAGCAAGGACTCGAAGGATAAAGATGCACGCAAGAGCTCTACATCCGCAAAGCAGGACAAAGGAAAGGGCTCGCTGGATAAATGGATTAAATCTGAGGAGAAAGAAAAGAAGAAGAGCAAGGACAAGGACAAATCAACTAAAACCAAAAGCGAGAAAAAGAAGTCAGGCCCGACGGTCCATGACTTTGGCTACCGTGACTCGGACGAAGAAAAGACCGCTCGTAAGAAGAAAACCTCCTCTTCTCCAACTCCAAAGAAATCTGATAGAGGTCCTCAAGGATTGCATGACTGGATCAATAGAAGGGTGACTGGGTACCTCATTTTCCATAATACCATGCATGATGGACTGGATAAAGACGATGAGGATGACCACTTGAATAGACTTGCAGGAAAGAAATGGCAAGAGCTTAGCAAGGTCGAGAAAGAAGAATACAACAGTTTCGCGATGAATGTTCGAGTGAGTCTGAAAAAGCAATTCAAAGACGTTGACAATGACGATCCAGAGCTTAAGGAGCTACAGGAGCGGGTTGATCAGAAAATCAAAAAGATAAAGAAAGAGTAAAAGGAGTTTTTCAGCTGTGCAAAATATCAACTTATGAGGCATTTTCCTGTTTTATCCGCAGCAGCAATCATTTTCCCTTGACATAACAATAATAAATCGTCTAGATAAATTCCTAAGTTGAGAAACAAAAGAAAAACAAATAGATTTTAACTGTTGCGTGTGTGTGTATGTGGTGTATAGTTAAAGCTCTATTTATCTGTTGTCTGCGTATTGCTCCTTGTAACGTTGAAAGCCATCTGAAAGAAAAACTCCTCACTCTCATTTAGACAATCGTTTGTGATACTTTAAACAACGCAATCAGAATATTGTTATCAGATATCGCGATATTAGCTGAAAAAGAAACCAGTAACACATTTAAATTATCCCAACAACTTTTTTCTGATGATTAAAACGAAGAAAGAATGAATATCGGGCAAATTCAGTAAGGAGGTAGAAATAAAGTAAATGAGGGTTTCTTCTAATTATATTTCAAAATTTTCAAAAAAGAAAAGCATGATCACAGACGTCTCGACTTCTGATGGAAAAATTTCTCCTTCAGATAAAACCAACGATTTCAACAAACAAAACACATCATCCAAGCAAGAATTTTTCGAGATACGATACGAGATGCTTTCCAGTGCCTTTGCAGAGATGAATGTTGATATGAATGATTATCTTGCTGAGAAAGAGCTTCTCCGGCTGCTAGACTCTCGTTGTGAGTTTAGATTCGATCGTGATATTGCTCATGGCTTATTTTCCAAAATTCCGAAGGAAGAAGATTTTCAAATACTGGATCAATCGATAATCGAAGTTCAAGCTTTTGTGCACACGTTTATCAAAGCGGAGTATTTACTATTACTCAAAGCCGATGAAGTCGAACGGAGATTAAAACGAATCTCAAAACAAAAACACTCGTTGAGGCAACAAATGCTAGCGTGTCACCCTGAAAATAGCAGTGAGAGCAAAATTCTGCCTGAAGGCAGGGAGCATAATCTTAATCTGGAAATAATTGAAATTATCAGTGAAGATTTTAGCAGAAAATACTCGCCAGATAGTCGTTACACAGCTGTGATAAGGTATAATGGGTATAAATACGAAACAATGGAGGTGGTGAATGATGGGTTAGAGTTTAATCCTCGGTTTGATTATACGTTTCATCTGAAACTTCATCATCTTCGGGATAAAGTTATGCTGTCGTACAGAAATTATGGTACTGATCAGAGAGGAGTGATGTTTGAGGAGTCGACGGCGACGCTTGAATTTAATAAGAGTATGGTAGATAAAGAAAGACGTGAAATATGGGTGGATTTG
>ENA-UOTX01001840-UOTX01001840.1-compost-metagenome-genome-assembly--contig:-NODE-1840-length-13030-cov-26.705474_pt1 | contig 13030 bp, 7 predicted proteins | sample MGYA00238143_ERZ746982 | MGnify/ENA primary metagenome ERZ746982 (study PRJEB28758, sample SAMN06268862) | compost metagenome | isolation source: single cell | place: USA: California, Emeryville, Joint... | reverse complement strand
TCCATGCAAGAAAGTAATCCCGACCTAGATTCGGTGAGTCAAAGTGAGATTTCAACAAAAATCGATGGTAATTTTTCTGACCTCAGTAAGAGGCTTATCCTTGTAAGCAGGATCCTTGCTCAAATCAAGGAGTCTCTGAATGTTTGAGCTGACAATCGCTTCCAAAACACTCCTTTTGTCAATGCTATTCTCCATTTTTATTGAATATCCGTCCTTAAACTAATATTATAAGTAAAGTCTCGATAATTCTACAGCAGAATTCTGTTGTATATATATGCGTAGATGCACTAGAGAAATCTTTTTTACAGACCTTTGGCCATCTTCATCTCACTTTCTTTCGAGGATTAGTGCTTAATCTCTACTGTTTTGGTTCTTATGCTATTGGCAGGTTTTTTTATTGCAACCGAAGGTTACATAATCTGATGTGTTGTTGTAGTAAGACAGTTAAGGCACAGTTAGAGTCTACAAAATAACTGTATCTCAGTGAAGAGATAGCCCAGCCTTGGTTTTAACAAGAAAATTCATTCCATAAGATCAGCGAAGCTGTATCAAGAAAATGATCAAACGCTGCGATTTTGGCATGAATATTTGGACTTGATCCCTTGAAAAGAGCTTGGTCTCTTGATCTCAATAAAAGCAACCAATACTATCAAATATATTTCCAATAGGCGTCCTAACTTGATCTTATTCCTCCTATGTAAAGTGAATGATTAGGCTTTGCACGCCGAATATGACAAAGAAGAGCATCACCAACTCCCAGTGGCTAAATCAATAACATTTGCTCCTTCATTTCCATTTGTTTGGAAAATTAATCAATTTTAGCTCTCAGCACTCAAAATCATCAAGTCATTTATCGAAAGCTGCTTAAATAATATATAGCTGTTTAGGTGGTTAATTAATTTAGGAGCAAAGTTGAAATAAAAATATCACCGTTGACAATGAAAACGGGACATCCTAAAACCCTCACCCTCGACCAAAATGCCCTCAGAAAGGTGCTCGATGACATGAAACCCGATTTAGACGACGAACGCGTCCTTCGAAGACTCACCCTCAACCGCAATAACTCAAACATGAACCAAAAAAACTTTGCTCGCACCGATCACTCTCCCATGACCGACCGGACTCATTACCGCGATGAGAACAAACCCATCATGCGAGATGCACGCTTCGATCACGAATACGACGCTTACAACCAAAACTACCCTGTGAAAGACTTAAGTTCCAGCCTTTACGCCGAGAATGAGCAATTAAAAAAAGAAAACAAGACTCTGAAGCTCAAAGAGCAGAAATATCTCTCACAAATCAGCAGTCTTGAACGCGAGAAGAAATCGTTGGTCGCGTTGCTAGAACAAAGCGAGCAAAACCTCCAAGATTCGATAAAGAAGTCCAAACAAGAGAGCAAGCGAATGAACGCCGTCATCGAGTCTTTCCGGAGGTCGCTGCAATGCGCTCAACAGCAAAATTCGAAGGAAGATAAGGCCATTCAAGCCGAGAGTCCAAAAAAAAAGTACTACGTAAAAGATAACTTCAGTTTTCAAGCCACAGCCTCACCGCAAAGACAAACCGAGCAGAATAACTATTCAATGGTCGTAATCGAGCAGTTAGCTGACCTTTCAATGAAAGTAAAGACGCTTGAATGCCACGCACAAGAGCTGGTGAAGGAGAATGGTCGTTTAATCAATGAGGTAGAATCATTGAAAGCATATAACAGCAGACTCGAGCAGTATATTCAAACGAATAGGCCTGTATTGGAAGGATTACTTGAAGAGAAGAGGGTTAGAGGCTCGAGTAGCAATGTAGAAGCGGAGAATGCTCTTTATAAGCTGTTTGTAAGAGACCTCGCGACGAATGACAGCGTGAGGACGTTGGAAGAACAAAGCGCGTTCACAAACTCCGCTGGCTATTCGGGAGGGAAATACGCGAAGGTCCCAAGGCACTCGAGCGGTAAGCCGATCGAAAAACCACAAAAATCTATTCGACAATTACAAATCCCATCGTATTTGAAAGCGATAAGTTTAAGTTGCTGCATAGAAAACAGCTGTTAACTCATTAATTTCTTAAACATAATAACCGGGTAATTTTCCCACTGCGGGGTCCACTCTTTCCTATCAACGCAATGTTGTTTGTTTATAGATAAATTTTTTTGAAAATTCTCCTTTAAATCCATTTTCTAAAGAGCTTTTAAATATCTAACTGCAGCCTATATCAAACTTCTGCTCCTTAATGACCAACAGACAATGATTTGCAACTCATTAGCTTTGATTTATTATAAGATTATTATCTAATAAACGGTTTATTTTCTCAATCTACTAACTCAATTCAGTCACAAAAAGCACTTATCTCTATGTATTAAATCAATAAATCGAGTATTAGGATTAGAAGATAGCTCTTGTAACACCTGGGATCACGAGAGGTTCATCCAGCTTCACGACATAGGCCATTACCTTTTGTTTTTGCTTTACCACATCAGCAATGCCTTTCATCGCGAATGAGCCCTTCTTCAGGAACTCGCCCTTTGTGTAAGCTGACCAAGCAAAGCCGCCATCACCACAAACAGCCTCAAGCAGGAAATTGCTGGCAACAGGAGACCAGGCGCCTTCCATCATCGTGATATGAGGGTATTTGTTATCGATTTTGATTCTTGATTGATCTGGGAAACAAATACCGGCCACAATGCAATTAGGAACGATGGCAATACCTCTGATTTCCATATTCATCTCGAGACCTTCCTCGAAGTTTTTAAAGAGGTCAGACTTGCGATTCTCCTTCTTCTTTCCCATATAGAAGGTTGTGATGTGGTAATCCTTGATGAACTTAAAGCTGGTAATCTTGCCTGATTCGAACTCCTTCAGCATGCTACCCAGAACTACATCCCCTGAGAACTCCTCCAGCAAGCGTTTCAAGCCGACGATTATGTAGTCTCTTATCACAGCGCTCGAGTCCGTCTTCTCGAAAATACCCAGATAAAGCGGCGTCTGTGTTGGGTTGAACTCCTCGAATCTTACTCCGCCTTTCTTCTGACCTTGCTTCTTTTCAACAATCTTTGTCTCCTTCTTCTCCTCTTCCTCTTCCTTCTTTCCTTGAGGCTCTGAGATCTGATTCGCAGGCTTTTGTTGTCCAGGATAGGTCAAATTGGCTTCCATGAACGCGGTGAGGGCTTCAGTGATTTCGCTCTTCTTTGGGAACTCGAAGTTGATATCGCTCTTTTCGAATTCAGCAATGAACTCCTTAATAGCCTCCTCTCTGCGCTCTTTGTCCTTCTCGCTGATTTTAAGCACAGCTTCAACTTTTTCTCTCAATTTCTGAGGGAATTGGTCTGCGCGAGGACGGTCAGATCTGACAAAAGGAATTCTTAAACTGAGGTCAAAGCCGTTCTTTTTGATGCTTTCATCGTTCAGGTTAATCCTCTCGTACCAGTCGAAGAACATGAACATCACGGCGGCTGATTTGAGACCGCTTCCAGTAAGGGTTGGATGCTCCTTTCGGTCTTGGACGCGTTTGAAGCAATTGAGGAAAAATTCTAAGGAGAACGGATACCATTTTTTTTCGTGGATGGTGTACTTTTCCTGAGTAATCGGAGTTAAGCAGACGACTCTTCTGTTAAGATGGCTTCCGTTGGAGTTGATCAGCTCAAAGGTTCCCTTTAAAGCGTTTGGAGGGTGGTTCTTGTCGATAAAGATAAACACGTTGGTTTCCCGCTTCTTATGTGCGTTAGCAATGAGTGTGCTAAGTCTTTGTTTGAAGAGTTCTGCAGCGTCTTTTCCGGTCTTTTCGAAAAGTTGGTCCGGCGTGAGCGACTTGTTTTGCTTCGCGAGTCTCTCCATGCACTCAGCGCGCGTCTCGTCGCTTGAGATGACATCAAGCGAGGCATCGTATTTCTTCAAAAGGTCTCTAAACGCGCTCACTAAGGTCGATTTTCCCATGCCTGGAATTCCCATTGGAACGATGATATAGACGGTTTGAGGGAGTCCTCCTCGGGAGCTGTCAATCTTGCTCTCTTCGTCTCCGCCGTTTTTGATCGAATAAGACTTCTTAAGGTACTCTTCCTTATGGTTCTTATAGCTCGTCCATGGAATCAGGGCAATTTCGGCTAATTTCTTTTCATTCTTGAGGAATTTAGGGTCCATGACGATGTCGTTTTCCACGCAGTATAACAAAGCATTAAGGAAGGTGATATATCTCTCTTGAAGAAGCTTGCAGTCATTTGGATATTTCGATACGTAATCAAATGCGGCTCTTCCGACGTAGAAATAGTAACCGAGAGGGTTTGGTGGTGGGTTGTCACGGCATAACTCCTCGGTTTCTTTCACAAACTTATTAAATAAGGTGTCTGCGTTTGGAGGCAGTTGGTTCTTTCTATGAGAAACTTCGTAGCGGCTGGCATAATTTCTGAGTTTTTCTCTAAGCTTTCGGTACACTCTGTACTCCATGGTCTTCAGCTTAGACAAGCTCAACGTTTCTTGCCTTCCTTCCTTATCTTTCTTAACGAAGTAGAGCACGGAGCCTTCCTCTTCAACTTCGATGTCGCTGACAGCGACGTCTGTGAAAATCTTCTTGAGTGCGAGATTGAAGGTTGTCCAGTCTTTGAAGTTGTCATATTTTTGGTAATTCACGTGATCCAAACCGTATTTTTTAAAAAGCCCAATGGACTCTTCAGGTGGGAGGCAGGTGATAAGGCTTTCGTTGTCTACAACAGCGACGAACAAAATGCAAATGTCTTTGTATTTCACCAAGTGCTGATGCTCTTGGTTTCCGCAATACTCTCCGACGAAAGTTCTGCCATTCATTTCCTTCTTGAGGTCTTCGATCTTTCCTTCGTCAGTCAATCGCTTCACGATTTTGAACCATACTTCTCCGATCAATCTAGCAAAATAGTATCTATCTTGAGAGTACAGTTCAAGATCTCTTTCCTCTCTCGCAAGGAGCCCCACATTCTTCGAAGCGATAACCCAGCCTCTGAGTTTTTCGCTCCACGAGACTTGCGCGTTTTCACCATTCGCTTTCACGAGTTTATACACAGTGACTTCTTCACCGTTCTGGAGCGCCTTCTTGGCCTTATCGAAGATGACTCCATGGAGATTATGATGCTCCTCTTCTTCATGAAGACCAAACTTCTCTGAGAAGTCTTTCATCTCACCGAGATTGTATTGGATATACTCGTAGCTTAGATCGAAGAACTTCTCAAAGCCTTTACGAGCATATATCGTTTCTTTATCTTTGCCTTTGTCGCCCCAGATAACTGCGAGGGTGTTTCCTCTTCGGATGTAGCTTCTGTACCATGGACTCATGGCATAAATTCTGTCTTCTTCACCTCCTCGTCCTTCGATTGAAAGATCATAGAAAACTATCTGATCCATGAAAGGTATCGTGCGCTCGACGGCTTTTACCTTCTTGTCTCTCTTAACAGTAGCTAACAGTGAGGCGGCTTCGCCGACTTTAGAGCCGGACTTTTCACTGGTGTTGGAAACTTGGGAAGTGTTTCTGGAAAGATCATTTGGAGTTGAAATGGTATCGCTTTGATTATCGGTAGAATCATCACCGGGTTTCTGAGATTCGTCCTTCTTGACAACGTACTCAATTCTTGTGCTTTTTTTCTTCATTGTTTGGGAAAATTTGCCTCTTTTGGATTTATTAGAAAAAGAATTATTTATCCAAGTTGGACACGATGATTATATCTAAGATCTGACCGAATCACTTTTAAGTTTATTATAAGCTTCAAAAAGTCGAATCATTTCTGATATCAACCTAATCTATATTTGAAACTTGCACTCAGCGACGAAATGCTAATTAGAGTGTTTTGGAAGATTGTCTTCTTAAGGATGCAGAGAATGGCTTGCAACTGGCTAGAGGAGATTTCTCTAACTCGAAATGATTAAATGCAAACTTAGAAAAATCATTATTTGCTGAATAGCATTCGATTTCGGATGAGTTCGGTCAGAGTTGGTCTCATTTACAAGTCGAGATGTGTTTAAGCTGTTCCAGAAAGTATTGACAGCTCGAATACTTAAACTTACTTTAGAAATTTTCATGAGAATGCTTTCTGCAGACCTAAATAGCAAGAATGCAAAAAATAAAGTTGCTAGCTATTTCAGCAATTGAGGGCAGATATAAGAGTAGAATGCTGATCATGTTGATTCGTATTGTAGCTTATCGGTCAAGGTTAAAAAAAATTGAAATGAAGAGATTGTGTTTCATTCACGAAAGTGATGATTTAACAAAACATTAGTGGAATTTGACGGAAGACCGTACAAGATGTATCAACAAGATGCACATTCACAAAAAAAATTCTTTCTCTTTGAGAGGATATATAATTGGAGTTTGTTCAAAACATCATTTATCACACTCTAGTATTCAATCAATTTTGGCTCAACTTATTTACTCTTTAAATTTGCGATTCAGTTCCAGCTGATTACTTCTCAGGAGTCAAATCTCTTTTTGAACCTTTAAGAGAAGCAAATTAGCATAAATTTCACCATGAGAAAAATCAAAGATTTTACAACATGTTTTTCAACGTTCTATTGTTAAACTCCGGCGCACAAATTAATTTTGCATTAAACTAACTTCGTATGACAGATTTCTGCTTTATTGGAGCATTACGATTATTAGAGTCTAACATATATGAGAGCAACTTCAGCAAATTAGAAGTTGGTTTGTTGGTTTACGTGGAAAAAAAAACCCTTGCAGCACGTAGGTTTGAAATCAGAGAGATAATATTTCATTCTTAGTAATATAATTCCTTATTCCCAATTTTTTTCCTCTGAAACGAACTGTTAATCTCGACATGAATTTCAGGTCAACCTACATTATTCAATTCTTTTTTTTTCTCATGAAGAATCCTCAACTATTATTTGAGACAATTTCGACCGAATATCTCAACGATGATCCAAGTTTAATTAATTATTGTCATTTATAATTTTTCAAAGTGAAGATTCCTAGTCACTTAGCAAAATGAATAAAAGCGCTTCGACTCTTAAAAGTTCAAAACTTTCATTGCACTGTAACATTCTACTGCTCTTTCGATAGTTTCTCACCAATTTCAAATAGCCAAGCAGTTTGGCAAGCCAGATCCCGCTTGTGAAGGCGCACTACAAGCAATCAACCAAAATCCAAAGTTCGCTCGACTCCTCGTCTTCTCAATCAATACTCTAACCACTCTCGTTCACCCACCAAACACCAAGCACAGAGATAACGCGCATTATGTCTTCACAGGTCTCTAAATTATTCGCTCTAAATGCTTAACGATTATTATATTATATAGAGAAGGGTCATCTTCCCCTTATCGCAGCCCTCAAGAACCATATTACAAGCGATACAGTCCTACACGTAACAATCAATACATTTTTTCTACCATACTTGACTAACATGTGTACCAAAGGCTGCTACGAAATGTCTCTTGGGTATCGTGGGAGAAGGTAAGCATACTGATGAAGACAAAGCCAAAAAACTCGTCGAGGATGGAGTTGTTGAAGCTCTAGTTGCTGCATTCAACCACGAGTCCGAAAAATCCACCTCCACTCAAAAAGTAAAAGAACATCCCTTCTTTTCGCGAATTAACACTCCTATTTCCCATAGCTGATGATTTCATTGCTGGGTATTCTCGCTGTGAACCCTTCAAATTGCGCGATCATCGCTGAACAAGGCGGTGTAGAGCTCTGCATGAATGTTGCTCAACAGGAAAAAGCAAAACCTAGTGTCGTCAAACAAGCTATGCTGACGCTTGAGAGAATTTCTTGTAAATTTCCCTTGCTTACTTTCGCACAATAACTTCCTATCACTAGCTAATCCTGCTGGAAGGGCTATTATGATTAAAACCGGAGGCATTAAGCATTTGATCGATCTATTCAATAAAAAAGCTGATGATCCGATCGTTATACAAGGAGGATTACGCACTCTCGGCAACCTCTCAAAGTCCAAGGAGGCTATTTCTACCATGAAAGAGAACGAAGACGCGATGAACACGGTGGTCAAGCTTCTCGAAAAGAACCCCGAAGAGAAACAAATCGTGAATGTAAGTTACTTTCTATCGTTCCTTTTGAGTAAAATGTCTTTTCTTTAGCTCGCTTCCAATATGCTGAGTAAAATTTCGACAATCAACGACCTGGATAAGGCTATTGCCTCCGTACGAGCTGGAAACACTGCTCAGATCTCTATCCTGTCAAGTTTGGTGCTCGTTGACGAAATGATGGAAGCAGCCGTGAAGAAAGGCATTATCGCTGACCTCATCGCTATCCTCGAGAAAACTGTTCAGAAAGGCTCTCCAGATGATTATGAGGTGATTCGCAATTGCACTATTGCTCTAGGCCGTATTGCGGAAATGGGCTCTAAACATGCCCAAGACATCGTTAACCAAGGCGGTATCGACTTGATTTCCCACGCTTGTGACATCCAAGATCCCGACGTACTTCGCGCCTGCTCAGACACTCTCCAGAAGCTTTGCGTCAGCGAAGCAAACATTAAAAGTGCTGTTTCGAAAGGCTGTGTGAGCAAACTTTTGAAATCAAGCGAGGCGTTCCCAAAGGACGAAAAACTCGCAGAGTCTATTTGCAGTCTTATCAGTCAAATCGGCGCTGAGCACTCGGCGAGGGAAGAAATCTTCAATGGAGGAGCGGCTGCTAACATCGTCAGCCGAATGCGAGCGTTCTTTGAAAATAGGAAAATACAAGAGCAGGGTTTCAAGGCTCTTGACCTCATTTCGAGCCATAAGCAAGGCGCGAGACAAGTCGTTGATGCAGGAGCTGTTGACCATATGAAAGCCCTCACGAAAAAGCACCCAGAATGGAAAAAAGCAGGCTTAACCGCAGTTGGAATGGTGCAGCAGCTGACTAAATCGGACTACGCTCTTCCGCATCTCCGGAAGGCAAATGCGATGGAAGCAGTGGTGGATATCCTCAGTGGGAAAGCTCCTGCTGAAAAAGAAAAAGTCGCTGTGAAAACTGAGGCTGAAGAAGGAGAACAAGAACCCAAGGACGCTGATATTGCGGATGAGGGAGTGGATGAGAGTGAACAGACGCTGACCACGAAGCAAGAGCAGGATCTCCGAGACTCTTCGGTTGAGATTTTGGCAAAGATTGCGGATGAGAGCGAGATAAAGGGCATTAAAGCGACAATGAGTGAGATGGGAAAAAGCATCTCAAAGAAATCAGACTCAGCTCAGATTATGAGTTTGGAAACGAAACTGAACACAGCGGCCTGCTTGAGCCTGATCCCGGGACTGGGAGAAGAGATTTTGAAGGAAGACGTGCATAATCAGGCGGCTGACCTGGCGAAGAAGGTCCAATCGCTTTCTGACTGTGAGGCAAAAACGCCGATTTTGGCCTCGCTGATCAAGTTCTACGACAATCTCTCTGATCTCAACAATAAGGAAGCGTCCAAAAACCTCTACGGAAGCAAAGCTATCGGTAAGGACACTCTCGAGTTCTATCTCTCTGTTCTCGAAAATAACGAGGGACCGATTCCTGTGGCCTTAACTCTCCGTAGCATCGGGAAAAATTTGGCTATGAAAGGGAATGTTGTTGAATACGTGAAGGTAAATAACATTGATTTCTTTGATTTTTCTAATGCATTGTCTCTCTCTCCTCATAGAGCGGAAAGTTCTTGGGTGTTGATAAGATCGCTGAGAAGCCCGTGATGGAGGTGCTGCTCGAGGCAACGATAAAGAATATGAACAAATATGGAGACAATGAGGAAGTACAAATCAGAGCGTTGGAGATTATAGACAGAGCAAGTCAGATCTCGCCTGCTACAGCGAATCTCGTGCTCAAACTAGATGGTTCTCGTCACATTCTCTCGAGAATAGAGGGAGGCAATATCCCTTCAAAGAAAACGGGCGTCCTTTCTCTCCAGGTTCTGAATAAGCTGTGCGCTAGTAAAGAAGCCTTGCATCATCTCGCGAATCAGAGTAATGATCGTTTTCTTTATTGAGTTCATTCTTTCGCTTAGGGGGACAACAGGCAGTAATGAGCTATGTCGCGAGGAACCGTAACGATAAAGAGATCCAGGACGCAGCTGCGCCGCTGCTCGAGAAGCTCTCAAAGGTTCAGACAGAAGATGCTGCTCAGAACGTCGAAAAAGATATCAAGAGTCTCATCACTGAATTGAAAAATTCATCAGAAATTTCGATCGAAAAAGACCTAGAAGTTCTCGCAGATGGCTTGGAAGGCCTAGGCGACCTTGCTATTATCGACCTCAATATTCCACCTATGATAAACGAAGACGCTCATAACGTCTTGCTCAAAATCATCGTTCAAGAGGCTAGGTTTGGGGATGAAGACCTTGCTGAAAAAGGAGTCCTCGTCAGCCACGATAGAGCATTAAACTCAAGTCTTGCCATCATGAAAAAGATCCTTGCTAACCCCGTGACGAAGACATCTCAGGTGCCGCAGAGCCTCGTGCAGGACGGCCTCATTGAAGCTCTTTTAGAAACACTTAAAAACCGTTCCTCATCGGAAGAAATCACGGTAGCAGCGCTCAGCACGTTACATGAGTTGTTGCAAAATTCCGCAATAAACACCGAAACTGTCCAAAGGGGGCTGAATGGCGATGTTGCTCCGATTTTGATATCTTTGATGGAGAGGCATAAGGACCATCCTGACATCAGCGGGAATATCAACCGCTGCTTGATAACGATGTCTCAGATATCGCCCGAGATCGCGTCGAAAATTGGTCAAAAGGCGTTTATCAAGAACATCATAAAGGATACTCGAAGCTTGCTCAAGGGCACAGAAAACGAGGATGAAAACAACGCTGTCACACTTCAAAACCTTGAAGCGCTTTCTACGCTAGCAAAGCTGCCTCAAAACATTGGTAGACTCATCGAAGAAGGAGCCGTTGATACCGCTGTGAACGTACTAAAAAAGCATAACGCTGTCGTCAAATCGAACTTGTCTTCGGAGGGCTATTCACCCGCTTTCGAGGCGAATCTGAAGCATACTCCTAAATCTCGCGTGGTGGGCACTACACAAGTCACGACGGAAGACTTAGCTGGCTCTTCGGTGAGAATACTCGAAGTGCTATTGAGCGACCCTTCTACGCTCGAAGCAAACTTGAATCAAGAAAATCTCGTGGAAATAGTTGGCATTTTAGAAACAGCAAACGATGCAGAGATAGCACATGGAGTTTTGAGAGTGCTAGCTCAAGCGTCGAATAATGCTAAGATTGCAGAGATTTTGAGTCAGAACGAAGCTACTGATAAAGTCATGGGAGCGATGAACAGGTTTCCAACTAATGCAGCAATCAGAAAGGAAGCTAGCATTGTGCTGCAGAATCTCGGAGCGGTCGCTCGTGTGGAGAAGGCCTTGGAAGAAATAACTCAAATCGCCGAAGGCGTCGATCTGAATGCTCAAGAGTCGGTCCAAGCGTTCCAAAGAGCAAATCTTTCTCTTGCAAATTTGATGGTAACCAAACGTCCTGAAGAGAAGGAGAATTACACCGCTCTTGTGAGCTCGATTGAAAAAAGCATGGCGAAGACTGTGGCGGCCCCTAAAGTCATGGCATCGCAGCTCCTCGTCGTTTCTCGGCTAGCTCAGAGAGCTGAGGAAGAAACTTTGGACAGCATTCGAGATTCAGAAATACCTGAAGTCCTCATCCAAAAACTAATCGTCGAGAACGCTGATTACATTTCAGCTGAGTCCGGACAACTCGCTGATATCGTATTTGAAACTGTTAAGAATATCGCTACAGTAAGACACTTTGGAAAGAAAGAATTGGATTCTGAGAGCGGAAGTGAATGTGCCGGTGAGAAGAACCGTTCAGATAAGCTTTCAAAACAATTGTTAACCGATAACGGTAAGGCGCTGGATAAAATGCTAAAGGTCTTCGACATAAATGCCTCAGAAACGACTCAAACATATAACCCTGAGACTGTAGACAAAGCGATTGACGCGCTTACAGAAGTTGCCAGCGCTTATGATTCCGTTGCGCAGTCTCTTGTAGACAAAGGCTCCGTCGATGTCATTGCCGACTACCTCCAAGCAGCCCAATCGAAAGCCGAGGAGTCGTATGACATTCTGAACGATCCTGTCGCTCTACGTGCGCTTGCAAACTCAGCGAAATTCTTCTCAGCGCTTGGGAAGTTTTCAGACGGTTTCGAGAAGGTCAAGAAAAGAAACGTGCTTCCTCAGTTCTATAGCGTACTCAAGAGAATTGAACCAAAGGAAAGCTGGGGCTCGAACCTCACCGACCCTAAAGAGATCGCTCAGAAAGAAGCCGCAGAAGCTATAATTGATCTTACCAAAGCGCTTTCTGAGACCAGCCACGACAAGAGTCATATGTTAGACGCTGAGGCTCCTAACGCGCTTCTTGGCTTTGTAAAGGCAGCTAATGCCATTTCTCCAGAAATTGTTGCAGCAAATCCAGAGTTGTTGAGATTGGTTGATAAATCAATGCAATGCTTGAAAAATCTCGCGAGAGATTCTGATTCGGCTCGAGTCATTGTCAAAGCTAATGGACACGAGGAAATTGCAAATATTTTGCAGAGTCTTTCGGAAGCACGTGGAAATAAAGAGAAACATGTCGATCCAAGCGAGCTCCAGAACATAACAAAAGTAGTTGGTAGCTCTGAGCCGATTGAACAAGCGATTGAGAGTGCGTTGATGGCTCTGGAAGAACTATCGAAAGATCAGGAATATGCAAGGGAGATGGGACTTCTTAATGAAGAGTCAAAAACTTATCGAAATTTGCTGAAGTTAGCGGGTGAGGAAAGTCAAAATCCTCTGATTTGTGTTGCGGTTCTTAAGATTGCGCAGAACTCGCTACAGGCGATTCCTAAAGAGAAGATATTAGAGGAGAAAGAGAGACTTGGGCAAATCAAGTCTTGTGTTGAAACGATCAAGGAGCTCTATCCAAAGATTAAGATTGTCCAAGATCTCTCAAAGAGAATCCATCATCTCATTGAAAATAAAGAGGAAATAACAAGCGACCACGTGGAAGAAGACGTTGTGGAACAAGCCCAGGAGGTGGCTGAAAAATTAGCTGAAGTTATAGCTGTAGAAAAACTAGAAATAAGAGAAGAAACTCAAGAACAGCAGGACGC
>ENA-UOTX01001839-UOTX01001839.1-compost-metagenome-genome-assembly--contig:-NODE-1839-length-13034-cov-22.888323_pt1 | contig 13034 bp, 13 predicted proteins | sample MGYA00238143_ERZ746982 | MGnify/ENA primary metagenome ERZ746982 (study PRJEB28758, sample SAMN06268862) | compost metagenome | isolation source: single cell | place: USA: California, Emeryville, Joint... | reverse complement strand
TAAACGAGAATCTGATGAAATCAAATCTTTCAAAGGTTAATATACTGGCTATTTTGAAGCAGTTTTAATTTACATTCCTCCAGCTCCAAGAAGATAACGTGAAACTCCTGGAGCAGAATAATAAGCAAGGTCAAATAATTGATTTTTTACTCCGTAACAAAATCTCTGTTTCCATGTTTCATCTCTAACATAGAGGCTATGAGTATGAGAGAGAAAGAGAATCAGACCACTCAGCATATCGAGCAAGAGATAAACGAGCTTCTCAGCAGCAGAACTAAGCCTCAGCTCGAAATCAAAACGACAAATTCAAACTTTCCAATGAGCAGCGACAAGCTTTTCCAAAATTTTCCTTACGTTTCACCCACAGTCAACCGCGATATTCCAGAGCGTCTAGCATTTGTGAAATCAGGATCTCAGATCATCTCTTCCACCAGAAATCTTTCTCAAAATGAAAGAAATTTAGTGCCTTCGGCTCAGAACAGCAATCATCTCCCTCCAAACTTCCATAACTCAGAAATCACTTCCAATGCAAAGCCAATATTTGGGCTTAGAGACAAGCTTGCAAGCCCTCCCTCCCAGGTATTTTCAGCGGGAATTGGCGGAAACGATAGACCGACCAATTTCCAGTCGATAATCGGACAGGAGATAATGAAAGGGGACCCATTGATGCGGAATAAACCGACTTTAGATCTGGATTTACAGCCGTCGAGTTACTCAAATCTCCACCGAATTTACAGCTCCCCAGCAAAACCTATAGCCTTAATGCAGAATTTCAACGCCTATGATAGAGCCCGAGCTGACTATTCGTCGCAGCATGGCTCAAGACTACAACCTCAAGGGAATCTAAGTAGCAATCCAGATTATTACAAGCCAAAAGTCCAATGGTTCCAAGGGCCAGAAGCTATGAATTATCAAGAAAGATTCTCGAAATTCTCACAAAATAATCCGATGAAGGACAACACTCAGCTGGATACGCTCTTGGCCCAGGCGACGCCGACCCACACAAGCAACATTCCATTTAATAGTCTCGCAGAAAGGAGCATCAACAATCGATCTCGAGACCTAAACCTTAATGCTAATGCAAAAGATAATGGAATGCTCGGGCTAATGAAGCAGCACTCAGCGCCTAAGGCGGATTCAGGCATTCTTATCATTGAGCAAGGCCAAACCGCCCGATTTGGAGAGCTCGCATCGACGAGAAGCGCGGGATTGAAGCCAGACTCTCCGAGTGCCAAAGGAAAAGCCTTGGCTAATATCGGATTAAACACTTTCAGCAAGCCTGAACCTCCGCGCCTGTCAAACGCTGATTCGAAGGATAGATTCCCAAAAGAGATTTTCAATGCCGCTCCACGTCGAAAGTTTATCGCTTAGTACAACTGTTACAGCGAAATTGGTGAAAAATTTTGTTTAGAGAACAAGAACGATCCAAGAAGCCCTTAACTTAAATGTAATGGCGATAGACTCAGATATGTGTTTATCAAATTTTTTGAACAAGTAAACCCTGTAAATTTTTGAACCACATGTTTTTTTATTTTTGAATTGTATTTGCTAATGTGTGCATACATATATAAACTACACCGAAAAGTATTTTTTGGTTGACTTTCGGTGTTCTGTCCCAACTCCACACGAATTGCCAGTTTTTTTTTTTTGGGCTATCTGATGTGCTCAGAGTGTTTATTCCTTCTATATTGTACGTATTTAATCAGTAGATATTTATTTATTTTGTTAGAGAATCCGTTGATATTCATATTTCAGGTTTGTACGCAGTGTTTATGACTCTTCATTCGAAATTATTCAATTATGAAAGATGAATGATTCTTGACAAAATAAAGGCAATTAACTTATCTTTTACTCGTAAGCTTAGCTGCCCATTCTAATTTGGTAGTCTCCATTTTGAGTGATGTATCTAACCCATGGAAGAGCAGTATATCCACTTTTCTCGGTGATTTTCAGGTATCGGACCTAGTGGCATAAAGAATTGTAACAAACTTTTACAAAAGGAGAAATACGTTGATTCCTGAGACTGTGAAGTAAGGGATTTCGAAAGCTATAGTGATTGGAATCTTTGAAAAATTGTCTCTGTCAGCTGTAATCATTAAATAATTATTAGAAAGGATTCAAATAAAAATCGAAATTCTACCGCTCGCAACAGATGGCAAAGTGAAGTTCGCTCTCATCACGATTTCTTTTTGTCCGGTAAAGGTTTTAAGTGACCACAGAATGGCGTCTTTATCTGGGATATATTCGACGGTTCCGTTATCAGACTAATCAATTAATGTTTTCAAAACTATGCACAAAGCATCGGATATATACCTTGAGGGTTGGGTGTTGAGCGTCGCAAGGCACAGGGATCAAAATTTCAACATTATTGGCAGAGTTCTTGGATCTGTAGTGGGATTTGGCTTTTACATTGAACTCGATTCTGGTTGATGATTTGTACTCCCAGAGCGCTTCAACAGTGAATAATGGCTTGACCTGAGGGGTAAACGGAGCAGTAAAATTTCTGTGAACTGAGTATTATTACATTCATATCCAATCTGTAAGACATGAGCTCGAAATCGCCATCTGGTGGGATGAAAGAAATAGTTCTCTCGTTCTCGAATCGAGTAAGTCTCACGCATTGATGGAATTTGATGTCTTCCAAATCAACGGTTCTTGAGCGAGTGGCTATTGCAAATAATAAATAAAACTTCAGAATGCGCTAAATTTATCACTTCTTCCAGTTGTTTCGAAAAGAGTTTTGTCATTCAATCCCAATTTGAGCTCGGGCATACCAGTAAGGAAAGTTTTCATTTTAAGCGCTCCGAGGATTTCGCATTTGATTGGCTGTCCATTAGATCCGATCTACAGAATCAAATAAGCAATAATTCCCCCTTTTCAAAAATACCAGCATGTTCAATTTCTCAACGACGTCCAGGAACACCTCGTTCTTCTTATGCTTGATGCCTTCGGGTCTCCATGAGACGACGTTCGAAAGCGCTGTCATTTTTTGAGTGAAAGGATCAAAATCTTTCTTGTTGAGCTCGTGATATTCCGTCTTAATGAATTCTTGCAGAATTTTGACCTATTAACGCTCGCATTGAGGGAACTCCTTGAATAATAGGCTTACTTCAGTGGTCTGAGGGTATCCATTGTCCATCATCTCATCCAACAGCTCATAAATGATAACAAAGTTGTCACTAGAGGAGTTATTTAAGACATTCTGCGACTAAGGAGGATTTTCTCACCGAATACTCTCTTCTTCGAGTTCTTTGAAGTAATCTGTGAGAACTTCCATGAATTTGTATAGAAAAGCGAAAACGAGCGTGGCATTTGAATTTCTCTTGCTTACAGCAAGGAAAGTGAGGTTGTTATGTTTAGTGAAGAAGAAAGTGATTCCGTTGTCAAGGATAATCGGCTTGAGAGTTGTTTCATCGAACTCGAGGAGCTTTTGATTGTATCTGAGGTTCTTATAAGCATGACTGAGAGAGAAATTGTATGATACCGCTCGTGGATGTTGTTTGGGACATCGGCTCTGTAGGCTCTGGTGATGAGGACCTTTCCTTTTTGGTCAAGTATGTAAATGGAGGATATACCCGACATTTAATTGCCTTTTATTCTTCTTATCTAAATATACTTTTTTTAAAAAATAAGCCTTTGTGATACCAAGTTATATAATCTATGCTATCCTCTAACACGGTATGAAATCGCAAAACTAACTCTTATCTCACTGATGCTGGTTATTACAGAAAGTTCTCTGAGAAGAAAGTGTATCATTCATGTGAAACTTGTAGAACTACGGGATTTTAATTGTAGACGTAATAAGGAAATCGAAGGGAAGCGTTTCCAAGGGGGCGGGTAAGTTTGAGAGGCATTATTTTGAAAAATAAGAAATTGCCTCCAGAGCAAGGCGATTAGAAGCAGAACGATCAGGTATTGACTCATAATTATATGTGCAAGAATTTATCATTCAAGTTGAGAGTAAATAATGCGCGTATTGCTTTACTTTGAAATATTCTCTCCTTTTGTCAAATTTTGTCAAAAGCACAACAATATTCACAATTTCGACTCTTTTTTCATTAGATTTCTTTTGCGGCTGCCTTCTTATGCACTATCTTATGAAGCAAAGAGACTGAACCTGGTTGCCATACTAGTAATTAATTCTTCCAGCGGTAGCAACAAATATCTCAAGAGTTGATATCGTTTTAAAATTAGTCGGCAGAACTTATGATAACTTCTTTCTATTTAAAGTTTTTTCTGTTCTTTCAGGGAGATGCCTGATATAGACATGCATATTTCAACTACTACAGCAACTACAAAATTAAAAACATTATAGAACTGAAAAAAGAACAAGGTCCATCTGTTCATTACAATTGGTAATCAGGAACAGTTAACAACTCCTTTCTCTCATCCCATGGCTTTAACTGTGGGAACAGTCTGCGAGATTGCTCAACATAATCTACGTAGAATCAAATCAGTTGAGTTTTTTGTTAAAGATGCTTATTGTTTTACATTTTGCTTCGTACTTGCGTCCTCGTCTGAGTAGGAACATAGAATAGTTGTCAAGGCAAAATACTTTGTTAAAAGTCGTGTACTAAAGAGAAAAATTCAATTAGCTCTTGTCATAGGACTTTAGTTTACTCCTTCCATGTACTCCAAGCAGTCCAAGTACAGCTTCTCAGCAAAATCAAACTATTACAGCGATTCAGAAATTTCCAACAAAGAGTTTTCGTTACTTTTTCTTCCCTTTCAGAGAGTAACGCTAAGATCACCATGCTTCTCAACGTTCGAGACGATGAGTGAGTAGAAACTGCGCATTTGAGAGAGCATCTCACCCATGTATAAGACGACTAGCAGATATTATTGGCATTCGCAACCTATAAAAACGATACTTGAAAATCGCCCTTTCGGTAGAAGAATTCACTGATGTTCATTGCAGTGAGCGCTGAGAGCGGATTTTTCAGATAAACTAAATCTATTTGCTTTTGGGGATATAATATTAACCGAACGATCAGCACCAAAATTTTACGTCTTCTTTTATTTTAGCTTCTTCCACTTTTTCATTCAGCAAATTATCCGTTGTAACCAGCTGCTTTGGCGTCAGTTTCTCTTTATCTGTTTTTGGATACTTCTCGATGTCCTCAGCGAGCAAAACTGTGCAGAATTATTTACGTTAGCAATTAGAGGATATATTAACAATATTTACTTTCATAAGACTTGATGGCTCTTTTGAATAAAGGCAGAATTTGATTATAATCCTCTAACAACTCCGGAGGTAATTCCTTTGCATTAAACTGCTCTTCAGGGCTCTTTTCTGCTTCTTCTTGCAGTCTTTGAAGATACTTCCACCAGATTCCACATGCAAGGTTTTGAAGCGCGCTCCCTAATGTATAAATATATATAATTGCTGAGTTGATTGCGCTGAAAGTTTTAATCACCTCTTGTGATTGGATGAGGGTTGAGTTCAACGCTTTTCCTCAGGTATTCGATGCCTTTAGCATAATCTTTTCCTCTCAGTAAATGCAACGTCTAAGGATTGGATGTAATTATCGCAAGGACAGAAAGAAAATGTTACGCCGAGGTGGAGATAAGCATCTTTGAGAAATGAAGGAGGTATCTCATTTCCTTCGAGCGCTGTTTCACAAAACACTATGCCCTGCACGGTTTGAAGAAATCATCATATGGCTCTGCTATTTGACTATTTACTTTACTCGATCAACATCATGTATCGCATAATGCGTGGCCAAATTGCTGAAACTCTTATAAACTTCATCTGCATTCGGAGCGTCATCAGATACATTAGCAAAGTAAATCTGCTCGAGAACTCCTGTCAGTTCGCTATCCTTGTTCTGTATCTTTAATGCCATTGCTAACCTGTTGGTGAGAGGGCTTTTAGATGAGAATTATCATGGGACGACACCTTTGAAGCACGAGAGATAAGATCTTTGGGTCAAATTTCTCCTCGTCGTTTTCTAATATGTTTATTGTTTCATGGAATGATTCCTCTGCGCTAGCGAATTCCTTTTCAACGATCTTACGAATTCCCTCACGATAAGCGGGTATGGAAGCCAGAACTCTCATCTCTGGACAAAATTAGTCATGAGATTGAAGTTATTTGAGGTTTGGGAGCTACCTTTGGAGATTGGTTTGTTTCTGAGCAGACCTTCAGCTTCTAGTAACTCTTCGAGTGGCTGGTTTGTGCTCATCCATCGGCGAGGAAAGCGGAGTAGCGAACGGCAGGCTTTGAATTTAGAAACCAGCATTGACAAAAGCAATAAAAAAGATCCAAATTTTAACCGAATTAAGCTTATTAATGATCACAGATTAATAATCAAACATTGTAGGAGGAATTTCTGGGTTATTGACTACACTTGCTTGAACTTGAGCATTTAGGAGTTTTGTAAGAGATCGAGAGTTTTAGAAGGTGATATTGACGGCCAAACACCAGAGTTTTGTTAGAATAGGGTTCAAAAGAAAGCTGCTTGCTGAAATGTTCTGAGCAATATTTGGCGATGATGTTGTACCGCCATCCTTTATACAGTATTCTCAGACTAGTCAGCAGGTAGCTCGAGAAAAAAATAGCTATTCTTTATCATTTTTAAATTCTTTGAATGCAGTATATATTGAGGTAAAGCAGACTTTATCCTTTACAGCAAATATTAACACTCGATCAATGAAAATCATATGGATGAACATAATAACAAATCCGTTAAGTATGCATTAGTCAAGGGTAATGCTCAACCATTTTCCGGTCTCGATAGGATCGAAAGTCATCGTCATAACCATCGCTTTCGTTGTGCTGATATCCGAAAGATTGAACGAGGTTTGCAGAGGCTTTTCTCCGTAGTATCCTTGCCAGTGCAAAACAACCCTCAACTTTCCTTCCTTCAGGCTGGATTTCTTTGGAGTAATAATGAACGGCTCCTTATCCAATATTATTTTTTCGCCTGTCTCAAGGAACGTCGCTTCGATCTGTGGGAATAGAGAATATGGGTCTCCATTTGAATCAACGCCTCTGATCTGTTTTTTGAAAAATTAATATCAAGCAGCTGCATGTAATTACCATCAATGATTCTTTTTCTTCAGATTTCGTAGACTTCAAAAAGCTCAATAGTCCTTTTTTACTTTCTTCTTCAGGAGCTGTAACACGCTTGATCGAACACCTTCTGACTAGTCTAAAAGGAGGAATTTGCAGGTTCAATTTCTTCATCAAGAGACCGATCACATCGTCGATCATTCCGTTAATACGGAAAGCATACTCATCAAGCGGAGTCGCTTGGAGGCTATAAAAACAAGTAAATCGCTGCTTCAAAAGGGAAATATTACTTCACAATCACCAACTTTCCCTTTCTAGCAGTTTCTAAAGGCATTTTCGCAGCAGGAGTAACTCTCAATGAAGAACCCAAAACGAGGCAAAGATCAGCCTCTTTTCCATGGTTGAACCCATCTTCAAGGGCTTTTATCGGCAAATTTTCACCAAAGTTTATGATTGTATCGTACAGCATGCCGCCGCAACTCTCACACCCTCTTCCGGTGGCATGGTCAAATACGCCTCGAGCGTTTCGAGTGCTATAATCTCTCATGTATTGTTTTCCGCAGTCCTTTGCTTTACAGATCTCCAAGTTATCGTTTCCGTGGAGTTCGGCCATTTTATCAATCGGAAAACCGCTTCTTCTATGAAGTCCATCTACGTTCTGATTTATTATTTTAGCCATGGCTGGTTGCTTCTAAAACTTACTTGGCTGATGAGGAATTTCAGATATCCAGCCTTTTCAAGCTCGCATAGAGCCATGTGGCAGGGGGTGGGTACTGCTTGGTTCATATCTACCTCCTTTTTTGGTTTGACAGTTGTACCTGTAGCCTTTCTTTCCCAGCAACCTGGTCCTGTTTGTAGGACCGTATTGACACCGCTTCTGAAGTCAGGAATTCCAGCGGAGGTGCTGACACCAGCGCCGGTGAAAACAATGAAATGTTTGCTGCTTTTAACCCATTCGGCGAGTTGTGAGACTTTTTTCTCAAGTTCATCGGGTGTGTCGAAGAATTCTTGCTTTTCTTCGTCAGTTTTGTGCGCAGTAGTCATCGGATATGTTTTTAGAAGATGGATTGAACTTTGATTTATGACAAATTAATTTGGAGATCAGCTAAAAGGTAATCAGCAATCTGGTCAGAAATCCAACAAAATTCGATATAATGCGAATTGAGTCACTTTGAATGTAAAATTAAAACCAGAAAAACATTTTGATCGGTCATTTTGAACCGGAGCTAACGATTATATCTTGAGAAAACTACGCGCTGAAGCAAATTTACGGGATCAAACGAGCCAAATCAACAAATGAAAGATAATTGACTTGATCTAAAAAGAGAAACTAAGAGATTTTGCTAAGATGGATGATGATGAACTTACGAAATATCATGACGGATCCTCATTAAATGAGTAGCTGGGTACAGAGTGGTACGAAGCATCTTACAGAACTGTTAGAGCGAGGAACTGACTGACGACCTTTTTATATTATTTAATATTAACTCATTATGATCAGAATGAACTTCAGAATTTTAACTACACAAACTGCATGCTCAATAAACAAAGATCACGTTGAAATGATGGATATTAGCTTTAAACGGACAGAAGCGCATAAGACTACAGCAGTAGCCTCACATAGGGTTTAAGTGAAATATTATAGCAGACAGTAGTAAAGAAGAAATCTAAGAATTTCGAATTGTAGAAAGAAACAATTCAATGATTCTATTAGTGACATAGCTTTTTTCCATTTCGGAAAGAGATTTTCTGATCGATGTGAATGAATCTTCTTTATACTCAAGTCTTCAAACTAATGATCTATAAAGTAATATATAACTCTTACCTTTATAATATTTTCATTCACCTGAAGAAATGGAAATGAACTAGATAAAACTCAATTCGGTTTGAATAGGATTAGACGTCACTTATGACGTAATCGTTTATTTTTGTTGACCTAGAAGTCAAAGCTTCAAGGTCTTATATGCAGTGTAGCAATCATTAGAATAAATTTATTTCAAAGTTTAGTTGGAATCCAACAAGTCCGCATAGACCCAACATGGTAGAAAAATCCAAATTCAAAGAGATTATACTTTCCACACCTCTCGAATATCCTCAGCAGTTCTATCTCCTCAACAAACACAACCCAGCAGAAGCTTATTCGATCGTCATCGACCAAACAGAAGAAGATGTGATCACTATCCGAGAAATCGAGCAACGACTCGTCAAATATGTTGGTCCAATTGAAATCACTGATACCTACAGCGCACCCAACATTAATCCTGACGAAGTATTTTCATACTTTAAAGGTCTCTTCCCTCTATACTTCACTCCAAGAACCGAAATAAAACTAAAATTTGACGAATCGTTCCCATCAAGCCCTTCAGGTAAGACTCGTGAAGACCTCACGATCCGTCTACCAAATAAAATCAATTGTGTGCAATTGTATCAAGAAGTCTCTGAAAAAATCCTGCTAGATAGCACAATGTTTTATCTTCAGCTCAAGCAAGGGGATAAATTCATAAAACTCTCAAGGAATAACCCTCAAATAAAAGTTGAATATAAAAAAGACGACACTCTCATCGTCAAACCGTTAAGACCTGGGAATATCACGGTCATTCTGACCAATTCGAACTCTAGTGACCTACCCGTGAAGATCGGAGAGAAAACCACCGTCGATGAGCTTAAGGAAATCATAGACATTATGCATAAGATCCCATCTGACAGGATCAAACTAGTTTTTCAATCAGAAACACTAGCCGGTGGGAAAGTTCTTACTACTATTGGGGTGAAAGAAGGAAGCAGAATACAATACATGAAATCAGCCCAACCGAACCAAGAGACGGGAGGTACATTGAATTTCGTTGATCCGGACGTTGCTGAAAAGCAAATTATCCAATTTTCGAAGACTGCCCCCGAGTGGCGTCTTGCTAGCTCCGGCCTCTGTTTAGAAGGAATTTGCAACAATAACAGTTGTGTCGCGTTTGGGTGCTGGGTCATTATGAATAAAGGATTTGGTCTTTTTAACGCTATAGATAATCGTCTAACTAATCGGTGTCCCAAGTGCAATAAGATCGTGCCCTTTGCAACATGTGGATTCAATAATTGCAATTATGAGTTCATTGGTACGAGATTTGAGGAAGGAGAGCGTGTTAACGAAAATTCTAGCAATGAGGTCGGTAATGAGTATTTAAGGTATGATCCGACTGAAAAAACAGTTGAAATTGATGGTAAACAAAAGAAAACTGTCGTTGAATGGGCAACTTTGAAGATTATCACGCGGAAACTTGGAGATATAGGAAATAATTGCCAGATCTGCCTGAAACCGGTTCTGAGTGATCCGTGGAGGCTGCCCTGTAATCATCATCTGCATAGTCAGTGTAGAAATCCGAATATTAATTGTATCGTTTGTTTATCGAATAACTCGTAAATATCCTTTCGTTGTAAGAAGAGATGTATTAATGAGTTCATAATTCAAGATGCTGATATGCATACAAATTTAACATGATTATTTGAGTTGGTTGTACAAGAAATAGCTATGAAACAAATCAATTATCAAAATCCTTTTTTTTTACAAAATTTGCTAAGAACAAAATTGCATTCACTATATTTTGCTCAAATCAAAATAATAAAAGTATGCAGCAAATTTAATAGATAAGAGAAGTTTTTTTATTTTTAATGATCTGAATCTCACATATTTTATGACAGACTGTTCAGGGAGTTTGGCGCAGTTCCTTTGCTTGGAAGACTCTTCATTGAATTAGGCGCTGTTCCTTTGCTAGAAAGGCTTTTCATTGACATGCTAACCCCAATTTTCGAGGAAGTATGAAAGAATTTTCCATGGAGGATCTTTTTATCATTTTCCTGCACAATGTCATATTGTAAATATCATTATAAGGAGATTGGGTGTTACCTTTTCTTCTCGACGACGAGCTTCTTCGGCAGACATATAAGGACAACCTTCATGTATCGATTGCTGAAAATCAATCTGTTAGAGACCAAAAACAGCATTTTTTGTTACGTATACATATCCATCATTAGGAAGCAGATCTTTTAGTTTCTTCTTTTTCCTAAAGTAAATTCCTGTGGAATATAACCCATCGGTCACTCTTATCACTGGCTTCTGGTTTTCTTGCTGGTTTTTCGAAAGGAATCCTGGCACCTAGCCAAATAATTCAGTACATCTCACAAGAAAAGTGCGTTTACCCACGCCTTCTGCTCTCCAATATATTCCTTCCTCAATTGCGGATAAATCAACTTCCTTACCTCCGATTTATTGATAAGAGGCAGATTCTGAGAGTCCTTCTCAGATACCTGCTGCAGTACATTTCTTCCTTCCTGAGACAGCGGATCCATTGATACCTGCTTCGTAAACATGTTTCTTTGTGGGTTTACGTCCGTTTTAGGCCCATTAACCAAATCAGCGAAGTCATCCGATTCGTTATTTTTATTATTCACGTAGTTCATCTGGAATTTTTCTCTGAGCTCCTGCAGTCTCGAACTGAAAGACGCATCCTTTTTGTCCTTCTTTGACGCTTGGATGATCTTCCCGCCGATAACATTCTGCGAAACGATCTGCGGACCTTTGTTTTTGCTCGCGTACCCACTGTGCGCGAAAACTTTCTGTGGGATATTTCCCAAGCCGCTGATCAGCCTGTTCGTGCTATTCAACGACTGCGAGGTCGGCTGCTTCTGGTCTTGATGTAAAGCAGAGTCATCAATGTTTTTCACGCCTCTCGAATGCGGAAACCCACCATGAGTCGCCTTTACTTCTATCAATGTGCCGTTCTTTTTAAATACGTACCCATGGTAAGCGTGGTCCTTATTCTCGAGTTCTTTATATCTGGCGACTGAAATTTTTTGGCAAGGCTCATCACTCACTAACTTTCGGACTTTCACAGTCAAAAAGTTTTTGAGAATTTTCAGGGTGTCTGGGTATCTTTTCTGAATATCGAACTGCGTTGCGATAATATGAGAGTACTCGATGATCATTGGGCCGACCTTTGATTCTGCAAGGATAGTAAATATCTTCGAAGGGTCCGGAAAACCGAACGGGTGAATCTCCCAGCGCGATTTCCAAGACACGACGAATTCCGGCGCAACGTTTTCAAAAAGCCAATGGCCATACTCATACTTTTTGAGAATGCACAGCGTCTCACTAGTTTCTGTAAAATTGAATTGATTTGCGCTATTGAAGACCTTAGGGTGATAAAGAGGAGCTTTCACGACGTATTTCCCGATGGTATTGTACTCATGCGCTGCGCGGCAATAATGAATGCCAACGTTTGTAAAAGGCGTCCATTCGTCGCATTCAGGGTTGAAGGCGTAGAGATCTCCTGTCACGTGATCCAGGAAATAATCAGATGGATTCAACTTCATACCAGTAACGTTAATCTCGGTTAATTCTCCTAATTTGCCCCCTTTGCCGTTTCCGTTGATGACTTTGATTGGCTAAAATAAAATTAAGCGGGTAGACAGGGGATTAACTTTACTCTTTCGAGATTAGAGGCAGAAAGGTAGATAAGGGCATGCATTCCAAAACCAGCTGCGAAAAGCCATTTTTTCACTCTTAAGCACATTTTGATTAATATTACAGCCTAATCAGAAGGAGTTTAGAGCATTGCTTTTTATAATAGTACCTTCTCAGCGGCCTTTTGCCAAGGCAGCAGGTTCACATCTCCGATAACGCAAATCAGATCCAAAATATCGAAATTATTAGCTGCTTCTCTCCTGGAATAAGAAGTGTTTAAATCAAAGAGATATTCATCGATGTCGTTTTTGTCTCGTTCGATGAGGTTGCAGTTTTTCCCTTCAAGGTTTTCGTCTTGCTCGGTGACCACCTATGGATTATTTCAGATTTGTTGCGTGGTGAGAGAGTACTTTGAGTAAGTGGTCGCGAAAATCGGCATATTTTCGACGGCCGATGTCGTTGTTAGAGTAGGCGTTTACGAGTAGAATTCGCATTAAGTTGAATGTTCGCTTTTCTGCTGAGTATAGGTTTTTGTGAGTAGTTTAGTAAATCAGAATAAAATTCAAATCG
>ENA-UOTX01001838-UOTX01001838.1-compost-metagenome-genome-assembly--contig:-NODE-1838-length-13037-cov-27.253858_pt1 | contig 13037 bp, 6 predicted proteins | sample MGYA00238143_ERZ746982 | MGnify/ENA primary metagenome ERZ746982 (study PRJEB28758, sample SAMN06268862) | compost metagenome | isolation source: single cell | place: USA: California, Emeryville, Joint... | reverse complement strand
CTCAGGCCTGGAAAAGGCTTCTGCGATGAAACCGTCCCATTGTTCTACTGGAACGAATTCCGTTCGTGCTTTCTGGATAGTATGAACGGTTAAATGCAATAAAAAATAACAATTTCTTACATGGAATAAAATTGCGATGGAGATGCCATGTGCAGGATCGTTCTCATCTAATTTCATCTTTTGAGCCAAGCATTTCGAGTAGAACAGCCTTTCAAAATGAAAACAATGAGCTTCCAGAAAAAAAACATTGGATTTACTTCTGGTTATCCATAAGTTTCTGATTCATTTCTCCAGTTTTGTTAAACAGATCATCAAGGTCCTGAAGGTTTTCGATCGGAGAGTTTATAACACTGCCTACATTAGAATCCGTTTCTGTGCATCCTTCGCTTCTACAATTATTAGTTCTTATTAAGCCTCTGGGTCGATTGATATAAATTTACCTTCCACATTGACTGCGATAGTCAATATCGCTAGAAACTTCGTCAATATATTGATTATTATGATCTGGACGTTGGAATAATCTCATTAGAAAAAAAGGCATAAGAGACTGCATTACATATAACTTTGCCGTTTTCTAAAACTGCTGCACTTCTGTCTCTTCTATCACTAAATGCATTATACTCACGGTTATTGGACGGTCTTCCTTTGGGGGAAGTGTAGCTGTTGGCACGAGAGTTTGACGAAAGACTTGTTGCGCTGGTATTTTCTGTTTGATAGGAGACAGGACTGAGCAACCCACTGTTCCCCAAAGAGTTTCGCCCGGTTATGGATTTCGGACTCACCATTATTTTCACACTGTCATAATCTGACTTGCTAGAAAAAATATCAGGTCTCTTGCTCGTGCCCCTGAAATCATCTTCCACTGAGACTGTTAACTGAGCGCTCTTGAGGCTTCTATTGCCTGGGTTACTGAGTCGTCCTCCATATGAAATGACTTCGGGCTCAGACTTAAAGTTTGTAGACACAGATAGCCGATCTCTGCCATTGTACGTGAGGTTTCTACTGCTTATTTCTGGTTCTTTTTGATTAATTTGCTGGTATAGCGGCCGCACGGTGTCATAAGAGACTGCTCCTTGATTTTGGACGCTGTTATTACTAGAATCAGACTCAGTGCTTCCTTCACTTGATATTTGTTTTCGATAATCAGGGTAATATGAAACGTTTGAAGGCGAATTCTGCCATGGATTTTGAGCTTGAATTCCCTTGTTTTCCACTCTATCGTAGGGAGTCTTGCCATTATAAGGATCTTGCTTTTGCAATGGCCTTTTTTGCATCGATGCATACTGCTGCTGTTGCTGCTGGCTTCTATTATCCGAAATACTTTCTCTTTGATGCTGATAAGTACTTCTGCCGATATCCGAGCTTCTATATTTGAAATTGTCCGGACTTGAGTAGGGCAATTGAGTGCGTCCATTGGCTCCTAAGCTACCGATTTCTTCTTGTACTTCTGGCAGATTGCGTGAGAATTTAGCGCTGGGTCTGAGGGTTTTTATTGGCAAGTATGTAACATCGTTGTTTTTCATAGATGATCGTTGCTCTTGACCTTGAAACGCCCCATTTGCCTGAGAAAAGGATAAACAATTATTATTTTCTGCGTTTTATAGGTTTTTATTGCTACCATATGCTCTTTATCGACTAAAACTTTGTATTTCTCTTTGCTCAGATTCTTTATACGGTCGAGGTAAATCATAATCTGTGGAGATCCTCTGAAGTTTGTGCTTAGTGACTAGATTCCATCAAAATTTAAAGCCTCTTTCACGCAGATTTAACAAATTACATGGAGTTCTTCGATAATCTTTTTCATGTTTCTCAAATCTCTTATTTGAGCCTTTTCACTGATGGCTATTCAACATACATGTTAAGTTTCCTCCACAATCAAAATGCTATTTACCAATTATTTCGATGACAATATCAATCCCCTGAGCACATGCGTCAATATCAGTGCGCAGTGCTTTAGCTTCATGAGGTTTTGCATTGTAGAGGTTCGCTTGAGCCTTCTTCGAATAAACGGCTAACGCTTCTCGTATCCGATTGAGTTTGAAATCAAGCTCATTTGCTGTGAAATTGGTCTCGATTCTGAAAACAGTTTCGCTGACTTGCAAGCAGACCTCAGAGTGTTGATCTATATAGAATCAGTCTTGAAGGGTTTCGGAAATGATGGCGAATTACCGATATCCTCCATCGCAATAAGCTCCTGGCAATTCATACATGGTACATCTAACTGTGGGATGAAGTCGCTGTCTCGCTCTTGAGGCATTGGGAGTGAAGACGAGATGATATTTGGACCTGGTGTTGAACTTTGAAATTTGAAGTGGTGCATGTTATGAATCGTTGCTAACTCTTAATACATTTATTCGAAGTTAAAATGAAAAACTGAATTTTAAAGTTGTGACGGCCTTTAAATTGGTTGCACAAAAACCAGAAAGAAAAAAAAGATGTAAAACAAAACTGAACTGATAGTATAAGGGTAGGAAATTTACAATTTGTGGTTAATTGACTGAGAAGCTGGGAGTATTGCTGGTAGAGTGCAAGTTATTAAATTATTCTAACAATCTTTTTGCACATAATGTCTATAAGCATAAGAACGGTTGAATGATCCTTTTGCTGATGATTAATGATCGCATCAGATATTTTTCTCTCAAGCACTTGTGAATTGATGCGTTAATCATAGCAGTATTTTATTTGCGAAATATAAATTTATCAAATATTGTGAAGCCACAGCGCTTATATGGAGAACGCTCTTTATATTGTGTTATTTATTTGCTCTAAAACTAAGAGCTGAGTCCATTGCCCATATTGAATCATTTGCTCAGCTAATCAAAAATATTAATCAATTACACTTTTTCCTCCCTTACAATAGTTTTTTCATTCATCCTATTCAATATGCACATTCACTATCACGTTTTTCAATAAAGAAAAGACCCTCAACAACAACAGCGACAGAAATTCCTTTAAGACTACTTTTGGTCCAAATAACAGAATTCTTTCAGAAATTATACGCCAATAAAAGCTTCCATTAACTTGTAATTGCTACTCATCAGGGCCATAACCTTCAAAACATACACTCAGATGAAAAATAGCATCTACCTTTCTCAGCAGAAATTACCCTCGCTATGAATTTTTACAGCAAACAAAGGAAATTACTTTGTAAACAGCGGCAAGTCATTCTTATCAGGAGGCACATAACCCTTGAACCCTTGGTCTCCACCCGCTGCGCCACCCTCAGCGCCTTCGCCTTCTTCCTCCTCTTCATCATTATCTTGCTTTTCAAGTCTCGACAGAATCTGAGCCATTCTACTCACATTCTCATCAACCTCCTTCTTTTTCTTTTTGTACTGCTCAAACTCCGCCTGCGATAAATTCATTTTCAGCTCCTCTCCAAGCTTGTCCTCATCAGTTCGTTCTTCCCCATAACCCGATTCATATTTTTCAGGCTCTTTCGCCTTCGCCTTCTTCGCCGCCTTTTTATCAAACCTATGCTTATGTTTGAAATCCTTTGCGACCTTATCGTTCTCAGTGTCTTCGACTTCTTGCGCCCATTTTATCGAAATTACCTCACCAGAATCAAGCGACTGGTTATTCATCGCTTCCTTCGCAAACTCCGCCATACATCTATGTGAGTACTTCACGAACGCATGGCCCTTCCCAGGGTTGATATTGATGTTCTCAACCTCTCCCCATGCCGAGAAATGCCTAAAAAGGATCTCGTACATCTGTTTCAGCGGGTCATTGCCGTTCGGCATTTTGTAGTCCGAAACCAGCAGCGTTCTGCACTCTTTCATGAATGAACCAACGCCAGCCATGTCGTCTCTATGGCTAGCGTGTCTCGTTCGTCCGAATACATCGCGGACTTGATCAATATGCGTGCATTCTTCATAAGTTGGGATTCTATGGTACCACTTGCAGTTCACACCTTCAACACAACAGCCTTTCGCGAAGTGATAGCAGAAATAACTCGAAAATTTCTCCATGAAATCAGCTTTTGTATATCCAGAGTCGACTTCAGGGTTGCAGCGGGTTGGGGCGACCTCACGATCACGGAACTTATCATTGGTGAGGAATTTGTCGTACCAAATGTTATATTCTTGGTCGCCTTGCTTGTAAGCGTAGGTTACAGCGAGAGATTGCTCGACTTGTTTGCGAGCTGGACGAGACATGATGGTTTTTGGGTCTTCTTCCTTGGAGACTCGGTCTTTAGGGTCGAGGTACTTGACGATGTTGTTTGGCTCTTCCTCGGCTTGTTCGTCTTGCTCTTTAAGTTCATAATATTTAATTACGCGCTGTTGGACATCCTCGGGCAGCTCCCAAACGCTCTCGTTGGTGAGAGGGTTGTGGAAGAAATCTCGGTTCCATTTCTGGTCGAAGAAGACTTTCCAAGGGTGAATGACAGCGGCGAATTCTTTGTCTTCGCTTTGAGAAACTTGCTGCATGCTTTTTCTTTTGAAAAATTAATTTCAATTTCTATGTTCGATTTTGAAATTGTAGATTCGTGTAAAGGAGACTTCACCAAAAATTACAATGATTGTTATAATGCACCTAGGATTTTGGAAGCGCTTAACATAGAGAATCATAATGGCTCAAGACAAAGTGCAACTTAATTGATTTCGGGTCACTAGCAAAAGGTTATTATATTAATTAACCCTCAAATGTGCGATATGTTATGAAAGAAAAATTCGATAATGGCAACGAATCCTTTTGCAATGGTTATCGAGATCCTTAGAAATGAAATTCTTCAATTAAACACTCGTATCATGTTAAATGTTTTGAGAAGGAAATATCTGCTAATATCTTGGCCGCCTTAATTTCCAGCCTGAGTTTGGACAAAGTTTTCACTTGCCTGAGTATCTAAACTCCATCTTTTTCTCTGTGAGATGGTGCTGCATGTTTGCTATCCCAACAAATTGAGTGCATAAAGAAACACAGCAAATTGAGCTGGCGATTTTACAGAATTACTTTCTAACTCGTACCAAATAAATTATTTAATCAACACTAATATGCTGAAGAAATTTCCATTCAAACAAGCCACGCTTTACAAAAATTGGAGCAGAAGTTTTTCCGTTCAAGAGAATCCTCCTGAAATAAAAAAATGCTATTACGAGGCTCTCGGAGTGCCAAAAACAGCAACCAAAGAACAAATCAAGGAAAACTACCTCAAATTAGGTAACTATTCCAGCCCAGCACCCTTACCCTAATCTCCATCACAGCAAAACTATATCATCCAGATCGAAACAAAGCTTGTGAGGTGCAATTAACTCCAACATCTTCCAAAAAACTCGATAACTTTAATTGTCCATTAGAAATATTTTGCACATGTCACCGCAGCCTATGACACTCTAATCAACGACACGAAGAGAAAAGAATACGATGAAGAGCAGGCCATGGCTAACGACACATTAATCGTTTCAGTGGGTGGCCTTAAGGTCGATTTACGCTATCTTTTCTGGTGATTTAGTCCTTGTCTCTGCAGTGCCTAACTCATTGCTTAGGGTACCAGTTGCTGGTTTCATTGGCTATGAAGGTTACAAATACTATGACAAAAAATATTCAAAGAAATGTCCAGTGGATCACTCAAGCAGAGCGCAGGTCGCTAATCTAGAAGGCGCCACCTCTCGGCCGCATCATAGCTAAAGTTCTTCCTTTGCAGATGAGTTCTTTTATTATTTTTCTTCTATGTTTGGTGTGAAACTCTTAATATTAGTGTAAAACTCGACCCACGTTGAATACGCAAACCAGATACAATCTGTACAATAAAAAACAATAACCTCTGCCTTAAATGTGCTTAAACATTTTAGATTGATAGGTATTCTCAAACCAATCATCTTTATCAACCGTCCTAGGGCGTTTCAGGTCGCTGGTATCAGTGGAAGGAGTAAACTTGCTGTTAGAGAGCCCAATATTTTCTTTTTCGTTCTCCATCAGCATCTGGTCCACAATGTCCATATATTCGTCATCATCGAAATCATCAAAGCCTTCAGGACCCATAGTATGTGCTCTCTGAATATGATTGCTAACGCCTAATGATCCTTCATCTCGAGAGTTATCTAAGCTCTGGGTTTTCAATTTCGGCGCAGTCTTCTTAGCAGATACATTACGGCTATTATCTCCTTCACCGATATCATTCTCGTCTTCCTCGTCGTCCAAATCAAAATCGAGGATATCCGCTCCTTTGCGGATAAACTCCGGCTCTTCTTCGACCAAATTCTCTCTTATATCGAAATCTTCGGGCTCTTCCTCCCCATCTTCGTAGACGATATAGTCACTTTTGTTAATCTTGTTCATTTTGATGAAATGATTGATTTCCTCAATAAAATGCTGACCAAACTGGTTCAGCAGCTTGTAACCAACGTGCTTAATGTTTTTCACATTCAGTTCCTCTACAGTAGTTGGCAATTTCTTGCAAAGCTCATGCAAGCCAGGAGTAGGGAAGATATTTTCGAGGTTATCGTACACAATTTGCGAATTTGTCTTCGATTCGTTGTAGATTTTCTTTCTGATGAGCTTCAGCCTGTCTAAGATCTCCTCAAACTGCTCTGGCGTAAGGTAGCCATATTCCTGACTAAATATTTTCTTTCCTGACTCTGATGGCTTGGAATCCACGAATGAATGCTGCTGAGGCGTATAAGTCAATTCCCTGCTAGTATTTTGGGGTTTGGGCTCTTCAATTAGCATGGAAGCGTTTGTGTTGACCGATTTTTTCGCAGAATTGCTTCTTTGTACCGCTGGTTTATTGTATGAGAATTCTTTGACCCAATCACGGTCCAGCGAGAATAGAGCAGGCGACTGCTTCGTTGGTTCAGGTCTCGGTACTTGGAATGGCTCAACTTTGGTTGGGACTGGTTTATTCAGCATAAGATTCATCAAGTTCGTGTTCTGCAGCTCAATGCTCCTGCTCTCAGGCCTCGGAAGCTCGACTTTTGTAGGAGGCTTACTTGACACTTGAACTTCTGGCTGTTTCTTAGTTTCTACAGGGTTTTTCGTTTCTTTCTTTTGTGCGGGTTTCTTCTTATTTTCCTTTTCTTCTTCCTGCTTGTCATTCGATGCCGCAGCTCCTTTTTTCCTAGCGATTTTGAGAAGTAATTTGGTTTTACCAGTCCTAAGGGAATGTATTGGATCATTTACCCCTACAGTAAGATAAGTGTTAACAAAGCCAAATCTTTCCATGGCTCTTTCATTTAGCAGCTTTTGAAAGAGCATCTCTTTGATGAGTTGCTTGACAATATCAGGTTTTGTTCCTTTCAAGCTTCCATGGATTGAGTTGAGGTATGGATTGTACGCCTTTGCATCCAACTTCTTACCAACGAGCGCATCCGCCAACTGATTCGTTGTTACGGGCTGATCTCTGCCAATTTCTGTCACTAAATCGACAATTTTCAACGCTTCTTTTGAATAGTCTCTTTCTTCGTATTCCAAATCATTCTGACAGTTATCGCATCGTTTATGACACTGCTCTTTCGAAAACCTCTCGCCTAAATAGCTGAGCTGCATGACTCTACGGCAGCTGACTTTCTCCTCACAGTATCTGATAACGGAGTTCAGTTCCCAAACACTCTCTTCTTTGGTTTTACTAGAATTATTGTTGAGTAGATACTCATGCGATTTTTTGTCGCCGTGCTGGTAGTAAATAACACAGTGAGACTGCAGTCCGTCTCTCCCAGCGCGTCCAGACTCTTGGTAGTAATTCGTGAGAGATTTTGGGAACGAGTAATGGATCACGTATCGGACGTCGGGTTTGTTGATCCCCATGCCAAAGGCGATAGTAGCACAAATGATTAAAATCTCATCCATCATCCATTTGTTTTGAACATCAACTTTCTCGTTCTCACTCATTTTCGAGTGATACGCCGCCGCCTTGAGTTTGTATTTCCTTTGGAGTTCCTGGGCGATTTTATCGCATTGTGCGATGGTAGAACAGTAGATAATGCCCGTTTTCCTTGGATAATTCTTTTTGATAAAATCAACTATATCTTCTATAGTGTTTTTATTTTTCTCTCGGACCTCGTACCAGAGATTCGGGCGGTTGAACGAACTTTGGAAATAAATTGCGTTTCTCATATGGAGTTTATCGACTACGTCTTTCCTCACAATCTCTGGCGCAGTAGCGGTAAGCGCAAGTACGCAGACGTTCGGAAACGATCGCTTGATAATTCCAAGTTTGAGGTAGTCTTCTCGGAAGTCCTTTCCCCATTGTGTAACGCAATGGCATTCATCGACCACGACTCGTTCGAGGAGCCCTCGTTGATAGAGCTCGGAGAGGAAGCTAAATGTCTTTTCGCTTTGGGAAATCTTTTCTGGAGTAAGGAAGATCATTTTGGGGCCATCTTCGCTCTGAACGTCCCGCAGCATGTCCCATTTCGAGATGTTTTCGGTCTTATTCCCCGAGTAATCACGCACGTTGATTCCTTTATTCAAGAGCTGAGTGACTTGATCGAGAATAAGGGACAAAAGCGGCATGATTACGATAGTCACGCCTCTTTCAGTGATCGCAGGCAGCTGGAATGTTAAACTCTTGCCTCCTCCTGTAGGCATACACACGAAAACATCTCGTTTGCTTTTAGTGGCGTTGATAATTCCACGCTGGTTCATTCTAAAGCTGCTGTTACCAAAAATCACCGAGTTCAGATGATTTATCTCATCGTCCCATTCAAAACGTGTTCGAGTCCAGTAGTTGACGTCGGCATATTCGTAATTGAGCTCTGAAGGAATTGCGAACTTCCGTTGTTTATACTTGGGAATGATCGGCCCATTAATCAAGCTTTCAAAAGGATTGTATTCAGTGCGAAGCAATTTCGTATTCTTATCCTGAGGAGCAGGCTCTTCGACCATGTCGTTACCTTCTGCGTCACTTGGCTCTTCTGCAATTTCTTCGTTTTTCTTATTTTTTCTCACTCTCGGTTTCTTCGGAGCATCTCCACCGGCTTTTTTCTTGCCCTTTGCTTCGGTGTCACTAGTTTCCTCTGCACCATCAGAATTTTTTGTATTTTTTCTACTTTTCCTCTGCTTTGGCTCCTTTTGAGTGTCTCCGTCAGATTTTTTCTTTCTAGCCTTTTTAGTTTCGCCATCCGCAGGTTCTTTCTTTTTCGGCTTCTTGTTAGATCCAGCTTCAACAGGTGACGCCACATAATCATCAAAAAATTGAGAGGGTACTTCCGTAAATTCTGGTTTCGGTCGAGTGACATCAATGAAATCTGGTTTTGGTCTGGTGGGGGCTGCAGGATGGTTACTGGTTGCTGTAGAATAGAACGTCGGTCCCTTGGCCAAGAAGTTGCTGGCGTCTGATATCGAATTTGAGGCCGTTCCAACCACATCGCCGAGAATTGAGATATATTTTTTATCAGTAGACTGCGGCTTTGTTGGTGGAGGCTGTGAGATTGGGTTTAGAGGCCCATTGATGTACTTGCCTAGCAGCGGCAGCTTTTTCGGCCCTAAATTTGCAAAGTTGTTTGTGTTTTGAGGGTTAACCAGGCCCATCACTAATTCACTTCCTTTCGCTAGTTTGTTGAGGCCTGTGCTTGAATTTTGGTTGAAATTGGATCTTGAATTTGAGCTTTCGTTGTTTAGACCGGGTCTGTTAAAGTTTGTATTAACACCTCTTCCGTTCATTTTCCCTTCTTTTCACGAACTTCGATTCCGGCTAATTAACGAGTAGGCTTCTTTTACTTAAACTATTCTAAAATTTGGAGGGAGAATTCAAATGTATTTATATTTTTGATCGTTCACTGCTCTGAATTGTGAATTTAGTTGCTAGTATATAAAAACTGAAACTTGCCCTCAAACCAAAAATGCAGAATTTGAACGATAATCACTGATAGGCCTTCTCTCATATCATATTGAACTCGTATTAAATCCTTATTTCATAGATATTTATTGTCTAGCTTTCATCAATGATCGATAATTTAATACACATACCACCTGTTTCAATTCAATTATTGCAACTTTCAAAACTTTACTCGTGTTTTTTGAGAATACGTTTGTTTAAAAGGGTGTATTTGCTAAAATTTGTTTTCAAATGTTCATCTCCACCTACCATGACACAATCATAATGTTACTTTCATAAAGCTTAACAACGAAAGTTTTTTTGTTTCACTACTTCATATTATATACTCTTACTCTCTCCTCACTATTAAATTTCACATGGACCCATTTTCTCAAATGTAAAGATGTACCTCATAATTCCACTATCAGGCTTACCTTCTTTCGGTTCTTTTCGCAGACTTTTCAATTCTTCATCCGACAGCGGAATCTTCAGCTTGAACTCTCCTAACTCTCGGTTATTGCTCAAACTTTTCATCGAATTATTCAAATCAGCTCCAGTCAATACATCCTTCTTTCCCTCTACCGTCAGGTAGTACATACCGTCCGAATGTCTAATATAACTCGCCTTGAACTCAGAATCCAGCACTTCTACTCCAACAATCAACTCCCTTTTACCTGTCAATGGGTCAATGATCTTTTCGTCAATCGAGTATCTCGGCTCAAAAACAGTCGAGAAAACTGAAAAATTGCCGAACTCATCATAATGAAGGTTCTCTAAGACAATATCCTGTGAGCTATCTTCTTTTATAATTGCTCTTTGGTCCTTATCGAACTTGAGTTTGATGTCTTGCTTAAGAATACTGGGCAAATTCTTATTGCAAAATTCAAGGAAATGCTTCGCGATGTCAGTAGCCGTACGCTGAGACATCGTGCTCAATTTGCTCTTCAGATATGCAAATGTCGGCTTATTGTAGTAGCTACCTGCTTCAGAGCCTTCGGCAGCCAAGATCAAATGAATAATCCCGAACTGATCACGATAAATCATATTATTCAGCTCTTTAAAATCGTCTCTCCCCTCAGAAAACATTGGAAGCTCCTCGATCTTGAAACTTTTCGATAGATCCTTCTTGATCTGAGCCTTGACTTCATCGATCATAGTATGATTTTTGAAATTATGAACGACAAGAAGGGTGGTTTCTCTAGCTTCCTTCCGTTGGTCCTGAGCTTCTTTTAGTCTTTCCTTTGTGATCTCCTTATGGTGGTTGATCACCTTGAAGAGGACTTCCTGCTCTTTCTCTGATAATTTGTTGCAAACGACGACGAGAATATCAGTGATTTCTCTAATAAATCTCTCTTTGAGGTCTTGGATGATTCGAGCATCGTTTTTCAGCTTTTTGTACCTCGAGAAGTAAATCTGGTCGAGGTTCATTTTTGCCTCTTTCTCGCTCTTGCCTTTGACAGAGTCAAGCATCTTGATCAGCTCTTCATCAGTTACTTTTATCGCTTCGTTTGAGCCCGGAGTATCAATGATACCTATCAAAGAGCCTCTAGTCTCATCAGGATAGAGAATGTCAAGAGAATTCGTTGTGTGACTGTAGCCCGAGGCGAGAACGTTTCTGCCAGCTAATTTATTGCAGAACCAACTCTTACCCACATCGTACATACCAATGACCGCGATGTAAATCAATGGTTTTTTCTTAATGAGCTCGTATTTCTCGAGATCAGAGTAGATCAGACGCCATCCAATGCTTGGGTTGTTCAAGCGAAGCACCGAATCCATCGAAACAGAGAGGCTCAGAACTTCTTGGCCGTTTGGGGTCTCCGTGGTAGTGGCTAGGGTCCTCTCGGCATTCTCTTCTTGCTTTATTTCCTCTTTCACTGGTAGCTGGGTTTTAGTGGGTTGATCGGTGTTAGGCATGTGAGGTTTTGACAGTAATTCTTGCTTTTCTGCCTCTAAGCGCTGAATTTCGGCTTTTAATTTCGCTGAGAACTCTCTTTCTTCCTTTAATTCGCTGGAGATATTCGCGATGAGGTCTTCTTTGGCAAGGAGCTGCTTTTCTAACAAGCTTTGAGCGTCTTCATGCTTTTTGATGTCGCTGCGCAATGAATCGATGAGTTTGGTTTTGTTTGCCAGCTCTTCATCGACTTTTGTGCGGTAGTACTTGTATTCGATCTCAACTCTGCCCTTATCTGCGATAAGCTTTTCGATTTCCAGGGTCTTTTTGTTGAGTTGCTCGACGTCGCTATTCTTCATCATTTTATTTTTGTGTTTGCTTTAGTTAATCGTGTTTGCAAATTTGGGCTAGAATCATTACATGTGTTTTATTTGTTGATTATTTGGATTAATTAGCTCAAGAGCTCTTAAGAATTTGTTTTGTTCTAGAAGAGCATTTCGGCTTGTCTATGTTCGATACAAGTTCATGTGACAACAGATGAGGCACTACTCTTGAAAAAAAGATATAAGCTGATATTAGAGATGAAAGATTATAAAAAACGTTCTCGTCGACTAATTTATTGCCATCTATTATAAGGAGTTTGTTAAGGGATCAACGACTCGGTTTAATTAAGAAGAATGATATAAGACTATTCCAACTCAAATCAAGAAATATAACTTTAAACAGAAAATTATGACGTAGAGATGAATAGAAAGATCAACATCAGATTTTTCTATAGAAACTCTTAGAATAAGTTCCAACGACCGAGCATTCCTAAGGCTGCATTTTTTAACATCATTTCTTCAACTTTGAAACCTTATTTTAAAAATGGCAGAGCAAGCATGTTTCTCCCAGGTCTTCAGTTAATTTCGCAAAACACTCGTGATGCATGACATGCTGACATTTTAATTTTGCATCCTTTTCATTCGTCAGTTTCTTGCACATCGGACAATGCCTTCCGGCCTCTCCTGGCAGCCCCCTTTTAAACTTCGTATAAATCTTCAACTGCTGCCATTTCACTGACCCGGCTCCTCTTGGATCATAAAATTTATACAAATTTCCCGCATCTCTCCATTTTTGCTCAAGCTTCCTCTGCCTCACTCCTTTGTCATCCACGATGACTCCACTGAAATTATATAGACAGTAATTAAATCCGCAGCCTTCTGGTTTAACCAACTGATTGCACATGGGACACCTACATCGCTCAGTATCGAGAATCAGATCGAAAGTTCCCATCTTCATGTTCATAATAACCTGCTCTTTATAAGCAACGCATTCACTGTTCATGCAAGCGCCCTCCACACATAACCCTATCGAAGCAGTTCTCCATACAGGTGCTTTATCTGACCA
>ENA-UOTX01001837-UOTX01001837.1-compost-metagenome-genome-assembly--contig:-NODE-1837-length-13049-cov-23.864092_pt1 | contig 13049 bp, 6 predicted proteins | sample MGYA00238143_ERZ746982 | MGnify/ENA primary metagenome ERZ746982 (study PRJEB28758, sample SAMN06268862) | compost metagenome | isolation source: single cell | place: USA: California, Emeryville, Joint... | reverse complement strand
ACCTTGATAGGCATTTGATTGATAGCAAACTTGCCTAGGTTGATTGAAAGTTTGCTGATTTCCCAAGTTGAGATGATTATAAGCTGAAGATGTTGTTGTATTCATAAAAGTTGGCTGAAAATATGTTTGATTTGTGCTAGGTTTCGGATAATTATTCTGCTTTTCTGTGGAAAGAGGCCCAATAGTGGAACTGCTTTTGCTTTTCACACAGATAGGGCAGCTGTCATTAATGCAGACACCTGCAGGTAGTCCATCGTGGGAGAATTTGCAGTTTTTACCTTGTTGACATTGACCATTGCTTTTATGATAGTAGTGACAAGGAGGTTTTTCAAAGTTTTCAGCCCTAGGTTTGCCTTGGACTATCTCAGGACGGCTTAGATGCTGTTGAAAGGTATTTGGCCCTCGTTTATGCGATGAATTGTCTCTCCTTTTTCGCGGCTCCATAAAGAAATTCTGATGAAATAAAATTTTAAACCAGTGGGCTTTTAAGCTCTTAGAAGATACTCCAAAAATCTAGGCGTCCCAAAAAGGAGCTGTTCAATCTCGAGAGTAGCTAATGGAACCAAAATACAATTTGCTTTGCTATAAAGACTTTTCAGAGAAAAGAATCCCCTGAACGAGTATGTCGAAGTCAATTCATTTGAAACTGATCCTTTAATGCTAGAGGTTTGCATCTTGATAAACCAGTCAAAATAAGCAAGAATTCAATAAATCCTGCAACTGGATTTGAAAGGATGATTCACAGTTGAACAGTCTTCCAGTTGAACTCCACTCCTTATTTTTTTCATATTCATTTTATTAATCCTTGCAAACCTTGTTAAACTAACTTTTTCGCAATGAAACTGACAAAAATTGAAAGATAAACTTACTTTCTGGAGTCTACCCGAGAGATATGCATATACACATGAAAGCAGAACTCAATAGATCAGCTTTCCTTTTTTTATTTTGAAATATTACGCTATTTACTTCTAAATCTCAAATATTATACTCGAAAAATTTTCTCATTGTTACTCATAGACCCTACTTTCAAGGTCTTCTCAATTTAGACAGAGTATTTCGGCTTGTTTTCAGTGATCTAGCCTCCTGAATTAGCAAAAAGTAGGCCTTTTCTCTTTGCGAGGTTACAAAAATAAATTTTAAACAATCTTTACAAATAAACCTCAGAATTATTACTTCCTGCTCATCCCACATTCATTTACTTCCGCAATGACCTCCCCTCAAAAAGGCTTAAAACCCACTTACAGCTTCAAGGAGTTCACCAAAGAATACATCGAACCCAGCGCCTCATCCCATTACAAACCGACAAAACTCTACAGAAAACTCGTCGATGACGGCGAGCTCGGTGACACCGTAAAAGACGACCTATTTAAATATACTCCTAACATCGCTACATACGGAAACACCTGGGACGCTAAGCACTTGGACCGCTTCCTTAGCACATCTCCTTGGGGTCAATCCGCTAGCACCTTAAGGACCCAAGCAAGTTTTGGACAATATACCATGTCAATGCCACCAGTAAATGGGACTTCTTCTCTGAGAAACAGCGGCATAGTCTCACCCGGAGCGCTCCTTTCGATGAAATCAAATAAGACTGGCGCAACTCACCCAAAAGAATCGCATTTCTTTAGAAATGGAGAGCGCTTCTCGCCTGAGAAGTCTTCGATTCACGACTTCACTTACAAAGTTTACGAGAACAACCTCAACCAATTTGTTACCAATCTACCAGTTCAAGACAAGGTACTTGAAGGCCATTACAACAAATTATTGACGCGATCACCTCCTCCATTCGAGACGAAATCTTTGGAATTTAGCATCAAGCCAGAGGAATCTATTATGCCTCATGCGAGAAGAGAGCAATTGGAACTAACCAAGAAACAGCAGAGAGAATTTCAAGAATGGAAAGAAGCCAATAAGCTCGTGACAAAGAGAAACAGAGTCTACCATGCCGGGTTCAAGAGCGGTATTCTAAGTCTCGATAACCCGCTTTACGATGGAACACGTATCTACCGTGACGAGCATGATGAGCTCAAATATCGCAATGAAGAAAAACGACGGATTGAAGCGAGACATCAAAAGGATGTTGAAATGCTCTCCAGGACAAATCCTCAGATCGAGTTTATGAACAAGGATGCGGCGTTGATTGATAATAATCCTGAGTATAAGCAATACTACATGAATAAGCCCATTGTTCCTGGCAATGGAAAAGTTAGAGTGCAGCTGCCTCATACGAAAGTGCTGTTTGACAGCCAAGATAGATTGTTTGGCGCTGAGGTCAAAAAGTACTCGCTCAGTAGAGCTGATTATCTGAGGAGTCAAGAGCTGCGAGGGAAGCATTATGACATTCTTTCTAATGTGGTGAATGATATTGAACTGAAACATGATAAAGGCGAGAGCAGTGGATCAAGGTTCCAACATCCTCTTGGTAAATCGATGCTTGTAAGGAGAGAATTGTAAAGGTTAATTTCGTGCTATCTAATAAAGGCATTATAAATATATCTATTTGCTCAAGAATTACCATACATGAGTAAGGAAGGAAGAAGGACTTCCAGAGTTAGCTTTTTGCGTATTTTTTATTCAAAATCGAAAGATTACACTATTAAAACACAAAGCCATATTCATTGGAATCTAAATAAAAATACATAGGTATCTTTGTCGACAAAAGATCGAAGTCTTTGAGAATATATAGCCTTGTATTGACTGTATCACCCCATCTACATTGGATTTGAATTTGGGAGAAAGAGATGCTATTTTGATAATCTTGTGGCAGATGAAATCGTTGTTAGGTATACAAATTAATCACATTCATATTATTTAGAAACTAAGCGTTGAAGGATTACTTTATAGGATACACTCTGGGTTACTATTACTTACTTTAGGTTATTATTACAATAATGCTTATCTGTATCAGCTTTACAGCAATATATTAGCAGTACAATTTTAGTCTCTCTTAGTACATACAATAGGGATATTTATTGATTGCAGTTATATATACTTTCTTGAGATTATCAGTTTATTCTTATGGAGTTTTAATTAGTTTGTGAAAGTAAAATTGAAGACACAGAATTTTGAAAATTTGCTTGATTCGAAAAGTTTTATTCTCAGTATTGAATTATGATTCTTTCTTTTATTTTGTCTTATCTCACATATATTGAATTCTATATTTTTTCAGTACCAAGTTTTTATCTCAAGCCTAACCAGTGTTATTTACCTATTACTATTTTAATATAATATCTTAACAATAGCTAAATAAGCAAGACAACGAGAACTGCGAGAAAGAAGTCACAGGACTAGTTTTTCTTCAATTCGCAGTATAAATTTCTCATTGCCTGCATTATTTCGCTCGAATTTCCTTTTAACATTTTACGTACTTTTTTAATAAAATGAAATTATTATATTCTCATTCTAAGATTTGAAATTAATGATCTAATATCCTCACAATTGAAAATCCATTGTAAATCATAATAACTATTTAGAAAAGCTTCAATACTTACAGCCTCGCCTTTGAAACGTAGTTTTAGGTTGAAAATGCTGATTGCATTAACAGAACAGAGACTGTAGCATTAATGATTTAAACAAAAAAAACACCGTTGTGTCTTCGATAACATTCAAAAAAATAGATACTATCTATAGCATTCTAATTAATAACTTTTCCTCTGTAAGCTGGCAAATGATTTTTCCACCAGCCTTTTCACTGTACTTTTCACGTAAGACTTAGCTGTAAACGTAGGAATATTTGTCCTATAGTCAATTTCCGAATACGCTCTCACCACACACCGATCCTCTGCAATATCTTTAGCGAGCCTTCCACCACATATAATCTCACATCTCAGATGGTCTTTGAACTCAGGATAATCTTCATGCTTGACGGACACCACCGCATCTGCCCACTCATCATCTCCAAGCTTTCGCACGTGTTTCAAGTAAATAATATCCCTTGGCATACAGATCACGGACTTTTTATAAGCCTCATAATTGATGATAAATTGCTCAGTTTCGGACGTATAAATCGATTCGATTTCCTTTACTTTATCGAGCTGCTCATCAACTATTAAAGCCTCCTCATTATCGCAATTAAATCTCATGAATTGCTCTGCATTGCACGGAGCTTCCCAGACCCAAAATAGTTTTATCGAGGTCTGTCCATTCGACTTTTGAATGCAGTTATAATACACTTTCAGCTTATGCTCCGCCTTTTTCTCCTCATAAACCCTCTCGAGTCTCAAGTCATCATCGCTCCTTAAGATCTGCAGCACTGAAGATAGCGTATCCTGACCTTTCCTAATGAACTCAAGATCTTCTTTGCCCAAGCCAGGATAAGAATTTTCTTCTCGAGACTCGAACTCAGAGCGCCGAGCGCTTAGCCTACCATCTTTATTTTCATTTTCTTTGTCTTCTTCGACAAATGAGTTTCTGTTTGTCATGATTCTTGGCGAAAGGATTTCGACAACAACGCTCTTAGAGGAAAAATCGGCAGAGTTAAAGTCGAAATCAGTGAACTGTGTTTCGGGTTTGGTTTGTTCCGACATGCTAAGTCTCGCGCCATTGTTGAGAGATTTACGAACGAGCTTCTTCCCGGAATATGACGCTTTTTTTGCAAGTCGAAGTGGTTGTAATGATGCTCTTTCAAGGATTTCGAAGCTGCTTTTCCTTTCAGTTTTGATGTCAGACGTTATGCTCTTTTTTATCGCGAGCAAATCATGCTCGACGTAACTTTTCGCTCTTATCACGTTCTTTTTCCCTTCGCTGTATCGGCCAGTGGGCATCCACGTCTCTTGAGTGCCAATTGAATGTCGCTCTGAGAATTTGCCTGGGGCTTTGAGAGTCTCTTCACTTTTGATGATATCTTCAACGACTTGATTAAGTGGAAATCTGACTTTAGTATCAGCGGCGGCCATTATATCCTTTAAATTCATATGAGAAAAACCCACGGTGTCGTTTGTTGCTACTTTGAATTCAGTGAAAAAGACATTGCTGAGATGTGTTACCTGGATCTGAGTCTGACCGATAAGTTTCTAACGTTTTAACAGGCTCGTTCGTATCCTTTGCTTCTTCGTGTAAAACTTTCAGAGGAGCTTGTAGTTCCTGTAATATATCCTGCTGGTTAAAGTTGACGCTGTCCTAGAGGGCGGGTTTAATGTTACTACTATGTTTCAATAGGAGAAATTACTTGAGAAAATGATCTTTTCAGCTGCAAAGGACGTTTGATGTCATCGCTTGGCTGTGAACTGGGCTGCTTTGATATCCGGCTTAGAGCGGATATTCTCTGGGACATATTTTGGACGTCTTTGTTTAAAACACTCATTCTATTCACATCGAAAGACATATACTCCGTCTCCGAGCCTGGAAAGCTGTTACCGCGTTTTCTGAAACTTTTCGTCGGTGAATGGGCTGTATAAAACGATTCCGAATGCTTATTGATGGTTTCGTGGGTTTGTTCCATTTCTTGTGGTAATGGAGTCTGTTTTATTGACGGTCTCTCCATAACGAGACTGCTTTTCGCGGTTGAGCCTCTGTGAGAGAAGTTTTGAACTAGTGTGGATTGGAGTTTCTTTCCATCGGTTGGCATACATATGCATTGATTTCCCATTGTCTTGGTTTAAAGATATCGTTCAAAATATTTTATCTACTCCCTTTTAATATTTATTAAATCGATAAACCCTATACAGAGGAAAGAAAGTCTATTGGTTTAGTTTCTTGCTCTATGAAATGGATCTCATTTATTCGTTCATTTAAGATGATGGATATAATTTGGTTCATTTGAGTGTAGCAAATAATTTCTCAGTCATGCTAAACCCTATATCACATTTTTATAGTAACTCTCTTAGTGGTAAAGTATGAAACTTATTTTACAAATAGGAAAAATCAAAACCAAAAAAAAATTATATTAAAATAACAAAATTCATATTCACATTCACATGAATGAATGCGTGAGGTCTTCGACAAAAATATGAGTAACTCACAAAATATTTGCGAGAAAATGAAAATGAAGAGCTGTTGGTCTCAAAAATTGAGAAAGTGAGAGAAAGCGAAGCTTTTACTGCTTGGGAAAAAGGTAAAATGATATTTGCGAACTATTTGTTCAGGTAGAATTTGCGAGCATTGGCGCTGCTCCTTGCTTTTGTAACCTTGCTTGGACGACCACTGTCAATGATATATTGACTCGCACCTTTTCTCATTGTTTTTTTGACTGGAGTTTTCGAGTCTTTTGGCAAATTATCGTTGCTTTTCTCAGTAGAGGTTAAAATCTTCTGCTGCTGGCCACTTACAACAACTTCAATAATCTTTTTCTTTTCAGAATTAATCCCAGTGCTGATGAATTCTTTAGGAATCTGCTGATAGAGAAGTACGGGGGTGCTTTTCTCAACAGGTGTTTCCTTTATTCGTTTAATGGTACCGTTCTGGGAGTTCTGACCTTGTGCCTGCGATTCGAAATCTATCGCGCTGGCTGCATGTGCCTTCTTCGTCTGAATCTCTTTATGCGAAGGAATTATCGGCGTTTCCGACCGCTCAATCTGAGGATTTGATGCTTGTAGGTTGTTAGTTGATGCCCGTAAGTTGTTTCTCGATGCTGGCTGCTGGTCGTTATTAGTCTCTCTATTAGGCACAAATTCCTCGTATTCAATCCACATGGGCTGCTGTATTTGTTCTCTAAATTTCTCAGCATTCATGCTTTCCATAACTTTCATCGCGTCCGATCGATTCGACAGGTCTCTCATATACCGATTGATGTCGCTTTGCTGCCACTCATCTCCCATGCTAGATCTGACAGCGCTCTCTCTTCTCGGTAGTTTCGAAAGCGAGAGTCGTAAATTTTGTATAGGAGGCCAACTCAGGTCAGGTTCTTTTTTATTAAGCGCAGTGTTACTCTCCCGCAGACTTTTATTTGCTTCTTCTCCTTTCACAGAAGCCTGACTGAAAGCTCTTACCATTGTTTCACTGCCTGGATTTTGTATTGGCCGTGGAGATTTAATCAATACGACATCAGACATCTTCGAGTCATTCATCGAATTGTTGATCTCATCATTTGCTTCTGGTAAAACAGCTTCATTATTTTGATTTTTCGCACCTCCATCTGTATTGTTCAAGTCAATTTGCATCGACACATCATTCCTTTGTTGTGCAGCACCTTCGACCACAGTTACATTCGGTTCCTCTCCACTTCGCTGAGCTCCTTCCTCCCGATGAGCTTGCTGGGTCTGACGGTTCTGGGGACTTCGCTGGTTGGAAATTATCGATGCACCAGACTCATCGCGCCGAATATCTAGAGGTTCTTTTGTCAAATCAGGCTTTAATATATTCCAGCGATCGACCTCAACGATAAAGAAAGCTTCGCGGACGGTCACAATGATGAGTGCGATGAGAATTCCACAAATTATCGCTGCTGAAATAACGATTGCGAGTTTGAATGACGTTGAGTTTCCGCTTGCAGGACCGATCGATTGGGAGCTCCAGCTAGCACCTAGATACCCAATGACTGCGATTAATCCACTAACGATAATACTGAGGCAAATGCATGAAAAAAGACTCACCATGCCCTCTTCACAGGCCATTTTTGGATAAAATTTCAGTTTATAAGTAAATTTCATATTAAATGACGTTCCGCAGAGCTCGCATGAAGCTTTTCTGATATCTTGCCGCTTAGAAACAATCCAAGTCTTCAAACACTCATCATGAATCCATTTCATCGAGCCGGTGCATCTGCATGGAATGATCAGCTTCCCGATTTCCTCATTTTGCTCCTGTTCAAAACAGATTCTGCAGCTTTTTTCTTCTTCTTTCGTTTTGCTTTCTTCTTCTTTTTCAGTTTTCCCATTCTCCGGATCAGGAGTCGGCTCTTCGTTTTTCTGAATTATATTGCCTTTCACGGTTTCAGTTTGAGATTTGCTTATGTTGTTTTTTACTTCAGGCTGATCTGTGACGGTTTCATCATGAAAATTACCGATTTGAACAATTGGATGTGGATGATTAATGAGATTTGACTGGTTATTCAAGTTCTCTGTGTTTTGAATTTCTTGTATATCGTCCAAAGCTGTTGGTTGAAGTTTTTGAACGACATGATCCTGAGTTGGATTATTTGGGAGTATCTGAGGGAATTGTATTGGCGGATTTGAGGTTCTGGTGACTGGGCGTAGTTTGGGTTGAAATTTCGACTCACTTCGGTGCTCATTGATACGTGGGAGCTTTAATGGCTGTATATTTGAAGAATCATCTCGATTCAAGCGAGGAGAATGAGGTTTTTGATCGATTTTTTCCTGGCGTGAGCGGCTAGGTTCTAGAATCGATGTTGTGTACTGGGATTCGAGCTCGTGAGCATCTCCGAGCTGATTCGGCAGATACATTTAAGTAAATATGATTTGAGTATGAACAATAAAATTTCTCACCAGGTTCGGTTTAGAAATATAGTCTATGTAAGCAAGTTCGCTCCCAAAAAAAAAACAACACTTTACATGGATTCAAAGACACTCCAGCGAGAGGCGTCGAGGTTTATGGACCTCGATGAATAAATATATTGCCGTGAAGGGAGGAGAAAAAAATCATATGAATCGAATCTTCTTTGAAAAATAATCATCGAAATCCTGGTCTCATGTGTAATATTTGAAACAAAAAATGATTGTTAGAGTGTCAAAAAAAGGTTAGATATCGCTCGTTCTTATTGCTCATAGGTCAAAAAAAATATTGGGAGAAAAAACCCTTGATTAGTCCTCGGGCATGAGGACTTTATAATTTTTAATTGCGATATGATATTCGTTATGCTTTCACAGCGACGTTCTCCATATTTGATGTCGCATTCGGAGATCTAAACATTTGTAAACCTAAGAAAAATTAGAAATAATGATGTTGAAAATAAGAGCTTTAGTACTTTTGGTATTAATCACAAGTCCGCTTCCTGGCGAAGGTAGTGGAGTGATTTGATATTCAGACTGATTCAATGGCGGCATATTGTCTCTTAGCACAAGATTTCGTTCTATAGTTATGAAAAATAACATTAATAAATCATATTCATCGAACTTAAATTACTTTTTTCCATTTCGCGGAAGAAGAACGAATCTTTATCCTCTAGCCTCCTTGAATAGGATTTCCCCCTTGGATTATCAGCCATAAACTGCTCAAATCTCGTAGTAATTTCTGGAAGCACTATCGGATGGTTCACTCCTTTCGATGGCAGCTTTGACTTTAGATTCTGATCCGTATTTTGCTGCACTTCCTCAGCTCCACTCCTATTATTCGGTTGACGCTGACCCTCCTTACTTCGAAATTTCATTCCTTAAAGTTTTATATCTAAGATCCTGTTTGTTTGAAAGATTTTAATACCGCTTAGGTCAAATAACGAGGCCTTTTTAGGGATAAACGGAGTTGACGATGTCCTTCCAAAGTTTTCTGCATGATTTTGGAAAAAATTCCTTGATGATGGTCTGTAAAGTTTTCCACTATGTGTATTGGGTCGCGAATGAATAATGTCACGTTTTTGTGGTATGAACTGGTCTGTTGTCACGATCAAAACCTTTTTGGTCACTTTTGGAGAGGTGAGAGAGGAGGTTATGGTCTCAAATTTCTGTTCGTTGTAAGGTTGAGACAGAAGTTCGTGTATCGTGTTGTATTTTTCCTCAATAAGCTGCTGAATTGTCTCTGTTTTGTGGGTAATTAACTTCGAGAATGTGGAAGGTGTTACCTTTTACAGGGTGCGTCGAGTTATCAGTGGAGTGTTTGTCAGTTTTGACTTTAGAGATGCTATTTCTTCGTATTTTTATTTGCACTTGAGGTTTCTTTTTCTGAGTTATTGGTTTTTCTGGAGAGCTGGATTCTACGCGCAGCAGCTCTTCGATTTTTCTACCTGGAAGAACGCTTTAGAGAGGCAAAGGTGAGTTGAAGATACCGTTGACAATGGGCAGAATTCGTCTAAGTTTTGCTAACTCTTGACTCATATTACAAGAATATTAAAAATATTCGCACTTGCTAATATTATAACTTTGGAGAAAATGACTCAGGTAATGTGGATAAATAAGTTGCTTTGTGATTTATTTGTTTTAAAAGATATGCTATTATAAAGAGAATAGTGCCAAGTTCACGTTCTAAGTGCAAGGAATATTGGTTATCTGATCATCAAGTCTGTTAATTTTTTTTTCTCTCACATTCATTAGCATGTACTTTTTAAACATGACAATATGAGTCTCATTTTGACTTGGCTTCTCTGAGAGAGATATTCTGGGAGTATTGCTCGTACCAAATTTGTCAGTGTAAAAGATAGCAAACTTGCGGATAGTTCAAGATTCTTGTGGTTCAAGGGTGAAAATGTTAAATTTAATGAAAAAATAACTAACTGTTTCTCGGCAGAGACGAAATTTGTCGTTCCATAAATCATCGGCAATACAAGCAAAAAAAGAGAGCCGTTTGATTTTTAGCAGCTTCTTTAAACTCGTTTGATTTTAGACACATTATAATTTGCAGAATAAAATCAAATTATTACTAGAAATATGGATACGAAACAAATCGCATTGGAAAGTAGCCAAGCCATTAAAAAACTTATTGAAACACCTCGAAATATCAATCGCAATCCCACTGCATACTCACTCGACCAAAAAAGCTTAGAGAACTTATGGAGTTGTTTGGGAAAACTCAGAGACACTGATCAGTTGCAGCAAATCATCATACCTTTTTACGAAAACCCTAATTTAGAAAATGTTCAAGCGACTCTCAACCTTATCGAGCTACTCGAATACCTGTACAGCAAAAATGCTCATCTCCCAATCTTACGTGCACTAAATGACTCAATAATCACGGATTTCTTCGAGAATGCCGCACTTTCAAAAAATCAAGGCATCAAGGACAAGGCAATATACTGCCTTTTTACTGTTAGCAATAAACTCAGAGGCATGGATCAGGTTAATTGTTTGATGGAGTTAAAAAAGAAACTCATTTTGGTTCATGACATCGTCTGTGTTGATACTTCTGAGTCTCCTTATTTTACTCCTTTCAATCCAAACGCCAAACCAAAATCGCAAAATCCACTCTCGCTGGAAGAGTTTCTAAAGGATCAAAGTCAAGGCGTAGTTGATGAGACAAACGAAAAAGAGAAGGTTGAGGCAAAAAAATATTCTTCGATGAACGACTTTTTTAAAGCCCTTCAAGACCGGCAAATGCAGCAAAAAGTGGAAGCCTCGCAAGAGCATGATCCTTCAATTAAATTGGAATATCCGAATCCTCTTTTTTCTCAAGACCTCAAAAAGTCAATATCTCCACCTTCAAATCAATACGAGAACTCGCAGTTTTCTCAGCCGAAAAGCTATCGCGGCGACAAATCATCAGTGCGAATTTTAGATGTGTCTGCGAGTAACATCACCAAAGTGAATGAAAGCATCTCAAGGCCGTCAAAGGTAAACAATAAAGCAACCGGGACCGTTGTTTCTTCACAGAGAGAAGAGGAATCGAGATTGGATAAAAGAGAAATAGCATCAAAGACAACTGGGAGCATTGGTGCAGAAAACGAAGATAATAAAGTAATTAACCTGACACTTGATGAGCTACTTGATTTCAAGAAAGTGAATAATTGCAATCGTAAAGACTGCGAGGACTATGAAGACGTGGAAGTGTTAACTAAAAAGGACTTTTTAAATAATAACGATCTCATTAAATGTTCCCGCTATCATAACCACACGGATAAACGACGGTATCCTTTGAGCAAAAGGGAACCAAAGAAGAGCAGCTATTCTCATACTCAGCTTTGTAGCGCATGTTTGCGTGATCAAGCTCACCGTGGTCGCTGCAAGCTATCAAACAATTGGTTTGAGGTGTATTACCATCCGAATAACTACAAACTCAAAAAATGTCAGAACGAGACATGTAAAACAGACACTAACCGGAGGAAATATTGTCCGTTCTATCACAACATCAAAGAAAGAGAAGAGTGGAACACAGTTTTATTGGATCACTTTGGTTATGACAGAACTAGCGTTCGGTTTACGGTTGAAGTTACCAACGAATCCTCAGACCCCGATGAAGGCAAGTCAGATACAGCTGAATCCAAAGCCAGCACTCAAGGAAATGCTTCCAACTCATCTCAGAAACAGCGAACTCAATCGAGGGGCATAGAAGAGCAAAAAGCACAGGAAATTATGCCAGACTCAAACTCGCCGCGGTTTTTCAAGAAGAAGAATGAATCTCCTTCAAAGTTTGAAAAGAGATCAGTTAGCCCAAAGAAAAGCTCCAAAAACAGTCAAACCAGTAAGACTCCCGATCGTAATGCCGATCTATGGGCTGAAAAACCGTCATCAACCACTCAATACAAACCCGTGCTTCATTATCAAAAGAAAACTAGTGGCTACTCAGACTATGAAGAAGCGTTAAAGAATAAATTCATATACAAGGACACAAGACTTCGGATCAATGGAGATGAAGCCGAAGAAAACAAAATGTGGGAATTCAAGAACTACAGGGGACCTGATTATACTGATATGCAATGGGATGAAATTCTTAAAGCAATCGGAGGATTCCTTAATGGGGATGGGGGCAAACTGTTGATTGGAGTAGATGATGAAGGTATCGTGAGGGGAACTAAAATGGGAAAGAAAGGGTACGATGATTTCAAAAACAAGCTTATTAGCGCGATATTGTCCCACATATCCCCCAAAATCGACGATACGCACTATAAGATCAATAACATTGCGGTTCTTCGTAATGGAGACAGTTTGAATGAAGAGAACAGATACAAATACTTGCTCATTGAGATTACGATAAAGAAAGGAACTCAAGTGATTTATTTTGTAAGGAAGGACACTGAAGTTAGAAGGGATGATGATACCGTAAGGAAGGAGCAACATCAAGTTTGCTATCAACGATTTGACGCTTCAACCAGGATCCTGAGGGGAGATCAAATCAATGAATTGATCATATCGCGCACTCTCAACATGGGAAACCGATAACAAATGGAGCCAGCAGTGAGCATTATAATTTGAATAAACATGGAATATGTCTTAAATTGTAATGTTTCTTAATTTTTCTTGTTAGATTCTGATGCTCAATGGAGAGTTTTGTAATTCCTGTACAATGCAGAT
>ENA-UOTX01001836-UOTX01001836.1-compost-metagenome-genome-assembly--contig:-NODE-1836-length-13070-cov-26.000616_pt1 | contig 13070 bp, 10 predicted proteins | sample MGYA00238143_ERZ746982 | MGnify/ENA primary metagenome ERZ746982 (study PRJEB28758, sample SAMN06268862) | compost metagenome | isolation source: single cell | place: USA: California, Emeryville, Joint... | reverse complement strand
TTATAAGTCATATTTCCATAGTCAGAGCTTAAATCTACTGCAGGATATATGGAGTCATGTTTGGCCGAATGAATTCGGCTGTGTTATGCAAAATTTATAATAGCACATTTCGTCAAAGTGTAAAGAGCTAAGGCCGTTACATTAAGATTAGAGTTGATTAAAAAAAATTAGAGGATTAGAGACAGTGAACTATTATTAAAAAGTTTATGGAAGTCTTCGGGAATGATTCATCTTTAATCGACTATCCTAATGCGACTGGTGATTGAAAAGCTCGAAGGTTATTGACATTAAGAAAGTCACGATACTTAGTTTTCTGACGGCCTAGAGCAATTTTTCTTGAATTCTAGGCAGCAGGCTATATGACGATAAATTTAACTTTTTTTGTCAGTATTGCTCACAAAACAGCAGCAATCGATTACTTTCCTGTATTTGAAGTAGATCATGAAGAGTTGGATCTGTACTCAAAGAAGAGCTGCGACATATCAATTACAAAAGCTATACTTTTCCGGCATTTGAAATCTCAAGAATCGATTGCGAGATAATGAAGAATTGCTTTAATTTTGATTGAGAATTCGTTTTACTTGACCCTTGCAATTGTTCTTTCAGGAAAGGTATCTTACCAGCTTGCTATCATCTCTGAACTGAAAAAGCAAAAGGCCATACGTGGAAATTGCTATCAGAAAAATTTCAATGTTGATTAACTTCTGGGTGGATTTATCTCTAGGCCTCTTCGGCTATAAAAGGGCACACGAACTTGAGTTTTATAATCAAATTAATTACCCGAAAGATTAGATACAGTTAGAAAGGGTTTAGCTCGTCACTCTAATAGAAATTCAGCAAAAGAGGCAAGATGTGCCCATCCGAAACTCTAACTGGTAGTTTTGAATGGAGCCCTTCGACTGGCCTCTTCGAGCAAGAATCACGCCCTGATGATCCCTATTATTCTCGAAATCCAAACCTTTATCGATATTCTCCATGGGACTTCCAAACAGAAAATGATGAAGATTTTCAGGAAATAGAAAGAAGAGAAGAAGAGGTAGACCATCCTCTGAATTTTCTTTCCTGGACTCCTCTTCGTCCTATTTTCACTAACTATAGAAGACTCGAAAGGTCACACGAATCACACGAATCACTTCTTTCCTGGACTCCTCTTCGTCCTCGTCCTCCTCGTCCTATTTTCATTGACTTTAAAATAGACGAATCACACGAAAGTTACAGCATCTGTCGGTCTCCATTTTCTGAAAGACTCAAAGAAGAGCCATTAGATAATAGTTCCTCTCGCAGCGTTGAACTCAAGGATGGTGGAAACTTACCTTCTCCATCCGTTCCTAAAGACAAACTGGTTTGGATGAATCAAAAGAAAATAAGGTCTCAATATAGTGGATCTAGAGCTGCTTGCTCCCAAATGATCGGTTGAGAGATCACCCGAAAATTTGGGAGCAAGCAGCTATTCTATACGCAAGGCGTTTGATACTTTCTGCAACAGTCAAAGGGTACAACTCCACAGCTACTATATCTATAAGCATATATCTACATTCTAAATAATTCTCAGCTTGCATACAAATCATTAACGATATTCATTATCTATGACTTGTTGTCACAATAATAAAGCCTATTGAATCACAGGATCTCAATTCCTTCAATATTCTCGAGTCTTTTTCATAAAAACTGGCTGAATTTTGCTTATTAACTAAAAATCATTAAGGAATTTTAGATGATTCGACGAATTAGCTAATTGTGCGAATTGAGCTTATTGATATCAATATACAAGGTTCTATAATCTTTCAAACACTTAGTAGCGATAGATTCAAATTTTATCTGAGTCGAATATCGTCTGCGGGCGCTTCTCTCTGGCAAGCGAAGTATGAGATAGGCAAATTAACTATTCATGGTCTTTTCCTACAAAAAGGGACCAGACAATAAGAGATTGCTGAAGAAAAGGAATTTGAGTTATCTTGAACTCGAGAATATGTGAGAAATTGAAGGAGCTGAGTTGCTTCAGGAATAAAATTCTCACAAGAAAAATAACACCAGATAGTACCAACAACAATTTGCCAAGTTATTTGTTCAGGCATGTGTATGTAACACATCAGCTACATTGAACCCATCAAAAATTGACTTACGTAGTGCTCTAAATGATGTCTGAATAATCCGCTTTGCAGATAATTTTAGAGAGAGCAGAAAGTTTTGAATTGATAATCCATCTTGTTGTAAGTGAAATGATTGAAGATTCAGCTTTCTGTTTTTATTGTAGATACTCTCAACAATACAGAACAATTTAAACTGGAATAGAGCCCTGACTCTGTTTGTATGGGTATATAACTCTGAAAATCACTTTATTAAGTCCACGAAAATACGAATTCCAAAGCATTTAGCACACAAGTTGAAAAATAAACGATTTTTCACTTCATGCAGTCACAATCGTATCCTTTCATTAATAATTAACTTGAAGCGTATCCGCAATAAAATTCGATCAAATGAACTCCATTCGAACCTTGAAACTGCTCCAATTTCCTTTCATTACTTCCGCCTTCAGAACGGCCCTCAAACCTCCTTCAAAGTTCACCATCTTCCAAGTCTTCATCGCCGGTTTTTTCGTTCATCGCTACATAAAATCACGAGATTTAAAGGCCATAGCTTACTCGAAACCTGAAATTGCAAAACCAAACGAATTTGTCGACCTTTCTCGTCTTGACTACTACGAGAGAGTCTTGGGCAACACAAAGGATTACTTTTTCTTCATCATCTATGATGAGCCAGAGGTAATGCAAGCAGTTAAAGCTGCAAAACAGCTGAAAACAATTGTCGATTCAAAAAAATACCAGGGATTCAACGTCTACATAATGAACCGCAACACCCTCGATAAAATTAACCAAATAATGGATAAGGCCGATCATCCCATCCCTTTCAACCAGAATAAAAAATCTCCAATTGAAATCTATCTCAAAACTCCTCATAGCAACGATTATATGTCTTTTAAGTTCAATGCTAACCGATTCTTCACCGAGCGGTCGCTTAAAAAATACGGCAAAACTCTAACGAAATTGAAAAATCTCATTGAAGTCGTCAATGATGAGGAAGAGTTGTTAGATCGCTTGTTCTACAGCAGCCAGAAATTTGGAGAGGTGCTGATTATCCGCTGCGCGGAAGACCCCTCGAGCAAGGAATCCCAAAAGCGAATCGAGGATTATGCGAAAACTGCTTATTTTTGCTTGGAGAAGAAACTTCTCTCGATAAAATCCAGCTTTATCCTCGTAACTGATAAGAAACTCATCGAGAAATACGGCCTTGACAAGGACCATAGCTACGTATACAGAAACGACGTGATCCAGGCTTATGAGTCGATCTATGGGAAGAACATTGAGGATAAATCAGGCTATTTGCGGATTGAAAATCCTAATCTGAGTAACTATGGGTTTTATCTTGATAAACTGCCACCTTCGCCTCCGCCGATAATATTCGAGAGTACAGAGGATAAAAAAGTCGTGAGAAGGCGAGAGGATGAAGAGAACTCGCGATTTGTCGACTTTGTGACTGATAGAATAATGCTGTTGAAAAACATGAAGAACCAAAGCATTGGTAAGGCGATAAGGAAATCGATACGGGATAGGTCGAAATACACGATATCTTTGTATCTCCCAAAATCTGACCCACAGCATGAAAAGAAGCTCCACGCGTTTATGGAGCTATATAGGAAGTACAAGGACAAATTCACGTTTCTTTTAATCGAAAAGGACTTCATGCAGGACCTGTTACCTCACGTCAACACCGAGTTTTCTGATTTTGTAGCATATAATATTATTCACCAATATAAAGGCTATGAGCAGTACAAGAATTATTATAAAGGGATTATCAACCCCTATCGGAAGTTTTTCCTTCGGCCAAGTGCCGGCTCTCCGTTTTCTTTCGAGGAATTAGAGGAAAACGTGCAGAAGTTCCTCAAGGGAGAGCTCCCTGAAGTTTATCTGAACGCTACGGAAGGCGCTGTACAATCGCTTAAAAGCGAGGAGATCAAGACTCTCATCGAATACAGCAAACGGATGCAAAAACCGGTTTTATTGGACGTTTATGATAGGTTAAGAGCCACGCAAGGGATAGAGGACGCGCTGAGAGGTGTTGTAGGAGATACTTTAAAGAAACCTACATATTTGGATGAAAAAGGAATGCTAGTGGCCAAAATCGATCAGCCAAACGCAGTGCGATTCTTAGGAGATATGAAGCCAAATACATTGCTTTTTTACAATCCGAAAAGCGACTCGGTGTTAATAGCTCCTTTCTCAGCAGCCAAAGGAAGCGAAGAGACGAAAGAGTGGATTAATAATTTTATATCAGCAAACTTCCCATAGTATTCAATAGAAATGCGTTCTTATCAGTCTAGACTTTTCCCTGTTTATTTCTGCCATGTTATCACTGTCTTTACATTTACGAAAGCTGAACCTTCTCAATCCTCATAATGTAATGTAACCATATTTCATGACACCGATAGATGAAAGCTAGAGACTAATTGTTTTTGTCCAGCTAAGCTGAACAAAAACGATAGCAGATTCGAAGAGTCAATTAAATTAAATAAATTCCACATCACCTGAATTCCCCTTCCATAAGTCCAAAGGGGTGACATCTAACCTGTTACTAACTAAAAACCAATGAAATTCAAAGTATTATTGAAGTATATCTATGCTAGCACTGCTAATCCGCCACAAAATCCATTATCAAACACAATTCATCAAATTGACCAAGAAATCGTGACTGAACATGTAACCAGAATGAATTTTATCCTCCGAAAAGCAGATTTCGAGGGCCTTCTCGAGGCTGATGGAGCCGCTTTTGATCCGGACTCATTGCGGATTTACGATGAAACCGAAATGACTTATTATCATATAACCGATGATTTCGAGATCCAAATCGACCCGACTGCTGGAATTGCTGAGATTCTCCTCTGGCTAAGACCACCCAAAAGTGTAGAATTGCATTCAAAAGTGGATCAGCTTGCTAATGACATACAAATAATGCGCAGCACGTTCGAGTCTCAAATTAAGGAAATCCTTACCGTCCAAAAGAAATTCGCAGACGACCTGTTGAGGTTGACAGCCAACTCGGTCCAGCTCACTCAACACAGCTCTCAAATCTCTAATAAGAGCCCATTGTCTGCGATTGCTCTAAATATCCCACTTGGGAAGAACGACAGCAAGTACTCTGGCATCAGAAGCGAGGGAGATGCACTTCTTTCATCGCAAAACCTTAATTTACAAACAGTTAAATCGAGTATAACCACATTTAGTGAGGATGTTCTCGGACTGCCTACTCTGCAAAAAAAAGGTTCCTATGTTGATTCGAGTAAGTTACCACAGGCGGGCTCCATCGACATGGCAGTTTTATATTCAGAGCCTCTGGTAAAACGTGTTGAAAATGAGATTAAGACGCTGGGAGATCCCGTTGACTATGAAGAGGAATGCAATACTCTCTTGGAAATTCTCAAAGCGAAGAATAAACGCATTGATTTGATATTCCAGATCGCGACGAAAGACCGTCTCGTTGATGTGCTGGCGAAAGCCCCGCCGATCCTCCATATCATCTGCCATGGCGAGTTGAACCAGAAGACTGGGAAATATTATCTTTGTTTCGAGAGCGAGAACGGCGAACTCTTGGAGTTTAACTCTGACACCTTAGTCTCTATCATTGAAAAAATCGAGATTTCACCAATTAAACTCGTGTTTGTAAACGCCTGCCACTCTGAAGAGGTCGCCAAGGTGTTCTTACAAGCCGGGGTACCTTGCGTCATCGCGATCCAGTCCGAACTGCGCATCGCTGACAACGTGGCGAAGAAATTTTCGGAAAAGTTCTACAGTCACATTTTCGACGGTACTCCGGTTAAACCTGCCTTTGATCTCGCAAAATTCGCTGCGGCAGCAGCAAACGATATTCACACATGCTGTTGTGCGCATATACATAAACCGAAATGTCCTTGGTACAATACTCTGGTCAAGACCCACAGTTATAGGCACGCACATCAGTACCATATTCCTACTTGCACTAAGTGCCCTAAGAAAAATAAGCATATTCACACAAGTATGTGTGAGTGGGCGCTTGGCTTCAGCTATGATTATAAACTCGACCCTGACGAAGCTCCCGATTACGTCAAAAGCGATGAGATCTGGACCTGTTGCTGCTCACCTGAGCTCCCCCATGATGAGTCTCTCAAATTCAAGATATTCAATCCCTCTGGAAACGCGGATTCGCTCGTTTTCTTCGCGAATCGCGAGGCTGGCACAGTAACGAACAGAAACCCTTACAGCGTAATCGAGCAAAAATTCTCCGTGAAACGCATCCGAGGAAGAAATAAAGAAATGCATCAGCTTTATGAGAATCTCACATCAAAGGATATCAAATACGTTCAGTTGAACGGCAGTGAGGGAGTGGGGAAAACCTCCTTGGTGAAGCAACTCGCGAATTATCTCTACGAGCGTGGTCATTTCAGGGACAGAATAGCGATAATTATGATGGAAAAGACGCCTTCGATCTCTCATTTTAAATCCGACTTGTATAAAGAGGTCAGTGCCTACGATTTTAAGAGTTTTTGCGAGTCGATCAAGCTGAGCAAGAACCTGTTTATTCTCGAAAAATGCGATATGTTGCTCGAAAACCATAAAAAAGAGTTCACTGATACATTGAGGCAGATTACCGAAGCCTCGAAATACACGAAATTCATCATTATAAAGAACGAATTTGAGAGATTACAGCTCGATGAGACGCCGGTGATGATGCGGGATTTAGCGCCTATAGACGCGGCGAATATCCTGATAAGCCTTTCATATATTCATTTGGAAATTTGTCACAGAAATCCCCTGATTTTGGCGCAAAGGCAGCTCTTCCAGAAGGTAAGACTCACGCCGCAGAAGATCTGGTGTATATCAGAGAGACTGAAAAATGAAAGGTTGGATTATATCGAATTTGAGATGATTTCTAGGCAAGAATCAAACTACAAGACCAAGACAGAAGAGAACGAAGAGGCTATTTCAAAGACCTTAGAGTAAGTCCTTACACCTCCATTCCCCCCTTAATTATGCTTTTAGATCGATTTTAGACAAAAGCCAAACCGGCTATAAGCTCGTTCTGATGATTTGCCTGTTCCCTTCAGGGGTGTCTTCCTCCGATTTAGTTCAAATGAGTCGCCTTGAGGTCATTCCTTCTAACTGGGCAGTAATTCTGAAACAGCTTCTCACTGCAGAGCAGACCCGCAGTACAGCGAAGAGGAAAAGCGCAATAGTCCAGTCCGATAGCGACGACGACGGTGAAGAGAGTGAAGACGAAGAAGAGGTAAAAGAAGAGAGCAAAAGCCCAGCAGAGGAGTCTCAGCATCCGAAAGACGTTCAGTTGTTGAAGCCGGGGAATTACTTCTGGACAGTCATTGTCAAGGACCCTCAGCAGGAACTGCTGTATTACCAACCAGCGCAATTCGTGAACAAATATATCGATAGAAAAATGAAACCTGAGGTAGCGCACCTGGAACTACGAAAGCTGCAATATCTGACTCTCCTCGCTCTCTCGCTGATCAGAAGGATGACGCGAGCAAACCTATACCACGAGAAACTGGCAGAGAACAGCTCAGTAAACTGCTATGGGCTTTGGGCGCCGAATCCTAACAACTCGTTTTATCAAAAATATATCATGGATCAGAGAAATCTCACCTATATAGACTTTCCGAAGGAAGGGCCGGACTCGTTCGACCTAATCAAGATCATGAAAGTGTTTGAATTCCATGAAACGAACTTCCTTGGCTGCATTGATTCAGATACTATTCAGACGATAATACAATCCGATGGTAATTTGTTTTAGCTTCGCTTTAGTTACAATTGATGATGATTTGTAGGTTCATTGTATGGAGAAACCCTTGATTTGATAGAGATCTGTTGGTTGGCCATCCCAACGCTCTTCAAGCTGATCTCGACCAGAGAGTCTGGAGCTCGGGATCTTGCGTTGAGGGCTCTGACGGTGTTAGAACTGCTGGAAATCAAGGACAACCGGCTCTTGCTGTTGACAGCGAAACTTCGGCTGTTCCTTGCGTCGGTGTATCTACACGAGAAAGGCGATGTGGAAGTGTCGATTAGCACGATTCACTCTGAGTTAGAAGCGGTGGAAAAAATACGAGATCAATTTGAAGACGAGACTACTCAAGTGGCTTTATCATACTACGTGGCGTTTACGAAGGCAAACTCCTATTATCGGCATAAGAAGAGCGAGTACTTGCAGAGTCATTTAAAAAAACATGAGGATAACATGCTGTTAAATCTGAAAATCGATCACGAGCAGATTCTGCAGTTGTTGAAAGAATGCGAGGGGCTTTTGAAAAACCTCGACTATACTTACGACGTTGAGAGATGCAAAGTGGCGAACTTAACCGGCAGCATACTCTGGAAGATTTCAAAAGTTAATGACTCTGCTATTATAGACCGCATCACGGCTGCCATGTCCGGTTTCAGTGCCTATAAACTCAAACGGCTTGAAGTCCAATCTGTGTACACGTACGCAAGACTTCTGCTTAGGTAATAAGAGATTCCCTTTATCTAATTTCGTTATTTAACCACCCAATTTAGTCAATTGCGCACTCTGCGTCAGAAGAAGTCTGGAGACGAAATCAAAATCAAAGAGCTCTCGGATTGCCTCGCAAAAGTGAAAAATTTGTTCCTTGCGAAGGATGCACTGATGAAAGCTCAGCAGGTATGCCCTCCTTACTATGAAGAAGTTGGTTCTTAATCAATGTTCATGGCGTTTAGATAAGGGATAAGAGTTATGAGGCGAGGATAGTCAAACTCATCGACGAAATCAATGTAGAGATTCGGTATGGGTATTTCAACGTATTCGTATTACTCCGAGCCGCTCCCATTGTCGAATTCGTGCCAGAATCGCCTGAATCTCAGGGACCCGGCTCGAAATTAATACCCAAAGCGCTCGGATTCCCTACAAAGCTAGGCTCGCTTTTCAAAGACGATATCGTTAATGCGTTGAACCAAAAGAACAAATTAGTCTTTTTGAAATTCGACCGCTTGACCAAAACCACCCTCATCGAAGCGCTCAGAGACGGATGCCGTATTCTCAGACTCAATTGCCAAGAGGTGTATCCCGACGAGGGTTGCATCGTCGTCGAAGATGATCTTGGGAGGGCCGAGCGCATTACCCATGACCAACTGAAGGAAATTTTCCTCAAATCGAAGCCTGATGCGGGAAATGTCGGCTTGCTGAAGAGCACTACTGCACTCCAACAGGACCGCTGCTTCGACCTGCTCATCCTTGCGACCAAAGACGGAAGGAAGACGGCGAACTTCTTCACGAAGGAGCTGATGGTGCCGCATCTCATCACCTTTGAGTTCAAAAACAAGGAAAAGGACTTCAAACATAAAATTTACGAAGACGAGTGCATTGACCGGTTCACCCAATACTTTTACGAGGAAATCGTTGATGGGAAATCCATCGTCGACTCGTTCAACTCAGCCTACACAAAAACCTTCGATTTTCTCTCCGCTTCTTTCTTCGACTCGAAGGATAACTCAGTTGTTATCGATTTGATCGGGGTCGGGCCGATCCTTCTTCCAGAAGGCAAAGACCATAGTTATACTCTCTATGAAACGGAGCAAAACGCGCTTCCGCCAGGGAAAGTCGAGGATTTGAGCAAGCCTCGCTGTCCGACCAACATCCAGAAGCTAATAACTCCTTTCGTGGGGAGAAACATCGAGATAGATGAGTTAACAGAGGTGCTGTATAAAGGCAGCCGCCATTTTATCAATGTAACCGGAGAGCCAGGTTCAGGAAAAACGGCATTTCTGCTCCAAGCGGCGTATCAATTCACGGTGCATAACGCTTTTCCAGACGGCATCTACTATTTCGGACTAAAAGCGCTGTTGAGCAGCAAGAAGGAGCTGACTGACATGATGAAAGAGGTCTTTGGCTCGAAGTTCGAAAATAACATCAAAAACTTTTTCCGTGAGAAAAAAATGCTGCTAATCTTCGATGATTTCGACTTATTTTATACAAAGAACCTACGATTCCCTCATCTCGTGTTCTGCACGCTCAGAGCATGTCATATTTACACAATTGCTGTCACAAACTCCCAGCCTGGAGGCACTCAAGGGAAACGAGGCAAACGTCAAGACACCGAGCAAAAGCAAAAAACCATCGAAAAGGAGTTTTTCAAAAACCAGCAGACGCTTCAGCCGCTGTCTCGAATGGAAATGGCGTATATCCTGCTTTCATTCGCTAATGCAGACCTCGTGACGTATTGCCCGGTTGAGGTGATTGTCGATGCGCCTGTGCTGAAGAAATTGGGAGGAAATCCGAAGCTGCTATTGGAGAAATTAGTGAGAAAGGAGCTGACGATCAGACACCGAAAGCTGGAAGTAAACCCTTACTATCTGCCTCAAGTGGACATCGACCAAGTGATACAGTCGCAGAATTCCATGGAGAAGCTGCCTCGGACTGTGTTTAACCTCAGTTGGCACTCAAAAAACCTCGCGCTTGCGCCAACGAGATTCTACAAATCCGCTAGCGTGAAGGTATCTACTACTTTATCAACTCCTACGTCCAAAGAGCATCATCATGCAAACGCAGACGGTCGGATGAGTTTGAAGAAGTATAGTAGCAAGCCAAGCAAGCACGGAGATACGGGCTTCACACCGAAAGGAAGGAGAAAGCCAGCGCATTTCTCTCATCATATAGCAGGGAGACACAGTGCGAAGGAAATTGTTAGATATGTCGAGATATCTGAAAAAGACCTTGAACATAATGCTCGCATTCTGAATTTGCCTCCTCTTCAAAACGAAAAGAATCAGTGGCCGCAAGAGCCAGTTGAGTCGGATGACGAAGGCCATGACGAGGAGGACGAGGAAGAAGAGGAGAAAGCACACCCAACACGAGAGGAAAAGTTTGGTTCTTATTTGAGTCCGATGCAGAATATCAGGTCCAGGATCAGTTCACGATTCGGAAAGGACCCAAATTCGATTGCAGAGCTGCCTGAGAGAGAGTTTAACGATGATTTAGCGATATATTCCCAGGAAGAAATGCCGTTTGATTTTAATGAGCCGAGGAGAATGTCAATTATGCGAGTTAATGAAGATAATGAGTCCGATTCTGACGATGAGGAAGAACATGAGTCTCATGGCGATCCCAAAAAGATCGGCACTGGTACTGAGCCAATAGTATCTCAAAGCGACCCAAGCAGCCTTGAAAACCCTGTAGAGGTAAAGCAAGAGGCTATTATTGAAAACCAAAAGGATGATAAGCTTGAGGAGCATGCGGAAGGATTCGACAGCGCAGAGAATAAGGAGCCTGAAATCAAAATAGATGAAGGAAAAGCTATCTTAGAGGGGCCGCATGAGCCTAAGGAAGAAGAAAATCCGCTCCATGAAGAAGCGGCTGTTGAAGAAAAATCGCTAAATTACGATGCAAATGACGAGGAAGGTGGAGAAGATTAACGATCTCCCTAACTTTAACTTTACAAATGAAATAGCGCTAGTAATCGGGAGAAATTAGTGTTCTTCTGTTTATTCACTTGGCTGATTTGAATATAGTTTTTTGTAAATTTGTTATCTTGCAAATATTAGCAAAAGGAGAAAAAAAGCAAACAGAAAGTCTTCTAATAGATAAAGCTATCACGATTAAATCAAATCAAGCGAGAGTATCGATTAACAATTCAACGGAAGTCAATGTGCTGCTCTCTTATTATTATTCCTTTGAAATCGATATTGCAGGAGAGTCGACATCAGAGGTAAAAGCAATACGACCTGGGAATATCGTTTTCCTTCTATTCGCGCGCTCTTTGCGTTTTTCTTCGGCTTTGATCTTTCCTTGGATCCTCACAAGCTCCGCAAAGTCCAACGTCTTTTTCGTTGCGTCTCTCTTGACCGAGAGAAGCCTGGTAGAATTCGCCAAATCATCGAGATTTTTCAATAGCCTAGCCGCCATTAATATTTTGTTAACAAAGGGTATTTTACTTTTCTTTCTTCTTCTTTTCCTGGAAAATCGGTTGGTTATTTTGAATCCTTTTCTTGATGTTCTCTTCGACTTTCAGGTCTTTCTCAATATCTTCCATCATTCCAGTCAGCCTCTAAAACAAAAGTTAGCGGTTCTTGGCTATGGAAACAGCTTACGTCTTTGACCATGAGGTTAATTTTGCGCCAGTTCTCTTCCATGGCCTTAGGGTCAATTTCTTTATCCAAATTTGTTTCGGTGGCCACAGTGCTATCCCCCCTTTGAGGTGGGCCTTCTTTCGACTGCTTTTTCGACGATTCCTTGAGAACAGAAGCCACAGTCTTCAATTTTAGCACATTTCTATGCTTCAGCAAAATCGAACTAAGCTTTTTCTTGTCATCAGTCTTTGGGGACTCGTCATCGAACGCGTCTGAAGGCTTCTTCAAGGGAGATTCAGCGAAAGCTACTCTCGAAGAGTCGTTTTTTCTTGGAGAGATGAAAGAGCTTATGGTCGATGCGAGTGTTTGAGGCTTAGTCGGCTTAGGCCTGTTAAGAGCTGGTAAAACGCAGAGAATTAATGAGGATTAATGCATGAGATCTTACTTTTTGAAACGTTTATCCTACTTTGGATCGTGTTTTCGACTGCCGTTTGCGTATTAATGAACTATCGTGGTGAGTCGTTAGGAGATGGTGGTAAATAACATTTGTTTTCTTACAAATCCAACGGTGTCTACATTTCTTTTTTCCTTTTGATACTCAGGTCCGCCGTTCGCATTGCTCGTTGAAGCAGGTCCTATGTACTTCCCTTTGTACAAAACGTCTCCGAGGTTCTCTCGCCGCTTCAAGTGCACCATTTTCTCACAGAATTTGAACTCTTCGTGATCGAAGTCCTCGAATTTCGTGAAGGTTGCATAGTTTTTCACGATTCTAAGCAAAAGGGAAGAAAACTTATTAAATAATGGAATCCCAATCCATTACTTTTTAAAATTCGTCGGCTTCTCCTTCAAGGTGTCATCCAACTCGATTCTATCCTCTACCTTCTTACTGAAGAAGCTATCGATGCTCACTAAGCCCTCCGAGTTTTTGCTTGTCGTTGACAGCGGAAGCGTTGA
>ENA-UOTX01001834-UOTX01001834.1-compost-metagenome-genome-assembly--contig:-NODE-1834-length-13072-cov-23.481878_pt1 | contig 13072 bp, 12 predicted proteins | sample MGYA00238143_ERZ746982 | MGnify/ENA primary metagenome ERZ746982 (study PRJEB28758, sample SAMN06268862) | compost metagenome | isolation source: single cell | place: USA: California, Emeryville, Joint... | reverse complement strand
ATGCTTTGTGTGGGAAGGAAGGTAATTGTATATGTACTTTACAAGATTTAAACGGCAAATTTTAATAAAGGACGTACCTTATTCATCGGTTTATGAATCTGCATAATCCACTGACAATCCTCCGCATTTCAGTTGATAGTGAGCAAATAAAACCAATAATTCCTCCGTTTGTAAAAGTGATTAGTTCAATTACAGGTAAATTTCTTGCTCAAAACCTAGACATCAATGACGGTATTCATGATTAGGAGTGCGCAAGTACACAGGGTTCAAAATCGCGGAGTCAGAAAATAAACAAAGAATAACCATTGATCAATGAAGAGTGAGTTCTTTTGTAAGATAAAATAAATAAGATTATCTATGAATCTATGTTTTTCATAGATATCTATATATTTAAATAACACAATTATAATGATTCACGAATGAAAAATTGTGTAGGTTCATAGTGAAAATGTGCTAATTTCTGAGAAAAGCTTAAGATGTTTCGATTTCATTTTGTTATAATCAGTGCGAATATATATATTTGAGGAGAAGGCTGCATCAGAGCAAGCCACTTTAATTCGATCAAACAAACTTCACAATGAAGAGAATATCATCTCTCTGAAAACGATAATATCCAAACGACGATATATCATTAAGGACTCTCAGAATGAGTATCCGTCTCTCTCATTTCTCTTGTATCACCGCAAGAATAACAAATAATTCTGTGTTTATTCAATCCGTTCTTATTAATAAAGTGAATGTTACTTAGTTTAGAAGTAGTTTCGCTTTGACAAATAGGATTGACTATGATTCGGATCTGGGATCTCTGATTTTTTATTCTTGTTGGTTTTAATTCCGAATATGTTCAATGAAATAAAATCTTGACCTGGAGGCTAAACTCTAGTAATATAAAAATAAATTAATTCTCTACACCAGAGCCAAGGAAGAACTACAAGGACCTCATGGGATCGACATGCTCTATAAGCCAGCAAGACCAATCGAATGAAGTGAAGGTAGGATCTAATGATGGGAAAGAAATAACTGAGAAGAATAATGCGCTGAATGAGGAGGAAGAGATACCATGGCTGCTTAAACCATATTTTAATCAAGGAAAATCCCTCACCACTATCGATTTAAACAATAAAATTGGTAAATCCGAAGCGATTGCACTCAGCAAGAACACCACTTGGCGGAACCTTACTACTCTCAATTTACAATGGTGCTGGATAGATGCTGAGGGAGCAAGTGCAATCAGCCGAAACATCACTTGGACCAAACTTACTCACTCTCGATTTAACCTACAACGATCTCGAGGCAAAGGGAGCAAGTGAATTAGCCAAGAACACTTCCTGGACGAAACTTACTACTCTCGACTTATCAAAAAACACTATCGGAGCAGAGGGATCAGAACTCCAGCTGGACGAACCTTACCACTCTACTATTAGACTGGAACGATCTTGGTAACGAGAGAGCATGTGAATTAAGTAAGAACACCTCCTGGACGAAGTTTGCCACTCTCGATTTATCCAACAACAAGATTGGAGCAGAGGGAGCGAGTGCACTCAGCAAGAATACCAACTGGATCAATCTTACCTCTTTCGATATATCCAACAACTCGATTGGTGCCGAGGGAGCAATTGCGATCAGTAAGAGCAATACCTGGCGGAAACTTACCACTCTCAACTTAAACCACAACTCTATCGGTGATGAGGGAGCGAGTGTAGTCAGCAAGAATACTACCTGGACCAAACTTACCACTCTCGAGTTATTCGACAACTCGATTAGTGGCGAGGGAGCGAGTGAACTCAGCAAGAGCACTATCTGGACCAAGCTTACCACTCTTAATTTACTCTACAACAAGATCAGTGACGAGGGAACTTGTGAACTCAGCACAAGCACCACTTGGAAGAACCTTGCCTATGTCTGTTTATTAAACAACTCTGTTGGTGCAAAGGAGGTAGTGCGGTAAAAGCAAGATGGTCTAAAGCCGAAATTATGTTTGAGTAGTCTCGTCAACGAATTCTTAAAAATTACTTAAAAATACAATATTTCTCAGTGTGCTTAGACAGTTTTAGAAAAGTAGATGCATAATATCTTCATCTCACTTCAAAGTCGCTTTGTGGAATTTATAGCTAATCAGTATGAAAAAAATTTTGAAAATTTTCGCTATTGACGTTGTTCAAGTCATTTGGAGAAAGAAAGAGTTTGTGTAAACAAGCAAGCCCACTGACTTTATCAATAGAGAGGGATATTTTTCAAAGTTTTATTCCGCATTTCAATAAATTAAAACCAACACAAATAAATCAGTCTACTCAGTATCCTTCTTGATGAGAGCTCGACGGCTCGATCCTATCAGCAACCCTGACGACAACAGAACCAATCAACGAAGCCGTTCTATGCCTCGTTTGCGAGATCCACAGGCCGTGCAAATTTCCTACAAACCAAGCAAACTCGATAAAGTTTACAAGCAGCAACTCAAAGCCGACAAAAATTTCCACTACATTCCTCGAGGCGAAACTACGTTGCTTAAACCCACAGGCTTTGTCGCTCTGTCCCGGCGACCTTACATCCAAGACCGAGATGACAGTTTTGGTGAAGGGTCTGAAAGATATACTCGTGAAGATAACAAAATACGCTTTTACGAGAGCAAAGTCCCCTACTACCGCAACAAATATGACCCATTCGTTCATAATAAGAAAAGCATGACTTCAGATCAGATAATTAATGAAATTGTAGCAAAGCGAGATGATTTTCAGCATAAGTATCGAGAGATATTCTCGAAAAACGCGAGACATAATCCTCCTCTGCTAAACGCGCGACTAAGACTTGCGAGCCTTGAAGCGCCGAAATATAGACGTGATATTCCACCTTTTGTGAAAGCAAGTGAACGTATTTTCAACGGCCTTAGCAAGAACGAATCCACTCTGCAGGATTTGCTTGAGGAATTAGAACGACTGAGATAATCACCAGGACACCAGCTGAAAGCTTCGACTGTATCGATCTGTATCGAATACAATATAATTCATTTGCAAAAGCAGTATTCTTAGAAAATTTATTTATTTTCGCTCCTGATGAGCAACAGAGTTTTTTTTCATTATCTGCTAATATTTTTCGTACTTTGTTCGTATCTCAGAAATTCTTTATGAAAAATGTAAAGCAATTTCTACTTAAAATTCAAATATTGTCTCGTGAACTTGCATTATTTGTTTAAGCTAACATTTGCAACTTTAGAAAATATAAAACTTATGATCAATAGAAAAAATCGTGTGTATTTAAGTAAATCAAGTTAATAATAAAAACTTCTGTAGTCTCATCAGATATCCTATCCTTTTCCTATTGTGAAAAGGACTTTAAATTCAATAGTACATGAAGAAATAAAATCATTCGGCAATTTAATCATCTTCTTTGACAGCTTCCAGTAAATTTACTCTCATCGAACCATGAAGCCGTTGATTCGATTGAGTTTCATTTTGATTTACAAGATTTAAGGGATTAGAAATGCTAGGGGTGGTTTGATCTTTCGCATCTTGACTTTTCCTTCGAGCCTGACCTTCGAGCGCCGAGAGTTTGTCGCGAGTCTTGTTCAAATGCATCTTCAATCTAGCAGCCAGCACCACCCTCGCACGGAATGTAAGTTTGGTAAGAGAAGACTGAACCTCCAGTTCAGAAGGATCGAGGAACTCTTGGTCATCTTCGTAGATATTCTTCACCGTGAATGCTCCATCTTCAGTGAGCCATGCACTTGTCTAATAATAAAGGTTAGTGCCCTGAGTCATGGCTATCAGATACCATTATTTCCTGAATTGTCATTCGCTCTTCGGGATCTTTCTTCAGGCAGCCTTTGATGATGTCTTGAATCTTCTTATCCATTGCTTCTGGGTATTCCAGTCTATGGATGCACAGGAATAAATTTTTTGTTAATAGGAGGGAATGTTACTCTTCATGGAACACTTTCTGCATGAGATCTGAGGTATTATTCGCCATAAAAGGAGGTTTTCCGGTCAGGAAATAAAAGAGCGTCGCTCCTGCAGCCCATACATCAGCTGGCTTTCCTCTAAATGATTTCCCTTGAGATAATGATTATGAGGTTCTGCTCCAAGAAAACACAATACCTTTAAAAGATTCAGGTGGGAGAAACAGTTTTGTGCCTGCGCTGTTTTTTAGTTCATCAGAGTCATCCTCCATAAGCATAGAAACTCCGAAATCTGATATTTTCAAAGTATCAAACTCGTCGATAAGCAGATTTTCGGGCTTAATGTCTCTGTGAATGATTTTCGCATGGTTGTGTAGATAATCTAGCCCAAGGATAAGCTCTCGAAAATATTTCAACGCTTTCTCTTCCGACAAAACTCTTTTTCCGCTAAACAAATCGCTATGCATCGACGTATCCAGATTACTGGCAACAGATATGCCACTCTTGTCTAGAGCCTCCTTATTCTCGTATTTCCAATAGCCTTTCGACATCACTGCTCCTTTCTTTATCAAATCCATCACAAGGTACAGTTTGTCTTCCTTAGGATCATCAATCACTTCCCATAGTCTGACAATGTTTGGATGTTCCTACAATAAACAGCAATTAATTCACAAATCGCCTCTACAAAGCAAATTTACAAGCTTTTTCATTATCGCGACTTCTCTTTCCAATGGATTCGCTGTATCTGAGGTCCTTGAGAATAATTTCCTCTTCAGCTTAGCTTTATTGGCAACTTTGACAGCCTATTGATGAAATAATAAATACTTCAAAGCAGGGATGATAATTTACGAAATATTGCTTTGTTTCGGTGTTTTGAGCAAGTTTTACTTTCCCGAATCCACCTCTAAAACATTGTAAGGCAATATGGTATCAATAAAACTTACTTCCCGAGATCTTTGATAAATAAATACTGGTTTATCTTCTTCTGCCCTTCACCGTCTCGAGTTTTGTCCAGCCTATTAGTTTCTATCACTGTGCTTTGTATTCTCTTTAGAACAGCTCCCTTCAAGTTGGGAGACCTCGAACTCTCACGATATTCGCTACTGAGCCTATAATAGCCCCTTTTCTTAGCATTCCCAGTGACAGTCGGTTCACTCCTTCCCGAAGGAGCCAACAGCTGCTTCTCCCCGTGAGAGTTTTCGCCACCGTTCAACTTCTGTTTCTCTTCTACCCCTGCCCTCGCGAGCACGCTTTGTTCAACTCCTGAATCGGCCTCTTGGATATGTAATGGAGGTAATGCAACGCTTTTTGACTTGTATATGCATTTCTGGGACTGACGTGTGCCTGGTGTAGCAGTTGTCTTCGCGGACTCTTGTCTCTGCTCCTCACCTTGGGAAGGAAGGGTCTCATTGTGAGGGTCCGACTCTTGCTGGAATATCGACAGTTTGAATGGCTTATGGTTCTGAGGATCAACCATCTTTATCACTGCGTGTTTTTTAGAGCAAGGACTCTCAGAGTTGAAGTCTCCAGCATTAGACAGCTGATCCATAAACCTGCTCTCTTGAATTGAATCCGCGTTGCCTCCACCATGAATCGAGCTTAGACTCGTTAAGGAATCTTTTCTAGACAATTGACCTATTACGTTGTTGTTGTAATCTCTTCGTAGCACACATAATTTCAGCAAGTTCGTACTATTTCGATAAATAGGCTCTTGCCTAGCGATATCCTCAGGAGCTTGAGGCCTCTGATAATGTTTTGCCGGTGAATTAATCCCAGTTAGAACTTGGAGACCAGGACTCGCGAACTGAGAACGCGTGGTCCCTCTCGCCTCATCGTATTCGACTTCTAAATTCTCGCAGGTGAAATCATACCTTGAAATATTCCCTGGAGAGACGTTTTCTTCGATATTATAGAGCGTGCGATTATTAGTCTCATTCAGCATGCTCTGACGATGGTAATTTTGCGTTGGACTTTGGTTGTTCATTATTTTTGAGTTGTTCAGATCGGGAAAAGTAGGACGCGACACAAGTTCGTTCTCATTCTGGTTGATGGGAGAAGGACCAAAACCATTTAAACTAGGGAGCTGATCTTGGCTGCCCGCAGGCTCGAATTTGGAAATAGATATTTCAATCGAAGGTCTTCGCAGTCTTGATGATTGCTCCTGAGCGTCATCTTTAATTAGCTCGAACAGATTCATCCTACTCTTTATTTTGAAGTTGGTTTCATTAACATTTTGTGACGAGCTTTCAGCTTCTTTTTTCTCATTAAACGATTTTCTTGAAGAATTTCGTTTCAGTTGTAAGAGATTCTCTTTTAGCACTTCTGATTTGTCCTGCTTGGTACTAACTGACTTGCCATTTGGTGAGTCTAATTCAGCTATTGGCTCCATTTTAATACTTTCTTTTCTGTCTCCTCTCGATGGACGGGCCATTAATGGCCTCATTAATTTCGAAATTGTGTCGTTTTGATGAGAACTAACCGAATGTCCACTGGTTTCTTCGTTGCGCACTACCTCAAGGAGATTTAGCTTGAATTTGTCACTGACAGACAATTTAGAGAAGTTCATAAGGTTATGCTGGGAAGTTGACGCTTCGGTTAGATCCTTTGATCCTACACTTGAATTTTGCTGAGGGAGGCTGTTTGCTCTCAGCGAAGCAAACGATTTATTCCTCCGTCGGTTATTGGAAGTCAAATCAGTCGATTTTGGGATCTCTTGTTTTTTTATCGGAGGAAGCAGCTCTTGAATGGAACTCTGAGTCTCGCATTTCCAGAACTGAGAAGACTTTATCGCGTTGCTGCTGTTTAGCTCTAAACTGCCTTGAGACTCCAGTGTTCTGCTTCCGACGGCCGGAATCGATTTGGGTAGTAAGGAATCCATTGTAGATATCGATGAGCGTTGCTTAAATCTCTCAGACTGGACACCAACAGGTTTCGCTTCATAAGTGATAAGCTCTGTTGAAGTTATCGACAAATTACTAAACCGATTTTTGGAAGCAGGCTGAGGACGGTTGTGACTGTGGGAATTCGACTGAGGGCTGATCTGTCCAGTTTGACTCTTCTCGGTCTGCTCATTAAAAAATATACTTCCTGAATTTTTGTGCTTCTTCGGGAAAAGCAACTCTAACGTTGAGACTTTCGGCTCTGCAAAATGAGGTTCTATATGTTCTTGGTTATGTTTCATTTCAATGGAAGAGTTGAGCTTCGGACTCTGATATTCTGACTGCACATTTGAATCCTTATGAATTACACTTTCATGTGGCGAGCCAAATTGACTGAGTCCGGTAAAAGGATTAATTAACAGAGCACTTGAATTTTGTCTGGAGCTTCTCTTCTCGTGGAGGAGAGCATGTCTGTTTACGATCTTTGGAGACAGAGGATGATGTTTTACACCGAAGCTATCTCTACCGAATATATAGTTATTGCCCTCTTCTGGATATTTTTTGGGAGTTTCATCAGGCAAATTGTTGTAACTCGGCCTTCGCGAGCTTTGAGAAGACTCAATGCTGTTCTTAAAAGAAAAATCATTCATCGCCGCTTTCGATAACGATTGCTTGAGTAGAAAGTCCATATTGCTTGAGGTTTTCTTCTTTTCAATTGTTGCTGAGTGTCTTCTCAATACTTTGGGCTGCTCTTGCATCTGCTCGTCATGTGCATCAAACGAGCCACGTCTCTGATGTATTTTATTCCTCTCCGATTGGCTAGTAGGAGCTGAGAACAAAGAATTTCTGTCTCTGGGTGTTTGAGCTAAACTACAATAAAAGGTGAAGGCCGAATAACAAAATAGTCAAAAAGATAATTGCACGCATGAACGAAATAAAGGATGTCAAAATCATACCTGATATTCCCAATTCTGCTTTGTGATACTGTACATCCCATTTGAATGAAGCCTTGAAAGTATTGAAATGCAGTATAATTCGCAGCTGCAAAAAAAGAGCACGTTTTTTTGCAATAAATTTAAAAATTTTCTCTTCCAGGCGGAACTATCTCCGGATCAGTAATCCGTTTGGAAATCGCTGAAAAGTTAGCAAATTAAACACTTTACTGACTTTGCAAAATCACTTCTCAATTAGGAGTTTTGTTAAATGGTACAACCACACAAAAGGGACGAAGAACCTTGAAAAGTTAGATATCCTTTTTATACTGATCTCAGGTGCTAGAACTTATGTTGCATGCGACGATTGAAACATATAGTTGACGTGTGCTTGGAATACAAGAACCCTGAAATAAATTCCGAAAATAAAGTGGTTAAATTGAAATGTTTGGCAAGTAACTGTTATTACTTTTATTGGAAATCTAATTGATGGAAAGAGTACTTGATCCTGTGTCCTTGAAGGTTAACCTCCATTATGTGTCTAGTTCTATAAAAACGTGCAACAAATTTTTCTCAATAATTTTCAAAATCAGCATTCTAGAGTTCATCCTTTGCAATGATTTCGGTAAGCGCAGTTTCCTCAGGATATTTCTTTTGACCTTGAAATGGTTTATTCTAGTCAGCTAGATCCGAATAAGAGAAAAGAAATTTGGGCTACAAGCAAATTATTTCTGATTTTAGTACTCTCTATCAGTCAGTCCAATTGACAACTCCTACTCTAGCTCATAAGAAAGAAGCTTTTCGTTATGTGAAATTAAGAGAGACTTTGAGATTATTACTTTACAATAAGTTGGATGAAAATCAGTCTGATATAAGGTGTTTTATTTGGAAATGATATGTTTTTATAAATAATGTATGTTTATTAACTTGATATTGATATTCTGCGGCTTTGGCACATATTCATTGCGAATATCCTTGAGTCTGTTCTTGTTCAGGAACTCGTAAATTTGATGTACTTTTCATAGTAATTTAACAAAATCTGTGGACATTTCGCTTTCACCTCAGCTGAAAGATACCACGTAGATTCCGGCTCCGTCCCATCACATCTTCTCAGCCACTTGACTTTCACCATCAAGTTCGAGATTTTATTTTGTACAGATCCTCCAGGCGTTAGTTTATCTACAGCATACATAGCATGCTCCTCAATTTCACAGGGTATGTCTGTCTGAAACATCCCATAAATCTTTTTCGGCACATATTGTATGCCTTCCTCTACATTCTTATCCCGAAGAATAGTCTTTTGAGATGCCTTTACAGGCGAAGCAGTTTTTTTAATTTTCTTTGAATTGCTACAGAGGTTCGGGCAATAATTCTCATCGTTTTGGTATATATCCTCTTCATATTCATATTGATAATCCTCGACATCTTCTTTATTTCTCTTGATTTCCGGTGAAAATGTCACTGATTTTTTGCCTTTCGTCTTCTTTGTAGTTGAAAGCTTTTGTCGCCTCTTGAATTCTTCGACCATATCTGGAATAAACTTCAAATGCTCTTCCGGTTCCCAACTATTATACTTAGCTTTCCATCCTAGCCATTTTACCAAAAAGAATTCTTTTCCACCTTCTCTTTTTGAATCAAGAATCTTTTCTACCTGCCACAAACGATTTCCTATTCGCCAAACTAATAAACAAAATGGTCAGACATCATCAGCACCTACCTTCAGAATCATAGAGGAGTTGGGATTGAGGAAGCTTGGTTAGAGTCTTGGTACGTTTAGATTTGCTTTTCGTAGGCATAATTTTCTTAAATAGTTAAATTTCATAACTTAGCGAAACGGTACTATTTTTATTTAGACTTTATCAGATAATATGATTTAGAAAGTGTAATTTCTTTACAGAATTCTATTAGCAGTATATCTTTCAAAAAAAATAGTAATCAATAAGCAGACTGATTTACTCTAAGACTTTTATTCGATAGATTAGAAATAGTCTTTCACCACCTAATACGACTTCTCGCGTGGAGTTTTTTCGTCAAGAGAAAACTTTTCAAATCGAAAACTTCCATCGATATATTCTCGTTGAGCAATCAGAAAAGAGAATTGTTTTATGCTTGTCATTCACCCGGACTCCTAAAAGCTTAGTATCAGAAGCCTACATATAATATGTGACCCGATTAAGAATGAATTTGTTCAATTGTAGCGCAACAAAAAGAGAATTTTTGCGAAAAGATGTGGCATCTATCGCAGTTTTGGACGAAATCTTCTTCAAGAAGAAAGCTCTAGCTTATACAAAGAGCAACTAATTGCTTCCTAAGGTGTCTATTCCAGTGGAAAGAGAATGTGAGAAAAACCTTCAACTTATAGCATAATGTGAAACATTGTTTTTATTCTATTAAAATCTCAGAAGATAATTACGACACAAACATATTCCGAATTTGAGTTTCCATGATGCTGGCTTAATAATTATTAAAATTCATTGTTACTCTAATTAAAGCACATTCGGCGGGAACGGTTGTGAATCAAAGAGAAATGATACAAAGCATTGTTGAGAATTATCATGTGTTTGCACAATAGTCATACTTTTGCGATAATTAATGTTCCCTCCCTTATGATTTAACGTAAGCATAGTTATATAATAATAGTTTATTTGCTAAACATTTCTTTTATCATGCAAATTCTCATTAGAAGGGAGTAATCAGCATCTCTTCAAAGAGACTTTTTCATCATTCAACTCATGATATGCATCAGTGATGAACCAACAAGCAGACTCGCATTAGTTTTTGAGCTTATGGAACTCAACATGTATGAAAATATCAAGGGTAAGGCAATTTGTCCTTCATTATGTTGCTCAATGGGCCTCTAGACCGTAAGACTTACCTGCCTCCAGCAAAGATAAAAAACTATATGTTCCAATTATTAAAAGCAATTGATCATATGCACAGAAATGGAATCTTTCATAGAGATATCAAGCCGTATCCATTCATTTTCCATGGGTTTTCACTAATCTGCTGTGGATTGCTGTCATAGAGAGAATATTCTTTTGCTGAATGATCATGTGAAATTTGCTGATTTAGGGTCTTGCCGTGGAATTTACACGAAGCATCCATATACTGAATATATTTCAACCAGATGGTTTCGAGCTCCTGAATGCTTAATGACAGATGGCTATTATGATGCAAAAGTAATATATCGGCTGTGTGTTTTTTGAAGTATTGAGTCTATTTCCATTGTTCTCAGGCGATGATGAAATGGATCAAATCAATAAAATACACAATATTCTGGGTACAACGAATCCAAGGATGTTTGAGCGTTTCAAAAAACATGCTAGCCACATGGAATTTAACTTCACTCCGAAAACGGGAACGGGGATAGAAAAGCTCATTCCAAACGCACCCAAGACTGCGTAGATTTGATCAAATTGCTATTAATATATGATTCAGAAGAGCGCATTACCGCCAGCCAAGCCCTCCGCCATGAATATTTCCGTGATCTGTGGGAAATAGATCGCAATAGAGATTTTCAGAGCAGTTTGTAATTTACCTTTCGCGATTTCGCAGTCTAATTCTGTAGAAATTCCGCAAGGCTCAGCCCAATGGTAAGACAGTTTCATCAAACCAGCCAGGAGCACGATAAGCACATGCAATATGAGTAGCAATATTATTATTGAGCAGCAGTTAATTGCTTCATCTAGCACACAACATCACAGCGAGAACGAAAAGAGTCCTTATCACCATATGAGTCTGAGAAAGCCACCAAAAATTAAGAAGAGCAATAAAATCGTTTCGACTAAAGTGCTTTATCTCTCTTCTAATTTGAGAAATTAACACGCTTTTTTAGTTCCCTTCTGTGAATTTGAGTCTCAAGGTTGAAGGTATTTTCAAATCTCATATGCAAGATACTTCCACTGAAGAAGATCATGACAGAGTAACAATTCACCTTCTTCGTGTTTCTGATTAGTTTATCAATTAGGGGTTGTCTTTGCCTCCTATAAAGCATCATTCAATCATTCAACTGGAAACTAAATTTGATTTCAGTGGTCTCAATTCAATAAAGAAAAAACCAGCAGAAACGACAAGATTATACGGCAATATACTCAAACCGACATTATCCAATCATAGTCTCATGAGTAAAGATTTTTTCGAGTCATACTCTAATATGAAAATGGTTAGAAAAACCAAAGAAGAGCAATATGATGTTCCAAGCCCCAGAATATATGATATTAGGTAAAAAGGCCATTTAGTTTTACTTCATAAGCATTGTGCTCTTTTTTTTGTGACTAATATTCAACTTTAGAGACCAAGTTTCAAAATAATGATATAATTTAACTGTATAAACAAAGCTCTTTTTTTTTGAAACTCACGAGTAGGTGAATGATTGTATTTATTCTCGAAAATTATCGTAGAATAGCGAGTAGATGATAGTCATGAGTGAAAGGCTTATTTAACCAATGAACTCCCTTATACAGAGTAATCCTGATGATAAAAATTGTAACAGCAGAAAAAAGCTAGCCCCTGTGAGAATCGAACTCACGACGGTCGTGGTGTAAGCACGATACTCTAACCACTGAGCTAAGGGACTTCTTATGATAAAGCAGTTCCCATCAAAGCAAGTTTTCCCAAATCAAGCATGCAACTACTAATGTAATACACAGAATGAATACTTTAAGCTTTTTTCAACATTAACTTGCTCTGCTATGAATAGTGAAATGGCTAAATGAAGAAAAAAATGACTTATTGAACTCGCAAGCAACGCAGGAACTGTGTGATCTCTCGTCTATGGACTAGCAAGACTTTCTGAAGTCAGGTAGCACTCTTTTTACACTAATTTTTTCGATCATACTCGATATAGACTAAAAATTTCGCAGCAAATATGTTGATCAATTCTCACACATTCTCTCAAATGAGAAGAGAAGCGCGCTTTGGCTGCTTACGCAAAATACATGAAAAAGAATCATAGAATTCCATAGCTAAAATTGCAGTTAGATGAACCGGATAATTTGTATAATTTCCAGCAATCACTGTTTTACTTCATGATTGTATTAAACCTTAAATCTGCAGAAAATTAATAAATAATTTATTGGGAAATCCAAGAGCATCCCACCAGTACCTAAGGTCCAATTAGCCATCTTTCATATGAGAATTACAGTACTTGCAGTACTCGCTTTGACATTGGCAGTAGCTGCTGCCTGGCCTGGCATGAAGAGCAAGAAAGTGAAGGGAGAAAACTTCATTGGTCCTTCCTGCACTGTCGGAGCTCATAACTGGCATCCTGATGCTGGTCCTTGCCCTACAATGGAGCAACCTCCTGCTCCTGGACCTTACTCTGGCAACAAACACGTTTGGCCAAACCAATTCATCGTCGATTGGGACTT
>ENA-UOTX01001833-UOTX01001833.1-compost-metagenome-genome-assembly--contig:-NODE-1833-length-13080-cov-12.016381_pt1 | contig 13080 bp, 7 predicted proteins | sample MGYA00238143_ERZ746982 | MGnify/ENA primary metagenome ERZ746982 (study PRJEB28758, sample SAMN06268862) | compost metagenome | isolation source: single cell | place: USA: California, Emeryville, Joint... | reverse complement strand
TACCGAGTAGTACTCAATGACGATATTTATTACTTCTATGACGTGCCCGGCTTCATGGACGCTCAATTACGCAAATCGAATAAAGAAATCAGACAGGAAATCATTGAATACTTCCTCAACGTCGACCAAGGCAAACTGGACGGCAATTCCTTTGATGCCATTCTCGTTTTTGAGTCATTCAAGTCTGGTGCGTTGAGCTTTGAGAAGAATCTCAAGAAACTAACAGAAATGTTCGGTCTCTCTGCAGACCAACTCGGTTCTTCTATTATTGTAGCTTGCACCAAGCTTGATGTGTTTACTGAAGCAAGGAATGCTCAACGCCTGGTGAGTTTGAAAGAAATGACTGATAAGAGAAAAAGCTTTATTCTTAAGTGGCATAACAACTATAATCATAAAACAAAAGGTCTTGTAACCGTTCCTCCAGAAACACTCTTAGCTCAGATTGACGAATTTCTAAATTTGATGGGAAAGGTTAAACCCGTAGACGATGTGGCAGTAAGGAAACTTCATTCGGAAATTAGAGATCTCGCTGATCAATACCAAAGAGAATATGAAGAGGAGACAAAAGTTGTGAGTTCGAGCGTTGAAGTTACAAAGGCCAAGGAATATCAGGAAGAATTCAAGGTGAATGTCGAAAAAATCGATGCTCGTGTCAAAGAGATCGAAAAACCGGTTGAACAAATCCAAACGTTTAATGACAAATACTACGAGTCTAAAAACGTAGATAGGACTCTCACATTTAATTATCAAGTGAAGGAGACTGTCAGTCGAGGAGGGCTCGCAGGTATGGTTGGTTTCACTAAAACAATCACAAAAAATGTGAGTCATACTGTGAAAGTCCCAGAGACAGTGTTTGAAGAAAAGGTGAAGCAGACCCAAGAAAAAATAACGAAGGTGGATAAGGACGTTTCGGTTGATTACGTTAAGAGTTTTGATGCTCTCACTGAAAAAAGATTGAGATTTGAAGAGATTTTAGAAAAGGAAAGTAGGGAGTTCGAACTCAATAATGCGGACTTAAAAGCTCTTTATGGGAACGATCCTCAAAAGGTAAAGAGGTACTTTGAAGGGAAAGCTCGAAAGGTGATCATGAAAGATTTTCAGCTGGTGAATGTCAATTAAGTATTGAGTTATTTTGCTATCCACGAGTGAAAATTGCTTGTTCTGAATGAATCTCCGAATTCATTTGATCTAAACATAACATCGTATTTGAATTTACTCCGAGTGTGTTTGATATCTTAACAGTTAGAAGCTGTGTTGGTCACTCAATATAATCTGAAAATATTAATAATCGTATGAGCCATGAAGCTCATTTCAACGATTTTTACTTAGCAGTCCCAAACCTTTTGAGTATTGTGATATTTTCTTCATCTTCTTATTATTTTCCTTGGCTAATGAAGTATTCATTTGCAGCAGGCCCAGGTTTCTCAATTTACATTGTGTTCGTAAATAGCACTATTATTTTTCGGTATTAGATTTATCTAAAGTCAGCAACCAATTTTTTTATCAAGTAGCCCTGTACACCAATACGCCATTTTAGATTTAGTAGGTTTCAGAGACATGAACATGGATAGTTTCTTGATAATTTCCGATTCTGGTCTTTTCTATCGTCCTTGTTTTCGTCTCCTGCTCTGTATAAGAGCCTAAAGGTGAAATATTTTGAAGATAAAGCCAGGAAAGTGATAATGGAAATTTTGGGATAGGTGATTAGTTGGCATTAAGTTCTTTTCAAAACTAATAGAGTCAGTTGCTTGCTTTTTCACATTTCGAGTTTGTAAGAAATGGGCAATAAATATTAAATTCACTTCCTAGAGCAAGTGCCAAAAAATGTATAATGTGTGAACCGAAATGAGTTTTTCTGTGAAAATCAAGTTATGTAATGCTCTCATGATTTCTTATTCGTGAGATAATGACAAAACTCCGAAATATTTTCTGCTTTTATTTTTGTGAGCTAAATCTATGTTCCAATTGGCATTTTAGTAATCTCAGTGTGCTTAGAAGACGTATCTCATCTATATTAATGCGCTAAGCAGAAAAGCCATTCACATGTAGAACTAGAACCTTCGAGTCGTTTCTCATAGCAAAAAAACGCAATTCTTCAATAAATGCAGTGGTTCAAGTAAGGATCTGACTCTTTAATAAACTCTGAAATGCAGGCCTGATTCTCAGGATTAGAGTGCGGAGCATTGGGAGTTTACTGAGTGATTGCCTTCTCTATTCTGAAGCCTTCTAATTGACTGTTTCTTTGAATGTCAACTAGAATTTATTTTTTTAAATTTTTCGATTGAGCGATTTCTATGTTCTCACTTGATAATTTATTTCATCAACTAGTCAGAATTGCGGTTAGGAGATCCTGAAATCTCCACAAATAGCAAACAATTACTCACTTTCCTCGTAATTATTGCATACTGTTGCTCAGTAAGCTATTTTCTGGTTCGTTTTACTTATTTCTAGGATCGAGTAACTTGGATTAATCAGTCCTGAATTCAGCACATAAACAAGTGAAATTTTCAGCAAAATTAAAATTTGATTGATTTTGAGCCAGTTGATACAGCTAACTGATTTGGATTTCAGGACTCAATGCTAATAAATTTTCTCGCTCTGAACTCTTCCATGCTGATCAAGCTCCAGTACTCAGTTTTTGAGAAAATCTCTAAGGTACAACTTGCTTCTATTTAACCTAGGAAATTAAAAAAAAAAATAAATTCAAATCTCGAAAATATGAACACTCAATTATCAAGTGGACGCAGGTTAGTCGCTTCATTTGAAGCTACTTTTGGTAGAATGACTGACGCCTGGAAAGAATTGAATACTCTACTCGAGAAAGCATGTATCGAAGAAGACTATGAGTATTGGATAACCTCCAAAAAACTGGAATTCTCAGTAGAATTCGACGGATCGAGGGCTCATCTGAATCTAATGGTGAATGAATATAAAAAATCAATCTCCGATCTTGAGACAGTTAAAAAGGATGCTGCAGCATTGGAAAAGAAGCTCGAAGTAGAATTGAAGCGAGAACAGATGTTCTCAAATCAAATGAAGCACTTCAACAAACTATCGATTCATTGAAGCAGCAAATTAAATCTGAAGCGAACAGAGCTACAGAAGCCGAGAAGCTGCACAAAGCTCTTCAATCTGCACTCACTGAGAATAAGAAACAACTCGAATAAGAGAAGGTGAAAGTGGAACAACTGCAGAAGAAATTTCAGCAATCACTAGATAATCATAAAAAAGAGACTGATGAAGTCTCGAAACAAGCAACCGAAGCTCTAAAACTACAGGAGCCATTACAGCAAATTCTCACTGGCCACCAAAACGGAGACCATCAAGAAGCTCATGTTTCAATCGAATTAGGCACGATTTTCGATCTTGGTGCCAAAGGCAAAGGCTGGAAGGTCACGCAAGGCAAACCTGAGAAAGTAAAAGAGCTAATGAATAAAGAAATTATGACCGTCGGCGTGCTTGGCCCTTATGACTCTGGAAAAACCTATGTTTGTAATCTCTTGGGGGACAAGAACCTACGATCAGGACACCAACATCGTACTGCTGGAATAGAGATTGTGTATCCTGAAAAAAATGATGTCTACTTCGGTCTAATCGACGTTCCAGGCTCCCAAGAAGCTCATCCCGTGAATGACAAAAAACTTATTAGGAAACTACCATTGCCGCCGGGCCAAAACGTTGAAAAAGAGTCTCAAGTAGGAGAAACTATAGAAAAAAAAAAGATGAATTAAAAGAAGAAAATGAAGACGAAGACGAAGATGAAGATGAAGATGAAGATGAAGATGAAGATGAAAGAGAAGAAGACGATGATAAAACAACGAAAAATTATCTGGACCGTTATAATTTACTTCATTGCGATGCCAAGCTCATGCACAGTCTCAAGGAGCAATTCATTGTCGAGAATGCAGATATGATCATTATAGTAACGAACAAATTGGCTGAGAGCGATCAAGAAATGATTTACAAAATTTTGAACTACTATAGAGAATGGTACAAAAGAGCGAAGAAAGCAACGACGCAGAAATACATCTATATCGTGCATAACTTTAAAATGCTCACAAGTATAGAGGACGTCAACAACCAGATTGAAAAGGATATTAAGAAATGCTTTGAAGTCAACAAATGTCCAATCTTTTGCACAGGAAACCTAGAAGGCAACAATAACATGTATAAGGATCAATATGGTGTTTGCCATTTAGTTCTAGCCAGTGAGGGTTCTGAAGCAGGGAAATATTACAACCAAACGACTGTTAAGTTCTTAAAGGATAGAATTGCGGTTACTGAATGCAAAAAGAAACTGAATATCGTCAAGGCGTTCCAGAAGTTCTGCAACACGCATCTGCCTAAGATGATTGGTCAAGAAATACAGCTTGAATTTGATGAAAAGAACAGCGCTTTAGTAAATACCAAGGGAAATGAGATCAAAATTGACGGAATTGCCTGGACTAGTTTGGGCGAAGTAGTCACATCGGGCTTTAAGCCGAATTACTCCATTCGTACACGTCGCTTGGACGACGGATGTCAAGAAGTGATCGTAGATGTTGAAGTAATCGATTGCAAGCGCTCAAAAGAGCCAAAGCCAAATACAAGCAGGATAAAATGGGAGACGTTTATTAATGATGGTTATCGTTATCTCAGGCTGACAGGTGAAAAAGTCCTCGACAGAGGTGCTACTGAGTCTAAAGATCAGAAGAATCAAGTCGAATTTATCAATTACTCGCGAGGTGAAGGGATGTTTGACATATCTATCAGTCTTATTAAAAATAAGGGTGTGAAAAGCAGTAAATCAGAGGAGTTGCCATGTGGAATCACAAGGTTTACGTTTATATTTGAAGACTCTCTCGATGAAAACTTTTAATGTAAGGCTTATGAGCTCTCGCAACATCTTTCTATTGCACTCGAAACATTCATATCGATATGTATTTGTCGAAATATTTTCAAGAATGTAGAAAGTTCTTTAGGGTGCAATCTCATTAATTGTTGATATGTGTGAAGAAAGATCACTATAATAGTAGAGCTATCAATGAAAATTCAATCAAACAACAAAACGCTATTCTTCCATGACTCTTGTATGCTTATTGCGCTGAAAAAGTTCGTCTGAGTCAACTCATAGTTGAATGTAAACTGGAGCAACCAATGGAAACATAACGAAGTTTTTTCAGGTGATAAGAAATAACTCATCGAAAAACGCTTATAAGGAATCATTTCACACGTATTCTCAAAAATTGTATCTGAAAAGGGTTGCCAGAAATCTTATTAAATTAATAAAAAATCGAGCACTATCATGAAATACCATGAAATGACGTTAAAAGACCTCATCTTCTGAGAACAACTTTGAAGTAAAAAATTTTATACCCCGATAATCCTGAAGAAAAAAAAAAATAGCTCTAGATATCATTTGAGTATTTAAGGATATTCTTATTGCGAGCATATTCTTCCTTGGACGTTTTCGAACACTAATTAAAAAGTCATTACCGTCATATTTGATACAATATTTACCGGTAGAGTAGGGTCCAAATCGATCGCGCTCTCAAGAAATTCTATAGCCTTTATAAACTGATTTAGTCTCCGCTCGCACTCTGCCATTTTTAGGTAAATTCTCTAAAATTATTGTCAACTCAACGCAAATACGCTAACTTACCGGGTCTGACTTGCTAAAATCCTTTTCTAAAATCTGCAATTCCCTCAAAGCTTCTGCATTTTGACCAGATTCCATCAGCGATTCAACTTTTTTCAATTTGTCATTCAACTGATTAAACGTATTATTTCCTGACTCGCCGAATTCATCATTATCTTCATAACCCAATGGAACCTTTTCAAATCCCTCAATTTTTCGTGATTTCGGAGAATATTCATCTTCTTCATTCATCACCTGCTTCACTGGTTCTCGTACCTTTGAGAAACTGGATTTCTCTACTCCCGTATCTTCATTATTCATCCCTTCCGGGTTCCGAGGTATTATCGAATCTCGTTTCCATTGAACATTTTTATCGCTGGTTTTTCTAATCGGTTCTAACGTCACTTTTTTGGGAGTTTTCTCTAAAGCCGTCAATTTTGTCGTGCTATCAGGAGTATCCTTATCATCGGAATCAAGGCTTGCCACCTGTTTTTGAATCAAGCTGCCAAACATCAAATAGAAATATGTTGTTTAGTTTATAGAGGTATCTCTGAAATTTTATTTTAAAGTTATCCCAGTAATTTCAAATAATGAAACCTATATAAATCAGCTTATCTCTGCTTAGGTTAGCAACAGTGCCATTTTTAAAGAATTACTTAATCACACATTTTCTCCTTTAGTTTTCCAGAGTTTTATGATATTTTTCATTGACCTACTTAAATTAACACATTTACAGTTAGTCACAAGCAAAACTTTACAATGGAAATTTCTTGTTAAAATAGAGTTTGTTATTAAAACCATTGAAGTCCTATCTAATGATGCTGCTCAAAGCGCTCATTAGATTTCACCTTGGCTCAGTGGCAAGTTGGTAATTCAAGAGGGATTTTTGCTAAAATTTGATTCGCTGGTTTCACCAGATTAACCTGGTTGACATCTGAAATAAAATAAACTCAATTACATACAATATCTCAAATAACATTTCTTGCTTATGGCCAAGAAAATCGTAGACCAAACATGCTGGGAATACCAGCTCCTCGACGAAATGTACAAAACGACTTATTTTTGCAAACTCGATCAAAACATCAACAATAAAAATTTCGATTACGCGGTAATTTTGCGACCTTTGCTTTCCAGCGATGCAAATCTGCCCTGGTTCGAAAAACTAGAGATAGATCAGAAAGCAATCGACGAGTTAATTTCTATCTGCAACAAACTTCGATCACCCGATTATTTCAAAATCTCATTCGACTTGCTGAAGTCGCTGAACGCCTATCTGACCAGTTCAAAATTTTTCGGTCATTCTAGCAAGCCTAGCATTGCCGATGTGATCGTTTTGAGCTCACTTTCAAGGGCAAAAATCTGGACTAAGGTGGTGAAATCGGCAAAAGACCCGCAATCACCACTGGCTCCTCTGTTCAGTTGGTATCACCAAATGCAGGCGCAATACAAAACAGTAAAGGAGTATCAGTTCGACCCCACGATTCTCACTCACAAGCTCAAGAAGGAGACTATAGTCAAAAAACTCAAAAATAAAAGCCATCCTCAATTCACCAAGGCCATTAGAGAGAAAAAAATTGAGGAGGTTGAAAAGTTCCTTCTCGAAGGCGTGGACCCTGATACCATCGACCCTGATGACGATAACAAACCCGCGATTTGCATCGCTGCTGAGGTTGGCTCGCTTCCGTTAGTGAAGCTTCTCCTCAAGCACGGAGCGGATTTGGAAGGAGAGGACAAAGAGCAAATGACAGCAGCATTTTATGCCATTACGAGCGAAAATATCGAGTTAATCGATTTCTTGTTTGAGCAAGGCGCTGATTTTGAGCATCGTGACTGTCAGGACCGAACTCCTTTGTATTGGGCTTGCTGTGAATGCAATCTCAAAACCATAGATTACCTCTACAAGAAAGGGCTGAAATATAATGTGTATTCCAAGCTAAACAGGTCTCCGCTGAGTAAAACTGCATATACAGGCCGGCATGAGGTAGTTAAATACTTGCTCTCGCTTCCTGGGATCGAGGTTGAGCATCAAGACAACCGCGGTAGAACCGCGCTTCATAATGCAGTCTGGGGCCCAGCTGGAGGCAGAGATGGTAAGCGCGTAGGGAATGAGACTCCAGGTGATTGTCCTGAAGCTGCAGAATTGCTGCTACAGCACGGAGCGGATGTAAACCTGAGAGATAATGATGGAAACTCGCCTCTTGCCGTGGCAGCGGCGTCTATGGCGATTGCAAGCATTAGAATTCTTATGAAATACGGTGCAAAAATCGATGACGCTAACAAGCGAAAGGAGACTCCGCTGTCTCAAGCCTGCCGACACGGACATCTCGAAGTTGTGAAGCTATTGATAAAAGAATACAACCCGAATCGTTGGATTCTAAATGACGCTGGCTATGATTGTGTGCAAGCGGCTTTGGTTGGAGGTCACGCGGATATCGTTGAATTTTTCCTCTCAGAAGACCCTCAAATTATCGAAGGCTTTACAAACCAAGCGTATTATTTGGACCTCTTGGCTCTTATTAGCAAAGTCCAAGAACCGCAGCATCAAAGGACCATGCTCGAGATCATTTTCAAATATTTGAAGTTATATAAGATTCAAATTCAATACGAGAAATCGGGGATCACCGTGATAATTCATCTTAACGACAAAAATTTACTATTACAATTTTTCGAGTTAGTCGCTAAAACCAACGTGAATGAAGCCATGCTGCTCGATCTGCTGGCAATCTTAGTGGAATATAACTGGATGCAAGGCCTTGAAGCGCTGATCAGCGAATATAAAGTATTGTTGGAAAATCTCAAATTCAAGTGGTATGAACTTGGCGCTGAGCATATTATCCAAATCAGCACCGAGATGTTCATTTGCTTGATCACAGACTTCCAAAACGACTTTTTAGCCGTCAGTCCTAAAGGAGAGACTCTTCTACACGGATTGGTCAAGAATAGGAAAGTCCCGCTTCTGGTTGCGATGATAAACTTAGCGTCGGATCAGATCAGCGGAAATCTGAAGTCCAAAAATCCGCACTTGGGCGTCTTGACGGAAAAAGTTTGGGATTTATTCATCGCTCAGAAAGATTCCGAAGGGTTGAGCATCTCGGAAATCGCGCTTATCAGGCGCTATATGGACATCCATACGATTCTCATGCAAAGGTTCGGAGAGGAATTGCAGAACACGATCACCTTGCCGAAATACAAGCTGACCATGGTGGAGAAAGTCACTGGTTATACACATTCTCAGCAGGAAAAACTCGATAAAATAGCGAGTTTGTTCTACACTAAGGACGACCCTGATAACTTGGAGGACGAAAAGGAAAAAGACGAAAGCAATTTAAACAATGACAACAATGGAAATAATGAGGAGATCAAAATGGATCCAGCAGTTCCCAAGGACAAACCAACAGTTTCTATTGGTCAAGTTTCTGAGGAAATTCTGAATTTTTACAAGCTGGATAAGACTTCTCCAGACCTTATCACGTTGAAGGCGATCTGGAATCAAGCCACAGCCTCCGGCGGCAAGAAAGTAGACATCGCGGGGTTGATTTCAGCGCGAAAGGTCCATTTTATCAATAAACTTGACGCTTTGGAAAATCTGGCTGAAAGGCTAAAGGCAGCGACTATCTTAGGTATCGACGTTGAATACCACAGTGAGGAGAAAGACCCGAAGCTCGGAATGGTTTGCACTCTGCAGATTTCGCTGGTTGAGGCTGATTATGTCATCGACTGCATCTATCTCAGAGAACATATCGGTAGATGCCTTGGGGCTGTGTTCAACTCATGGGATGTCATTAAATTATTCCATGGGTGCGACAGCGACCTCAAATGGCTTAAGAATGACTTTGATATCGATTGCGTGAGGATTTTTGACACAGCACGCGCTGATATGCTCCTCAATGGGTCTGGTCAAGCCGCTTCGTTGGGGACACTTGCGCAGAGACATCTCGATGTAACGCTCGACAAGAGCTATCAGGTGTCCGATTGGAGAGTCCGTCCGTTGCCTCCGAGCATGCTTGATTACGCAAGGAAAGACTCGTGTGTGTTGTTATATCTGTGGTGGCAAATGGTGCCGCTAATTGATAAAAAAGCAACAAAAGACCCAACATTTGTAGTGCATTTGGCAGCAAGTCTCGCGAAGCTGTGCTACAAAAAATTCGAAAAGATTAATATCAAGAAAGCGAGGCTCACGATTGAAGCTTGAAGTTTTGATTATTTGAGTGATTAAGTTGATCTATTTTCGTACATATGTTGATTTGAAAGCTTGATTCTTTCGCGGTGTCGGAATTTTATTGAATATCTATTTAAAACAATGAAACGTTAATTATGTTAGTTATCGACCCTGAAATAATAATGAAATGTAAACAAAAATGAATTTACGACAAATGGATTATTTGTTATAATCTGTGTCCAACAGTTAAGAAAAACTTTGGTATTAAGAACTCAGATATTGCTGAATGTCTAAATATATATTATATCTTCTTTAGAATCGCTTTCGTCATATCGATAAACTCTTTTAAACTGATCTTGCCGTCGTGGTTTTTATCTAATTGCCCGAAAACTGTATCAATGTCTTCTGCAGATGGTTCCTCTCCTCTGGACAGTAAATACATTTTGAGAGCGACTTCTATCTCGGTCTTGGAAAGCCACCCGCTGTTATCAATATCCATTTTTTTGAAAGCCGCTTCTGCAGCTTGCCTCAGCTCGGTCTCATTCTTTAGCAACTCTTTTGCTCTTTTCTTGTCCATGATTGAGAGTAATGTTAGATGGATTAAATTTTTATTGTATTTTGATCTGCGAACACTTGCATTTAAGCAGTTGCAGTACAATTAATTCGAACTAAATATTGATCCATAGGGTTTTGGATTCTTGGGATTCTGATACAAATAATTTTCTGGCAAATATCAGTAGTATAAAACCCTCACAAAGGTGACTGAAGGAACAAGAATGCTTGGTTAAGATTTTTTTTTAACCTCTGCATGCAACTCAGCATGAAATCGCATTTCTTTCGAAGATTCAGATTCAATGATTAAAAGAATCGAGAATACACCACAGAACTTATGATAAGATATTGGATCATGGCTAACTAATCAAGCCTGAAGCAGTCGTTATTCCTCACAAGTCATGGGATCAACCATTACTCATGGTGGAAGCCTACTCACCAGAAGAGCATCAGTAATTTCTGATCCGATAAAATCACGAAGTTATGACCAGGATGGATAATCAACAAAATTCTGTAACTGAAGGCTCGTTTCATAAATACAGTCATCCATCGAAGGATTCTACGCCATCGATACAATATTGCGATATGTATTATTGCTATAATTTTAATGAACAGAATGCCCGGCCCCTGAAAGTTTTATCATAGATATTTACAGAAGACCCAGAATAATTAAAGAATGTACTTTTTCTCTGATCAACTAACCGTAAAAAGTTATTGTCTAGTCTTTTCCTATCATTATTAATGAAATTCAGCAGAAAAATCATGTTGTGTGATCTCTTCCTTTTAGCAACTTTGGCTTCAAAAATTGATAAAACAAGACTCATTTTTTGCTTCAATCACAGAATTATGATTGGAAAGTATTTCTGGTATGCAGTCATCTCGTTGAAATTCATACTTTTGTGGGTTTTCTTTTTTATATCTTATCAATTTTCTTTCATTCATTGCAAATACTCAATAAAATAACTCTGATCGTAAACTATTCTCAGGCTAATATAATTTTAATTGAGAGCCTGAACAAGCAAGCTGCTTGTGCTCAGAGCCATGCAATCAGCTCGAACCTTTCCTGAAGCTAATAGAGGAGTGATTCAACATGGTTACTACTTCTCTGAAGGAATGCGGTTGAGTGAAATGCAAAGTAACAATTAAACTGATTAATTGCTTTATCATTCCGTATCAAGATTGGAGAATTCGAGACTCTTCGGCCTCAAATCGCTACTCGTATGGCAGCCCAGGCACCAGAAGATCAAAACAAGGGAACTCAGCAAAAGTGTTGAGCAGCGTGACGAATTATCCTCTCAAACTTCTTGATCCAATGATTAAAAAACACAAAGAAAAGATAAACCGCAGTGTGAATGAGATCGAAACAACCATAACGCAATTAGACGAGGATATTAACCGCTACGGAGGTGAAGGACTCACCAAACAGCGTCGAAGTCTAGTAGTTTCGAATGTATTGAAGCAGCAGTTTATGTTCAGCGAAAGGGAATATCAAAAAACAGACGAGGAGATCAAGGACTCAAAGAACCCTTATTTCCTGAACTTTCCAAAGAAAAATAAAAGCGGGTCCTTCAGCACTGAGAGCAATCCGTTGCTGAGACATGGGAAGATTACCATGAGGCAAGCGCTTGAGCTCTCTGGGTCTCAAAGCGAAAGAAAGATTAAAAGAACGAATTCGAATTCTGTTGACGTGACAACAAAGAAGCAACAGCAGCTCCAGCAATCACATTGTCCAATAATAAAAAGACAGAGTGTGGGTTCGAAAATTTTTATACGCCTGCCTCAAGTCTCGAAGAATCAGATCACTTATCTGAAAACGAATGCTTGCTAACACAAAGCGATCGGAAGGTGTATAGGTTGGCTTCAAAAAACCCTAACCCAGAGTTATGGGCAAAGCTAATAATAATTTAAACGGAAACTTCCAAAAGAATTTTCCTTTCCTTGTTTATTTTCGTGTGCGTTGATGCTCTATTATTTTCAAGGTAACGATACTGTTTAATTGCAAACAGAAGAGACGAGCAAGACAATTATGCTAAGTAAACATAAGATCTGTTGAATATACGTAATACCTTTTACAATATTAGCTGCTTTTGTAAGAAATAGCTCTATTATCGTTGTGTGTTAACTGTTATCAATGTTTATGCGTAAGAAAATTCAATCCAGTCAAAGAAAATTGACTTCCATTTTTATATTTTCTGTACACAAAGGATCGGAATATATTCAAACCTTCTATTTCTCGTAAATTCTAGAGAGCCGTTATCGAACTCTCGAGACAATAGTTAAATCACAACATTCTATTGGCAAAGAATTCCAAATCGAACAGATATTTTTTTGCAGCCTTAAGCCGAACAAATCGGTATTAGAAACCAAAAAGCTTAAATAGCCATTTATATTTTTCGAAGTAAGGGTCTATCCGAATACGTCTTCTTGGACGATTTGTACCCTATTGGGTATGTTTCCTTCAATTTAACCCTAAATTGACAAAAACCATGTTTAAAACCCTCTTAAGGCAATTTGGGGTGTTTTTTAAGACTTAAATTAGCCAAAAGTTGCAGAAGTTATAAAAGTGATACCAGATTAATTTTTAGTGAGGGTTTTTGATAATAAATGTAACTTCTAAACACTAAATTCTGGGCCACGCGATAAACCAATTCATGTTTTTTTTCGAAGACATGGCGAATTCATTAAAACCCACCGCCAGTTTCAGACCGGACTGAAATCTCAACTGAATACTGAATATAGGTCCTCATTACGG
>ENA-UOTX01001832-UOTX01001832.1-compost-metagenome-genome-assembly--contig:-NODE-1832-length-13093-cov-34.361862_pt1 | contig 13093 bp, 12 predicted proteins | sample MGYA00238143_ERZ746982 | MGnify/ENA primary metagenome ERZ746982 (study PRJEB28758, sample SAMN06268862) | compost metagenome | isolation source: single cell | place: USA: California, Emeryville, Joint... | reverse complement strand
AAAAAAAAAATACATTACAGCCTATTGCTTATTTAAAAGTGGACGCCTTTTCCTAAAAGCGGCTGACTACGCTGAAGCACTACTGACTTGATTCGCTGAGACTTCTCGTCTTTTCAACTTTGTTCTCTCCGCTTCCGATAGTTTTTTCGAGGATCGCCAAGGCTTCCTTTGCTGAAGGGCGGTTCGCAGGATTTTTGTCGATCATAGCCAAAACAAGTTTTGAGAGATCAGGAAACTTTTCACAAATATCAGGATCAATCTTGTTTTCTTCACGAAGTGCTTTGATTTTTTGACCACGTTCATGCTTTGTTGTAAAGCAATTGATAAGCTCGAAAAGTACAATTCCCAGGGAATAAATATCGGTTTTGTTGTCATAAACTGTTGATTGTTCCTGCTCTGGAGAACTGTAAAACGGCGTCCCAATGTTACTGGTATAACTATTAGATTTTCTGGGAACGAGATTCAAAGTCGGTTCTAAATCGTCATCATGTTGGTCGCCCAGCCAAGACAAACCGAAATCTCCTATTTTTACTAGTCCCTTTTCGAAGAAAATATTCGAAGGTCTATTCAGAAAGAAATTGATTTCTATTTTAAAAATAAAGAAGTGTACTTTAGGTCACGGTGCAATATGCCTCCTTCATGGATTGTCTGTACGGCTTCGAGGATCTGCTTAAAAATATACGTTATTTCCTGGATACTTTGCTGTGTGCGTCGTCTGTCGAGGAAACTCATCAGGTTGTCTCCTGAGCAATATTCCATCTTGCGAAAGGTTAGAACAGCACGGTGTATTGGCTGATTACCTGCATATATAAGTAAATTAATTGATGGTCTTTCAATTTTCTCGTTATATTCTCATTCAAAACAGACAACATCTCATCATCATCGCTTTTTTCTTCTTCGCTAACAGTAGACTATAAATCATCATTTAGCCTGTTATTATTTGGTGTTTACTGGAATTTTTTCGCATGTCTTGACTCTAAAAGAGACACCACAGGACTCGTCTGAGTCTGAGCTGTTCTGTTCCTCATGCTTCTGCTTGTTGCTGTTTTGCTTCTGTTCCGAGTGACTTATATCCCACTGGACCCCTAGATCGGACATTCTGGTATGATCAGCAATTGAATTCAACGACTCATGCGATTTCTTTATTAAAGTTAATTTTCGATTCCGAATGGATTTCCTCAAAATTTGTTTTGGTGACATCCCAGTTGGAGGCTCCTCCGTCCAAGTCGTGTGATGCCGCACAATATTTGGATGGTGCAATGATGTCATTGCGAACACTTCTCTAAAAAGCTTGTTTTGCCTAATGTCCTCATCGTCTTTTACAAATAGCTTCACTTTCTTAACAGCGTAAAGCTTCTGTTCAAGTTTATGCGTGACCTTTATTGGAAAAAAAGATAAAATTTTTTTCAAAATTTTCGAAATTGATTTTTTGAAAGTTACTTTATAGACTTCTCCGAATCCTCCTCTTCCTATTAAAACTTTATCTCCAAAAACTTTATCGAAAAAGCCCGTGATGTGGTAGAACTCTTGATCGACTGGGAGCGGTTTTATAATGCCACCTGCTTTCGAGTTCGACGCATCTTTATTTTCTTCGGACTTCCCTAATGGGCTCGGGCGTCTTGATATATTATTCTGTGATTGTTGATCATCAGAGGGATGCATAGATCCTCTTCGTTCTCGAGTAAACTTTATTTCAGGAATCTTCAGTTCTTGCGGCTCAGCTCCATTTCGATTCGAACTCATATCTTTTTTCGTGTCACTTGATTTATTTTTTCGTTCTGCTTGGGAGAGATCTGAACCTTGACAAGGTTGCGAAAGCCCTTTTTTTATGTTTAATTGGCTTAGCGGCTCTGTGTTGTCGATATTATCTGAAATAGTTTTCGAAAGGCTGTACTCATGTTTTTTATCCTTCATCCCATCAAAATCTTCAAACTCGTTTCCTAGTGCCGGACTCTCCAGTCGGTTTTTCTCTGACAATTCAAACGTCTGTGAAACTTCTGCATTTTCGACTGATTTGTTCGATTGAACCAAATTCACATTATTATCAAGACTAATTTGCTGAACAGGTTGTTTCTCACCACTTAAGGCAGGCGAGCTTTCGGTTGAAGATGACCTGGATCGGCATTGACGTTCATTTTTTATTGAAGATTGAGTGCTTTCGTTTTCTGCGACAGTTTTTGAAGATTCGCTGGCAGTTACGCTTAGGTTTTTCTTGTCCTGTTTTCTGCGTTTTTTCCAGCGTGAGTACGCCATCATCACGCCGATTCCAAGGATGAATCCAAGAGCAAGAACGAGGATCATGGCACCGATATTGACATAGAGCGAATTGTTTAAAGGATAATGAACTTTGTATGCTTCTGGGAGCTGAGTGACGATCCCGATGTTCTGATATCTTATATCTTGCGGTTGAAAGGGCAGATTTCCTTTACTGAAAGTGTCTTCGCAATCTGAAATTCCATTCGCACGATCCATTTTTTTTTAAAAATAAAAGAATTCAGTTTAATGCGATGACAATTTTTTAAAACATTATTACTCGATCCTGTGGATGCGATGAGCCAAACAGAGGGATACCCCTTATCTTTAAGAATCATTTGGATGAAGTAGCTGAGTAATTTTAGTCGAAAATCAACTCTCTATACTTTCTTTTCGTTTAGTGTTTTAAAGAAAATACCCAAAGAATTCTTTTATTTGACATGAAATCTCACCTTCATATATTTTGAAATTGTCTATTGTCTACCTACCCTTACATTCATGATAGCAAGTCAGCACCATTGATCGATCAATGTATAAGAAATTGGCAGCGCACCCTTTGAGAAAAAGGCATTTTGATTTCATGAAATTCAAGAGTTATGATTCGATTATCCTTCCAGGCTGATGTTGCAATAAGAGTCTTTGCGATTAAAACAATGTATATACTGCATAGCTGAAATGACCGGCGAAATGATATTAATTCACAAATTAGCAAGATTTCCTCAAGACAATTAAACGAAATTGCTCTATTTAATTCAACCCATTCTGATTCTCTTAGAATTGCTCCACCCATAGGCTGTTGTTACTTTGGCAAATGTTCAAATAGTGAAAAAATGTGCTCGTTCGAACTTAAATGAAAAAGTTTGATAAGCTCCTAGCCTCAGCTGTTGCGGTTTGTTAATCATTGAGTATTTGTAAGCAATTTATAAGAAACTCCAACCAGTACTTTATTTTACTTAAAACTTACACAAACAATCTATGCATTCTCAGTTGGATACTTTCTCTTTTGATTTTCTACTTTTATGATAGAGCCTTAATAATCTTTGAATTCAGTGAAAATTAATCTTTCCAGTATTCTGATGAACCGTAGATTTCAATATTTTTGAGAACACTTCGAAAAGATCCGCTTCGCCTTGATTTTGACTGCAAATTATGAAGGACAGTATCACGCTCTTCTTCCACTCTATATCCAAAGGAGGCGTAAAAACTATTAAAGCGAGTAATCAGCCTAAATTATAGCATTTTCAAGAACTCTCTTTGACTGGAGATTTTCATGTGCTCACTAATTTGCAAACAATGACATTATTTGTGATGTTCAGACATTATAAGCTCTCTATTTTATAAATTCTTGATGATTGTCTCGATTTTTTCGCAAGATAAACTTTAGGGTCTCGGTTGAATTGTAATTGACCATATCCAAAGAGTCTCACTGTTGCTATCACTTTGTCTCGGATACCATTAAAATATCAATAATTTTCCTAACCAATAATCTTGCTTCGACAATACTGAAAAAATTTACTGTCAATAAACGTTACACATAGTAGAAAGAACATTCTTACCTTGCAATCAATGCGTTATGACTGACTGACTTTGCCGCCAATTTCCGTGCATCCTGCAAGAAAACTTCACCATGTCTATTGCTCCTTTACAATAAGAGCTTAACTCCTCTTGGTTTATCTAATATTGTTCAAAGATTGTGAAGATTCTTTGTCTTATTAACCAGATAAAAATCTGAGAATTGGTCCGTTTTGATTGAACGCATCAACCTCATTATTTAAAGAGTTCTAATTGAAAATTAATAAATAATATTTTCATTTAAAACAGTAGCTCCCTTCTGAACGCTCACAGGAATGTCAACTCATAGTTTAGCTCTCGCGAGATCCAGAAGTGATCACCTTGTCCTTTGGTATCCAACCCCAATCAAAAATAGAGGCTTCGAAGTTTTGGATCATCTGAATCAGTGTCACAATGGATGCGAGGGAAACTGCGAAAAGGACTTTGAGCTGACATTCAATCTACGCAAGATTCAGAGCCAAGGCCTTCCGCAAACGCTGCCTTTATGGTAAATTACTAGTTTTGAATGCTTTTTCTAAATAATTTAAAACATATTTTAGTACAGAAGAACAATTTAACGAGCCGTCAGAGCTTAAAAGAAAAATCAAAAATTCTTTGGAAATAAATGTGGATTCTGAAACTTTTGATTGCTCAAGTTATGCAGTCTCTGAAATCCCAGCAAGAGTATCGAATCCAATCACGCGGGACGTGAGGTTTCTGAAATCAGACGGCGAACAAACTGATTCAAATTCAATTTTAAATTCCAATGACGATTCCTTTGAAACTCCAGTGAACAACAGCTGTGAGGTGATGCAGCAATAATCATTTCAATCTTCTTCCAATAATATTAGTGTTCAGTATCATAGGCTAATTAGTAATGATAATTGTTAATATTTGTAATGTATCGACTGGGAGATTCCAGTGTATAGGTTTTAATAGTATTTCAATGAGGAGGCAATCTCTGACTGTTTAGCTTACATTAAAGAATTAAATAATAGTTGTACATGAAAAATTATATTTGTGTTGTTTATAGATGTAGCTATGATGTAAACATGGTTGGATTATTATCTCATTTTTCCCAATTAAAAGAAATAAGCAGTTTTGCCTAATTGTGAGAATTGATGACTCCAATCACGTGTTGAAGCAGTTTTATCTTGAGAACTGGAAAGTCTCTTGATGAGGACACGAGCTTTCTATCATTAGATATATAAATTACTTTATTTTACAAATGTTATTAAGACTTCACTATTAGATAAACATCTTTTCTCATAAATCTTTTTTAATGTATTTTCTGAGGTCTACAGTGAATAAAAGAGTTTAAATCAAGTCTCTTGGCTTCGGTTTGTTCATATGGATAATGGTAGAACACTTGAGGGCGGCTAGATTAATGATGCGTTTATAAATCAATAAAAGAGCTATGATGAGTAATAAACTCCAATAAAAAATCTCATAGGAATTAACTTTCGCAGAAATGGTAGACTACGACGAAGATTACAATTACGACGACGATAATGACGATTATGACTTCGAGGAAATGTTAGCAAGGCAGCAATCTCGTGAGGCAGCCTTAGAACAAGATAACACGAAGGCTCCTGATTCTGAAAGCCTTCAAAGTAAAATATAAGTCTCGCATACATGACTTCAACACTTTCTCTCTCAGATATTTTGTATCAGAGAACCACAGAGTATAAGGTCTACAGGAATCAGGACCTTATGAGATATTTTCAAGAATGCGTTAACCAATTAAAGGAAGAATTAGGATTACCTGAGAGCATGTGCTACAAAATTCTCAACAAGGTGGGCTGGGTCGGCAAAAAAGCCAAGCTGGCTGCTATCGAAGACGGCTCGCTCTATGATGTTATGGAACTAGAGCCTCAAACAAACCTCGAAGGAGATAGCTTCACTTGTCCTGTTTGTTGGACAACTGAAAAAGCAAAAGACGGCGTTTCTCTGTCGTGCAAGCATTACTTCTGCAAGGACTGTTTCACCGGCCACCTTCAGAGTGCCATCACAACCGGCGATAACTCATTTTTTTTTGAGCTGCCCTTGGGACGGCTGCAAAGTAAATACTTATGACAGCGTTTACTTTAATTTTGTATAAGGAAATCATTACTGAGGACTATTTCAAAAAATACCTCCCGTCAGATTTGTACGACAAATACAGATCGTTTAAGACGAAGAAAATTGTTAACTCATCGAAAAACGTACTTCTGAACTAACCCAAAAAAAGAGTTTAAAATTCATGATAGTTCATCTGGTGTCCAAAACCTGGGTGCGAAGACGTCATAGAACTCGTTAAATTCAATGACGATGACAAAAAGATCAGAAACATCCGTTGTGAGTGTGGCTATTGCTTCTGCTTTTTGGTAAAAAAAAAAAACGTTTAAGCAATTGTTATCTTATCTTGGAATTTACAACAGTGCAGAGAAAACGCACATAGACCGATCTCTTGTGAGATGCTAAAGAATTGGCTGAGTCTTATCGGAGGAAAGCAAGACTTACTAAACGAGCTATGGATAAAAAAGAACACGAAAAAATGTCCAAAATGCCATGTTGATATTGAAAAGAATCAAGGTTGTATGCACATGACATGCCGCAGCTGTCGTCACGAATTCTGCTGGATTTGCTCTGGCGACTGGAAATATCACGGAGATAAAACTGGTGGTTTCTATTCATGCAATATTTATAAAGAATCAACTGTAATATCTAAAACTCTCTCGGTCATTAATCCTTTCAATAGGATCCACAAAAAGATGAAGGTGTCAAAGAATTCGAAAAATTATGCTTCTACCGAGATCGTTATGAGGCGAATCTCAAGTCGATTGAACTTGCTGAAAAGAAAAGAAAAAATATCCTTGAAAACTATGAATTTTTGAGAGGTATGGTGCTCGAAATGAAAGATAACGTCTTCCTCCATGATGCTCTTGATCTCATCGTTGAATCAAGAAGAGCTATCACGATGACTTATGCTTTAGCCTATTATATGGAGATGTCCAGTACTTCCAAAGCAATTTTCGAAATGAACCAATCTGACCTCTGGCATCATCTCGATACCCTTGATGAAATCACAGATAAATGCTCATCACCTGAAGAGATGCAAAACACACTTGTGGATGAAGTCAATAAAAGTAACCGCATCCTCTTACATTCTTTCTAAAATAAGCATTTGATAGCAATGGTGTTGGGATTTAAATTCGATAACTACAAGAACGATATTATCGGGAAAACCTCAGCACTAACGAAAGCCTGCAACAATGTCCTCCTCCATATTGAAAATGGTAAAAATTTGATAGAATTTGCGGAGGTAACGCTAAGATAGAAATCGTGAAAAAGAATAAATTGAAGGAAGACGTAACACTGAAACGTGCACAGAGCATGAAAAAATCAACATGGAAAGGACCTATTATGGATCCTCATCACTGGTACTGTGCATATTGTACGTTTGCTAACGAAAGCTCTCGCACCACTTGCGATATATGTGCTAACCCCAAGCAAGTCCTCCCTAACTGAGACATCTCAGCTATAAATGCTCAAATTATAGAGGTCGAATTGATTTTAGATGGTAGAGAGAGATATATTATGAAATTCTTTACAATTATCTAAAACATTTATTTTATCCAATCAGAATATATTTGAGAACTGAAAATCTTCGTAATAGCTTATACTCCCAATAACTCGTTTTTATTGTGTTAGTATATCCAACAATCCAGAGTGATTGCTAAACTTCTCAACAATAATATCAACTTCGAAGAATTACCTCAGATATTTGTTCTATAACAGACATTATCATTACCATTTAATATCAGACACTTCCAGGGCTCCATACCCGCAGGAATTGTAAGTATTGCTAATGAGCTTTCAAGAATAGAATCTGAAATCGATTATGCAGCAGGGCATTCCATCTAGATTTTTCGCTTAACTCAAAGGAGAAATTATTGAGTATCTACAAATTACCAAAAAAAAAACAAAAACAAATCTAGAAAAAGAAATTTGTATTTGTGCTTGAGTTCTGTGCAAAGCCTCCTGAAGTAGAACCTGCCGAAAAGCCAAAGGATGCTGAGGGTGTATTAGAAACCGGCATAAACCCTTGTTGAGGCTGCTGCTGCTGAAAACCACCGTTGGTGTTATAGCTAGGCCCACTAAACCCACCGCCGAAACCCGTGCCAAAGTTTGTGTTGCTCCCTCCAAAACCAAATCCTGTGCTTGGCTTAGATTGAATGTTCTGCCCGACGTATCCTCCTCCAAAGCCGGTTTGAGGTCCAGAAAATTGATTTGTAGGTCCTTGTCCGAAAGAGCCATTTTGATAGCCAAATCCTTGTTGAATTCCATAGGGTTTTTGCTGAGATGCGTTGCTTAACATGTCAAGGTATGCGTAATTCGACTTCCCTCCAGAATAGTTTTGGTTGTTTGTCTGAGAGTTTAAGCTCAAGTCGACAGTGTTTCCAGTTTTATACAGGTTATATAAACTATTGCTGTCGACTTGAGGCTGAATTGTCTGCTGGTTATTCAGAGTATTTGAAGGCTGTGGCTGCTGTTGAGGTTTATTATCAGTAAATTGAAATGGATCTGCACTTGGTTTTTGCATCTGAACTCCTTGAGTTGAATTCGGTCCCTGGGAGTTTCCCTGGAATAGAGTAAAAGCATTAGGCTTCTGAGTCTGACTGCTCTTAGAACCAAAATCAAATCCATTATTGGGCTTTGAAATCTCTTGCTTTGTCGTTTTCTCAGGAGCGGGTTGGAAACTCACCAATCCATCATCACCTTCGTCGAGGTCTATTAGATTTTCGCTCGTACTTTTTGTTTGTGTGATCTGCTTCGTTGATGTTGATTGCTCTATTGGCTTGGTTTCTGAAGAACTTCCGGCCCTAATAAGGTTTAGAATCAACCAAATCAAAACAACTGTTACATTTTGCTTGTTAATTTCTCTTGTCTGAAGGCTCCAGCGGTCATTTGGTAATTCTTTTTAGCTACAATAAACTCTTCGACTGGGTTTTTTTGGTCTCTCGGCGTGTAAAGTCGTTTGATGTATTTTTCGTTCACTGATTTGCGCACATCTTCCATCGAAGCTGTGACGTCGGGCTTCTTGTAGTATGAAGGCAAACTATATTCCCAGAAATCATTCGCAATCTTGTTGCCGGTGGCTGCGAGTATCTCAATGTGCTCCATATACCAACTGTCTAGTTTCGCTGATCTCACCTTCGTTACGCTAGGTCCCAATTGACGATGGACCCCTATAAATTAGGTCATTGAGCGAAAAATTCTAGAGAGAGTCCAAAGAAATAGAAAAATAAAGCGCTGGAGAAAATTGTGCTGATTTTGCATAGAAGGTTACCTGCACATCTGAGACAAACGAAGACACCGAAGTCTATTGACGCCCAGGTTGGAGATTTATTTGGACAGTCTGCACAGACTCTGTTTTCTGGGTGATTAAGCAGCTGGTTGAAAACTTGCTCTTGCACTTTGAGTGGTACTGTCGATTCCATTTAAAATATGATGTTTCAAATATGATAAAGAGGTAGAATATAAAGTGATAGGGAAAAATGGTTGTGAGACCGATGCTCAGCAAATTTTAAGGTTTATTTATAACTAAATACTCAAATGAGTATCGAGTTTAGCTCGATTTTTGATGAGTTCAATTCTGAATAAATCATATTGTCTAAGAATGATTGAAAGTCTGATGTGTAAGGTCGGTGCTTTTAGAGGGGAGTTTGATTCGCATTTTAGTAAAGGTAATTGAATATAGGCAATAGAAGGAAGACGGAGATAAATTCAAAATAAATGAGGCTACTCAGAATTAATTAACCGAAAAAATGATGTTTATCATTATTATTATCAAAAAATTGATTTTTCCACTTTCCCTGTGAAATTCTTGGCTGCAAACGGACTGCTGTCAGTATAAAAATCCCGCGTTGGTGTTGAAAGCCTTCTTTTTCCAACCATTTCTGACACATTGTGCCTTTTTGCTCCTGTTCCTCCTGCCCCTAAGTTTGGAAAAGTGAAAAATGAGTTTATAATAAAGGAAGTCTTTTGATTACCCTCATCATTGTTTAATAATTGTCTGCTCGAGTACTTATTCAGCAATTCTTGCTCATGCCTCTCCATCCTCTCAGCAATGTAATTCATTTCAGTATGACCTTTATATGAAAAATTCTGTGTTTCTCCTTTTTCCGCATAGAATCGAATCCCTGTATTTCTCAGTCTTGACCCTTCTTGCACATAAATCTGCTGGTTACGACTCTCTGGCCGACTTCTTTCGCCATCATCACCGTAAGGATAATTCTCATGATGCCGCATCCCAGTTTTCATTCTACGGTCATTGTTAGAGTATGGTGGCTCATAGTTATATGCATTAATTTTTTTCTGGTAGCCAGACCCGTCATCTCTACCATGCTGCTGATAAAAGGATTTCCTAAAGCCTGTACTTGAAACTCTAAATTGGTTCTCCTGAGCATTTTTGTAGAAATTTTGCCGACTCCCTTGGAACTGTTCAGCATTTCCTCGGTTTACTTCCCTTATCCTATCTTTGTCCTTCGCTTTCGGATTGGCATTTACACTCAAGCTCCTCGGCTCAGTGCCCAAAGCATGTGTTCTGGGCTGGTTCCTATGATTTTCAAAAGGCTGACCTCGGATATACTCAACTCTTGATTGCTCTTGATTAATGTTCTCTTGCTCATGCTTATCAGCTGCAACTTGTGAGCTTATATACTTGTTGTGAGCTCTCAATGGCGATTGTTGTACTTTATGGGTGTTAAACCTCTTCTGAGTCGTATTTTTTGGGTCGATTTTTCCGTTTATCTCACCTTGATCTCTGCCTTGATAATTAAAATCGTCTATTCTAGTCCTCGTGACCCTAGCTACTGCGATGTCATTCCTGCTATTATCAAGATCATTCGCATTTTCTAATTCTGCATCATCCTCTTTGTGTTTGTTTCGAGGATCAGACACATCATCGGATCTTGGTGCTGTCGAATTGGTTGAAAATGAGTCTGGTTTCTCAAAATCTTTAACTGTGTGAGGATCAAGACCTACTTTCTTGAAATTCCCTCCGAAAATTTTATCCAAGGTGAGTCCTGGCTTTAAATCGCTCCATAATGCACCAAACCCTTGAGGCGCGAAAGCAAATTTCTTTCCATCTTTGTATTCATATACGGGAACTCCTTGTTTATGAGCTCCCCAGGCCGCGTCGCCATTGTTATTTGGTTTTATTTTCGCTCCATCGTAAAACGTTGCTGACATAAGCTGCTTATTTTTCGTCGTCTGCTCATTGGCATTATTGCTATATATTTGAGGACTAACATCTCCAGGGGCTCTCTGATCACCCTGCATTTTGCTAGTTCTTTGATTTGGATAGAAATTTGAAGTCGTTGCATTATAATGACTAGAGCGAGAAGAACTGCGAGAACATTTTGAAGTTTTTGGTCTTACTAACTAGAGTATAAGGTGACGGTGTGAGTGGCAAGCCTATCGAAACTGTTACTTGATTATCAGTGTGCATCTGCTCGAATGATACCATTATATTCGTTATTGGTAGTTCATTATTACCCCTTTATTTAACTATTAAATTAATATTTGTCGAGGGCTGATGAGATCTATAGAACGTAACTATTGTGGTTATATTTTCTGAGGCTATGCAAATTTGAAAGCAAATCATCCGAACCATGGCTCTGTTTCTTAAAAACAGGTTCCATACGATGGGCAGAGCCGTGTAGGACTATTCGAAGCACGACTATTCAATAAAATATCGTAATTTTGTTTAAAGCCGCGGTTCTTCCCACTAATAAGAAATGACTCTAACAAATTTCTGTATTACAGATCTTATCATTGTATTATTGTTGAACCTCTTCGTAATGTCAAAGAAACGATTCAATAACAAAATCATGAAGAGATAATTTTACTACTCATGTTTTGTCTTGGGAGAATTTTATCTCTGTGCATTTAATATAGATTTCCTGTGAAAGACAATAATGCTTGTATATTTTTCATAATAAGAATATGTAATGCTCTTCGAATTATGACTTAAGGGGTGAGGCAACCTTTAGCGTCGTTGACCCCTTCTGGAAGATAGGTGTACAAGAATTTAGCAGCTAACTCGCTAATCGTGGCAGTACCGCTTACAAAACTTGTATAAGCATCTTGAAGTTGTGAGGTAATCTTGTCATTAATCTTCTTTGCGCAATCGTCATCATGTGGAAGGGTTTTTGAAAGGGTGGAGACCATGTCATCGAGGAGATCATATTGATCTTTTTGGGCAGGGTATGTGTTAAAATACCAGATGAAAGCAGTGTTAAATAGACTATCAGCTGGACCAGTCAGACACTGTTGAGCTCTTTTAGTAAAGATTGGTGAATAAACATAAGTAAGCTTTGCAATAATTGAGAATGCATCAACTTTATTGGCAAATTGAGCGATTCCACCAATACGATAGTATTCAATGAAATCTGCGAGGAGGGCAACACAGGTATCGTTTTGAGGAAGTTGTCCTTTAGTCAAAAATCCGATTTCATCAGCCCAGATGTTGTATGTCTTTGCGATCTCTGGGTTCTCTTTCATTACTTGGTCATTTGCGTTATCAAGATTGGTCTCGTCTCTTCTGAGGGTGTCTTGGTCAGCGCATTTCTTATACTTCACGATGATTGATGGGAAGACAAAGTTCAAGAGATTTGTGGTAATGGATCCGATCTGAGACTTGTCAGCATCCCATTGATCAGCACCCTGTTGAGTGGCAGCATTAATTTGATTGTTAACATCAGCAGCACATGAAGCATCTGCAGCAATATCTTGGAAGTATTGGATTGTGACTGTTTGCAGATTGAATAGAGCGAGAGCATCATTGTGACCATTCTTTAGCCAGTCTTGCATTGCCTTGTTGAATTCCTGGACATCGCCTGCGCTTGCAAGAGCGAGCATAATCGAGAAGATGAAGACACAAGCTAATTTTCTCATGATAGAGAACTACTCGACTGTGACAAGATTTTTCTGAATAAATTCTTTAATTAATTCCGGTATGAACCAAGTCTTATAGAATTGGCACATTTGATTTCCACAAAGTGCAACAATAATTAGAAATCCATTGTTTCGAGGGTTATAGAGGAATTCTTCAATGAAAATGAAGTTTATAGTCAGGGCACTCACATTTTCAGCAGAATAGTAGTATTCTTTACAAATTGTTTAAAATAGGAAGATGATATGATTACAATTACGATATTGATTAAATCTTCCTGAGTTAAAAACTAAAAGTTATTTTCAAGGTTGAATCTATTCCTGCACTCTCCCATGTTATCTGCTGCTC
>ENA-UOTX01001831-UOTX01001831.1-compost-metagenome-genome-assembly--contig:-NODE-1831-length-13098-cov-21.662084_pt1 | contig 13098 bp, 7 predicted proteins | sample MGYA00238143_ERZ746982 | MGnify/ENA primary metagenome ERZ746982 (study PRJEB28758, sample SAMN06268862) | compost metagenome | isolation source: single cell | place: USA: California, Emeryville, Joint... | reverse complement strand
CTGAAATATTTCAGGAAAAATTTGAAATTTGGATCTTTTGTAGATGCTACAAGTATAGTTGCTGAACATATGCTGTTCGAAATAATTTCTTCGACGAACTCATATTCTCCAGTTTTCAACTGCTTTGGAATCCTTTTTTCCTTTGCATTACCAGCTCCCATCAATTGTAACTAAAAATTATTTGGCTAGAACTTTATCAGGAGAGCTTTATCTAAAGTTTAGAGGCAAGTAATACGGAAATATTAAAGGTACTTAGATCACACTCAGTTTTTTTGGTGTAATCCACGACAAGCACATGAAAAACGATTGATTTAGATTTATTTAATAGGTTGCTAGTCATCCTAGGTTTCTGTTCCTAAAAAAGATTGCTACGTACTCAGAAACTCCAGCGGATCTACCAGCATTTATCAAGCCGTGAGCAGGTTGGACGATGATGGCGTTTTCTTATGCCCAAAGAAATAGCCTCAAATATGCTTTTTCAACTAATTTCTCAACGTATTGCTCTCCTGAGATCACTGAAACAATAACAAGACCTCGTTACAAAGAAAAGTTTTTTTCTTTCTCAGATACGTGTTCTCTCAGCATGATTGCTACAGATCTTATTGGAGGGATCTCCGATCAGCACAAAGCACTCTCTTCGGTCGAAATACCAACTCACACTACTACAAATAAATTATTCTGATCATGACCTGTAGAGTAAGTGTGGCTTCGAAAAAGTCGTGAATGGCGAAATAACTTAGATAACAGCTTCCTAAATTCTGAACGAAAAAATAAAATTGAAGAAAATCGCTCCACTCTTCACGAATTCTGGCAAAAGTTTTTACAACCGAGAATTTAGCCATGAAATAAATACAATTACGTGTCAATTTTCTCAAATCGCATTCAAACTATTAACAAACCAGATATTATTATTGCTTTTGCTAACTATCTGCTGTACTCAAATAGTGAAAAAACATTTACACTTTTTCTGCAGACTTTTGAGTCACCCACTTGCTTTCGTATTGTGGACGAGGTAATTTCACCCCTCTAGTTTCTTGCACTCTTTGCAATATCTTTTGATACACAATATCAGCCATTTTCGTAGCATTGGCCTTAGTTTCGTGCCTTAACAACGCGAAAAACGGCTTATTCTCAAGCATAACTACCACCCACCCTTCTTTCTCCAGCAATTCTTTTTTCAGCGTTTTTTTCCCAATAACTTTTCCTTCTTCAACCTTGTACACCTCTCCCATGAACTCAATAGCAATTTTCAAATCATACTTCGGGATTTCCAAGGCGATATCTATTTTATAGATACAAAATGACAACTGTTGCGTAATGGTGATATCCTCTTTTATCCAATTCCTGAAGTTTCTCTCAATTGCTTCATAAATACGATTTTCTTGTAGAGTCGGAAGCACCTTCCTCTCACCCATATCATAACTCTCAGTCCTTTCCGCATTTGCTGCTTGTAGTATCAAATCCATCGCTTTGCTATCGCAGCAGTTAACCTCTCCCTTCACAATTTTCGAGATGTCAGTTTTGAAGAGGTTTTTATTCAAATTTAGCCCCATGCAGTGCTTGGAGAGCTTCTCCATCATCTCCCTATGGCTAGAAAGGTCAACTTTCACTGGGACACCTCTTCTTAGGAGCTTGTATACAATATGTAATGACTTCTTCTGAACCAGCGTCATCGAATCGAAGCTCAAGGTCTCGATCACTTTGAGCATGTCTTTCCAGATCTCCTCATCCTTGATTCCAATAACAAGGATATCATAAGCCATACTCGCAGCAACTTTCCGAAATCCTTCTTCTTTCACCAGCCTGGCCAGTGTAGGCTGGATTATTTCTGTGAGGAATTGCTTATCGAATGTCTGGTAATACTTCCAAACCTCAAATACGTTCCTCATTAGCTCAGTATCGTTAGGATTAGTCGCCTGAAGCGCATAATATTGCTTTGCTAGATTTCGATCGTTCAAACCGGTATGAAACACCACGATTTGAAGGACTCTTCGAGCGAGATGCTCCGGAACGGCGCCGAGGTTGGCTTCGATGAATCCTTTGATACTTTGGAGAAAATTGGTAAATTCCATGTTATTCATATGCGCTACTCTCAGCAGTTTTTTCAGGATATCAGAGACATGTATGATAGATTGGAATACATGAGCGTAGTCAGGATTCGAAGAGTTTGCCTGATTATTGATGAAGATTTTAACGTTGTCGATCAATTGAACCATTTTGTTTTTATTCACGACACCTAGCACCTCGCTCTCCTCGAAGTAGAAAATACTTTTGCTTGATTCTTCAAAACCTTTGTAATAAAATTTGTGAATGCATTTCAGAAAGCTCTCGAGAGATAGTGCTAATTCTCTAGCATTCGGCATTGTAGGGGTTTTCTCGATCATGAGTTGTATATAAGAGCGCCAGATTTTCATATCATTGACGTTGGCGAGAATCATTAGAGAGCCAAGAGAGCCCAAATTCGTGATGTTTCCTGAAGCAATAAAGGAATCAAATTTTTTTAACAGTTGTTTGTATTCTTCAGAATGCTCTTTCAACACTTGATCTTGCATTGCCTTGGAAAGATCCATTCTGGCAAGGATGTCAGGAATGTTTGAATTATAAAGAGAATCTAAAAATCTTTCCACGTCTGTGTAGAGACCTACAAATTCGCGTGTTTGATCTGGTACACAGAGCTTCTGGATTAAATTGGGTCCTTTTTCAGATGCGAATATGTCGATAAATGAGAAGTAAGCCTCTTGGCTGGAGTAAAAATTGATTTTTTGTTTTCGCTTCGCGAGCTTCTCTGGTCGAAACGATGTTGATTCAAAATTGATGTTGCGTGCCGTTGGTCTGGAGAAGTTTTCAGAATTGCTAAAATATGCAACTCTAAACTGAGTTTTGCTCACGAACTGCAGGAATTTTTTCGCTGAAATCATTTTTCAGATAATTTAATTCGAGATATGTTTTTTATTGAATGACTCGACAGCAAAGAAAGTTTCAAGAACAAGGACAGCGCTGGTACAACTATTAACTGCAATATTTGCATCGTTCATGTGCATTACATTTTTTTTGCAAGGTGATAGCAATCATTTACTCCAGTATCATCGGATTGACTAACCAGTCTGGAGTGGTGGTGATGAGGATATCTTTAATGTTCTATTCAGACGAAATCAATACCATAATTTGAAAAAAAAGAGAGAAGCTCCCAAAGAATGTTGAAATCGAATGTTGAGTTGTTCAAAAAAGAGTTTGTTTTTCGTGTAAAACCAAGTTAATTCAACTCGGTACTTGAAATACATATCTATCAGGAATTTTGAAAACTGACATAAAAAGAAAAATATTATTGGTCTTCAGATTGTTCTTCATTATTCCCTTCATTATTCTCTTCAGGTTGCTCTTCATTATTACCCTCTTCATTGCCTTCGTCTTTGTTGCCTTCTTCGTCACCCTGATTTTCTCCTTCGGGTTGCTCCTTGTTTTCTTTATCGTCTTCTTCATTTTTTTCTTCGTTGTTTTCTTCATTGTTATCTTTATTGCCTTCCTCTTCGTTGTTTCCTTCATTATTGCCTTCATTTTCATTGTTTCCTTCATCATTTTTTTCTTCATTGTTGTCTTTATTTTCCTCTTCTTCTTTTTGTTCTTCGTTATTCTGTGCATTTTCACCTTCATTTTTCTCTTCAAGCTGCTCCTTCTTGTTTGCTTGTTCTTCTTCTTTTTTCTTCTGGAGTTCCTCAATTTTCTTTTTCAATTCTTCGTTTTGGTCCAGCAATTCTTTCTCCTTCTGGGCTAGAGTCTCCTCTAAATTCTTATGTGTCGTTTGAATTTTTTTGAGTTTTTTCTTGAGTTTTTTTGGATCTGAGCCACTCTGCTCGAGTTCTTGCTGATGTGCTTCTCTTTCCTGTTTCCAGGTTTCTCTTTCTGCTTCGGCCTGCTGTTTTGCTGATTCATGCTCTTTCTTTATGCTATCAAGTTGCGGTTCAAGCTCTTGGATCTTGCTTTCGTATTCTTTTCGAATAGCGTCCTTTTTGTCTTCAAGGTTGCCTAACTCATTTAGTTCCTCTTGCAATCTATAAAAATGTTGCTTAAGTTCATCACACTTCGCCGAGGTTTCACTAAGGCGCGCTTTTTCTTGCTCAATATTGGTGTTCCCTTCAGATTTTTGACTTTCAAATGCCGCGAGTTTCTGATTTAGCGAATCCAATTCTCCTTTCAGTGTTTCTGTTTCTTCTCTCAGTGATTTCTCTCCTTCGTCTCCACTTTGTTTTTTCGAATTCAATAATTCTTCTTTTTCTCTCTTCACTGACTCTACCTCCTCAGCTTTTGTGTCGACTTTTCCTTTAAGTTCATTGATTTTATTTTCAAGCTCCTTTTTCATATTTTCTACTGATTCGTTGTAAGAATCATGCTGCTTTTGAATCTCAGCCTGGAGGTTTTCTCTTTCTTTTTCTAAGTCAGCCACTTTTCCCTCGTTTCCACTTGCCTGGTTTATCTCATTGTTAGTTTTCTCAAGCTCCGCTCTAAGTTGACTTATTTCTTGCTCTTTCTCTTGAATCCTCTGAGTCCATTCACTCTCACTTGTATTTTCTGAATTCCTTTCTCTGTTTAATTCCTCTTCATACTTCTCTTTGCGTTCAAGTACTTCTTGCTTCAGTTTTTGAAGTTCATTGTCACTGTTCTCCAGTTTCTGTCTCAAATTCGCAATTTGCTCCTCCAACTCCTTCAGCTGAGCATCATGCTTAGCCTGCTCTTCATTTTTCGTGTTCACAAGTTGCTCGTAATTAGTTTGCAAAGCGTCTTTTCCGTCTGTAGACTGGGACAGATTGCTCAAGTCTTGAGTCAACTTTTCTATCGTTTTTTCTTTCTCTGCAATCGCTTCTGAGGTTGTTTTATGCTCGTTGCCAAATTTCTCTTGAAGACTCTTAAGCTGCTGCTCAATCGAATTCTTCTCATTTTCAAGTTCCTTTTCTAGTTCTCTTTCTCTCTCTTCTGCGTTTTTCTTGGCTTGTTCAAGTTCTTGGCTCAAGCTATTCACGGCTTCTTCATTTGAATCCGATTCAGATCTTTGCTTCTTTTTCTCTTCGATATCATGACGTAACTTCTCAATTCTATGTACCAATTCCTCTAGAGTTTTCGCGATTTCTTTATTGCTTTCGTTGATTCGAACTGCCTCGAGTAGCTTTGCTTGTTGTTGCTCATAAATTTTCCTCATCTTCTCAGCTGTAGCTTCACCTTCGGTAAGTTTTGCCTTCCATTCATCTAATTCTTGATTTTTTGCATCCAGAGCCATTTCCAATAGCTCTTCTTGACTCAGAGAACGCTTGCGAGGTTGCATGGTGATTCAGAATAAGTATAAAGAATTTCAATTTTTAAATCTGGTGAGAATTTTACCTTTCTTTAGATCATTGAAACAGCTGAAAATCAAATTGTAACTATATTTTTTTATGCAAATTTTTCACTGTGCTTGATTTCGGTCAAAGCATCAACAATTTCTCATCTCAATGTATCCAACTATGGAAACTCTCGGATATTGCCATCTTTTTTTCTGAAAAAAATGAACGAATTGCTTTTTTTCAGCAGGTGTTTATTAAAGATCCTTAAAGACGCGTTGATTATGTACAAAAAGTTCCTTCGGCTAAAAATCAACAACACACGTGTTAGAACAATAGTCAAAATCATATTTGAACCCTTTGTGTTCACTAGCAATAAAAAGAGTTCTTTATGAGAAAGCAGGCGAGTGCGCACTGATTCAGATTAGTTAAATGCACTAATCCTTTAAATAAACAACAGATTAACAAATTGAAAGATAACGATGAGCCAAACTTCAGACCTTCCAAACGGGCACCACACGTTAAACGAATCCGCCACTGATGCGTCTTTCACGACAGAGACAGGCAGGGAAGACAGATTGGATACCACTAAATTAGGGCTCAGCGACGAAGGCAATCCAATAGACAAGCTTGTCTCTAAAATAGGAATTGGACGCTATCATTACATCATATATGTTGTTGTAGGTATTTTCTACCTCTGCGATGGAGCCGAGATCATCGCTATCTCATTTATGAACGTCACTCTCGAAGATTATTGGACTCTCACTCATCGCGAGGTTGGCTCTATCGGAACGGTTATCTTCGCAGGCTTTTTCATCGGATCTCTTATATCAGGACACTTAACGGATCTCTTTGGTCGAAAGAAACTTTACCTCATCGGTGTGTTCTTCACGTTCGTCACTGCCTTAATTTCAGCATTCGCTCCCACTTTTACTGTCATGCTGATCGCTAGAGGCTTCTATGGCGCTGTTATTGGTGTTCTCATGCCTCTAGCAGCTACTATCCTCGCAGAAGTTTCTCCTAACAGAATTCGAGGAAAAGTCATGGTAGTGGTTTCCTCATTGTTTACGTTTGGGGAGCTGATGGCTTGTGGCGTTGCTGCTATTACTCTGACTAGTACGAATGTTGATGGCTGGCGTTGGTTGCTTGTTTGGGTAGCGATACCAGCAGGGATATCATTCATTGTTGGACTGATATTTATCCTCGAAAGTCCGAGATATGCGATCTTTAAGGACTTTAACTTTGGAATCAGTATTCTCAATCAAATAAGTCGTATTAACAAGAAAGATGAAATCAATCTAAGTTCTGAAGAAGCCAAACGAATGGAAGGCTGGATTCACAACCAGAAGGAAGCAATGGCACATACTGAAGGGTATAAGGCCCTTATTTCACCTCAAAATAGGAATGTTTCAACGAAATTGTGGTTTATGTGGTTTGTGCTCTCTTTTGTGTACTATGGTATTGTCTACGTTTTTCCGATGGTGCTAGCAGCCGAATCTACTGATATGAACAATAGCACTGAAGATATTGGTTCAGTTTTTGTCTCAATTTTGGGTGAAATCCCTTCAGCAATTCTCTGCTACTTCCTCATTGAACACACAAGCTACGGACGTAAAAACTCCATGATCGTTAGCTTTGGCTGTGCAGGCCTCGCATGTTGGGCTTCTTGGTTTTGTGATGGATATCTATTAACCTTGCTAATGTTTATTGCCAAATTTTTCGCGAACGCTGCGTTTGCGTTCATCTACCCCTACACTTCTGAGGTTTATCATACGAAATATCGTACGACAGGACTTGGAGTGGCGAGTGCGATGAGTAGAATTGGAGGAATGCTGATGCCTGTGATTACTTTGGCCTGCTTCAACATTACGCCGAAGTTCCCTTTTGTGATTTATGGAATCCTCTGCATAGGCGCAGCGATTACGAGTTGGTTGTTGCCTTATGACACTCGTGGAAGAGAACTGGACAAAGTGATGCTTACTACCGAAGCCTCTCCCAATACGACTCAAGAGCTGCATACAATGGCAATAGCATAATAGCGCTCTCATCTATAGTTCATATTTCGATTATGGCTAAGAATTTAGTTGCGAGATATGTTCTATTATCATTACATTCTCTTCAATATAAAGAAAAATATTTCCATCGATGACTTCGATTATATTCTTACGAACAGTAATTCTAAATCTACATCTAAAAATATCTTAAGCAATAATAAAAAGAATTTCGTAAGCTGTCTCCGAAATGAGATTCGTTTCAAAAGATTATAAGATGAAAGAAGGAAATGACGCTGATATTAGGAAACTAACCCCAGTCAGAGGATTAACTCTATTTGAATAATTATCAGCCATATGCTATTCATCAAATAATTGGATAAATAATGAGTCTCCCTTATCATCTAATTTGGGATTGAGAGCTTGGGTAGCCCAATTTGTTAACGATGGATTTAAAGCAAAACGTTTTCCATGAGATCCATAAATCTGGACGCCTTGAGTTGTCAGCACCCCAAGTAAGGTTCCTTTCGAATTCCATGAAATCCATCTGACTCCATCTAATTATTCTCTTTAGGCAGGTTAGAACCATTATTAAATACCTTGAATCTCAATGTCGAGCATACAGCATGCTCCTGTGCTGTTTACATCGAAAATACGCAATAATTTTTTTTCAAATACCGCTGCAAGTGTATTGCTTCCAGGGCTCCATTCCATAGTCCCTAACTCCACTTGTTGTCCATAGTTAATGAAATTACGAATAATGCTTACTTAAATAATCAGCGAGTATGAACTTTTTTTCACGGGAGATTTCATGAAAAATTAGCATTGATTGTCGATTTTTACTCACCAGATTATATGCAAGGATGTATGGCTTGCACTTGCTTAATTTCGCCTGGCCGTAGTGATAATCTTCTGAAAGGAATTTCTCGATCGATTTAGGATTGCTCGGTTTTGGATCTTTTTGTTCCAGAGAGATTTCTTGAAGCTTTAACTCACTTATCGAATTCATTGCGAGAGTCAATACTGTTTTTTCCTTCTGAACAAAGCTGACAAAACATGCGTCGTCCTTGACTAGAAGAAAGTTATTATTTGAGAATATTTGCAATTGGAAAATAAGTTACTGTCAAGACTAATAGTTTTCATTATAGGATTAAAGCAGTGGTCCTCATTCTGAATAACAATTATTCCCTTTTGCGTGTGAACAAGGAAAATCCGTCCATCTGCTGAAAATAAGAAGTCTTTCACCTTCATGTTGGAGGCTACTCAAAGAATATTATTGTCTTGCTGTTCATATAGGATACATGCGTGTTTTCTGAAAGCTGTTGAAACTCCTACGATTACATTTTCAATATCCATTATGAATGTTGTTTTCGAAAAGAGAGGTAGAGTTTGAGAAGAACTTGACAAGTTTTCATCATATATGCGCAGAATTAGTCCCTCTTTTGAGTCGAAAACTATCGCATACAAATTGCACATAGGAATTTTAGCAATTCGTTTCACGATTGTTTGATCTACATTCAGACAATTGTTATTTTTATGTTTCCACATCAATGAGGCTTACCTTTATTAAAATTCCGAGAGTAAATCTGTCCATGCGATCCAAATGTAATTATATCACCAGTCTTTCTGTTAAACACAAGCATTCTTAGTTTCGAGTCTAATGATCGATAGTTTGGGACAGAAAACCCTAGAATGTTAGAAGCAAATTCATAGAATCCAGCAAAATCAATCTCTTTTAATTTTGAGTCTATGCACGCCTGTAATAAATTGATGTCTCCAATCAATCTGGCGTTACCTTTCGGCTCTTGCTGTAGATTTTGCAAATATTCATTTAGTTTCGACAACAGAAATTGCTTTGAATCCGAATTGTCCCAGAGCTTAAACGTTTTCATGAAAGTTATCCCCAAATTCTCCAATAGCTGAAACTCGCAGCTCATTTCTGTATAATTAGTCGCCTTATACCAGTTTTTCACCAAAAATACCTGATTTTCTCTGTCAAAATATAAATCCTCTGATGTCAAATTGACAAACACCAGGCCGAACTTATCTCTAATTTCAATGAATAAACCCATCAGTTGATATAAGCATGTTGCAATCGAAAACTGCTGCCTGTTGAGGAGAAAATATTCGTCGATATTCGGGAAGTAGTTTTCACTAAACCAATATGATCTTGAATAAGGAGGTCTTCCAGATTTCACTATCGGCATAACATTAGGATGTGTTAGCAACTGTCGGAGACGCGTTTCTTGATTGTATTTTTCAATGAGATGAGAATTCTCACGCGGTTTCGATATGACTGAAATGAGATACTGTTTTTTATCAAGTTTATAATTCCCTTTATAAATATCCCATCCATCACTCATGCTCTTTAGCAGCATCAAATTTTCATAAGTTCCTTCTAGGTCATCGGCTGATGGCTTTTGCTGCAGATTATTCCCGTCGTTTATTTGAGTTGATTTTACTTCTTCTACGTCACCTATGATAATGTCTTTGATTTTGTGGGCTTCTTTCTTTTGTTGCAGAGGTTTCGAGAGCTGGTTTGTTGTGGTGTCAGATTTACCTTGAATAACCTTCAGGGTGACTGGAATCTGTTGGATATGAGCTTCAGAAGAAATACCTTTTTGATCATCGACTATCGATTTGAGCGCCTTGTTTAGAATTTTCGTCTGATAGAAACATTTTTGATAATGATCGAAGTGCTTCTCGTCCATTAACAATGGCGGATAATCTTTGAAAAATCTAATGATACTACTGGTCTTTTTCTGTGTGTCAATAAGGACATCGAGATAGGCAAGTACTTCTTCGATTTTCATTGTCACACTGAAGATTCCCTGGTGTGCCAGGCTCTTAACACATTCATCAAGCTCTCTTTTGAGAGTGGCGTATTGAGCATCAGGAAATCCATGAATGTTGCTGTTATTTTTATGGGAATTGTTTTGCTCTTTTGTTTCACTCTGAAATGCTATTCCTAACGCTTGACCTTGGTAACCATTCAACAACTGAGTCCATGAGTAATCGGCTCTCTCAATATAGTCTGCACCTCCACAAAAAACTTCCAAATCTGGATATTCATTATTGAACTCACTCTGAAGTTTATCAAATATCTCTTTGAATACGCTTTTTGGTCCTCTTGCACTCCAATATTTCAGCATTTCGAGAGCAACGCCAATCAAATTGTTCGCAATTGCTGTATTTTTTGACATCTCATTTGGCCAAGATGCAAATAGTGAATTTCCTTTCTGAGGAAAGGGAATATTCTTGTTATGAAGTGCGTAGTTAACGAGAAGTTGTAGCAAATACTCCTGTTGAGAGAGAGATATGACCAATTGATCTGGAGTTGTTGGGGGTTGCATCAACAGATGCAAGAAAAAAATATATCGGAATTTTTGTTCGGGTTGCAGAAGCGAGTTATTTGGTTCAATACAAAGAGCAATCCATTTAAACAGCAGATTATACTCACTCTGTTTGTACTTGTAATACTCTGGTAATGAGACTTGGGGTCCTTCACCGATGATGTAGTTATGAAGTTTCCTGATAGATCCTAGCATTTTATTTTACCAAATTAAAATTAAGCTCGGAGAAATGATCGATTTTTCGGAAAAAAGCTGATTGAGCTCATAATTCAAAAAGAGAACTGAAAAATTATTTGATACTTTACGAGAAGAGTTGAAAAGTTGCCAAGATGCATATCATTTATTCAGTCTATCCTTTAAGTTGGCATTGGTCAAGAAGGATGTAAACAAATCTTTTTGAAGGGATGGTGAATATGAACAAAACCTTCAATAAATCAACAAATTTGCTGGGATTTTAACCAGAAAGAGAAAAGTAATCTTTGTCGTTGACAGAGCAAGAGCTTTTGAAGGAATTTGCTTATCTTCACTGCTATGCGTTAGACAATGAGCATTCTAGGCTTTCTTAATTAAGAAGGATTTCTAATTTTGCAATTACAGCTCAACGTTGGTTACAAATAAAAAGCTTTCATCGATGGCTTCCAAATGTAAAAATATTGATAGATAGTCTTACATTACATGTCGAGGAATTATCTGGCTCAATTAAGATAAAAATATAGAATCTCGTGTTTTTATCAATAGGGAACGATGAGAATTCTGATTTCTGGATTCTTCTGCATCAAATACTTTCTCCTGCATTTTACAATTGCCGTAAAAATATATATTCTTGCGATTAATTTAATAATTTGGATTATTCATACTCATTATCAATTCTCATTTTTATTTGAATGACTTTATTAAAAGTACTTGTCACTTCTCAATCATAATAAAGCATAATAAGGCACATAAAACACAAGAAATAATTAGGTAGAACTAAATACAATGGATTCAACAAAAGAACCGTCTATAGAAAAGAAGAAGGATGTAGCTCGTACCCTAATTCTGTCTGATCCCAAAATTGGTCTGCAGCCAGGTTCAAAGTTTGGCTCAGCGAATTTCTGGTTTCAGAAGACGTTTGTTGAAAATGTGAACTTGTTTTTCAAAATTATTTTCATTGGCCCTTCCAAATGCGGGAAAACCACTCTCATTCGCCAATACATAGAAGGAGCCTTTGATCGAGAATATATCCCGACCTTTGGAATGCAGAATTCCATTAAAAATGTAGAAAAAAGTGGAAAATCAGTGAAATTGGTCCTGTGGGACACTCCTAACTACTCGAAATTCCAACCACAAATCGAAAAGAACTACGAGACTAGTGACGCTATTATTTTTGTTTACGATCAGACAGATATACAAATAATTGAAGAGATGCAGGAGATAATGGTGGAAATCGCTGAACGAGTCCAAGATAAAGAGATAGTGATGATAGCTCTTCTCAACGTGAAAAACTCAAAATATACTGTTATCCAGGACACTAATATTTCCAGAGAAATACTTGAGAAGTACCCAATTACAACGATGAAAGTAAATGCAGCTAATCGGGAGAGAGTCCGAGGGTTCTATGATGAGCTATTGGATATATTATGCGCAAAGCATGAAAAGATCAGAGAGAATTTGTTAGAGAAATTCTATGAAGAGAACCAACAACGTGATGAAGACGAGGATGAAGAGGAGAATGAAAATGAGAATCAAGATAAGGCTTTGGAGTTGGCCAGTCTTGCGAAAGGGAGATCAAATGAGGAAGTCAATGGGGTGGGCTCGATTGAACTATATAAAACTGATAGAACCCCAAAACAGAGGACACAAGTAGGTTTTGTTGAAGTTGGTGAGAAAACTCCTCAAAAGGAAGAGCCTGCGGTTATTATGGAAACAGAACTACGTATAGAGGGACCGAAAAACAGAGGTAAGAGGGCATTTCTGAATCCTTGCTGTACGACTGGAACAGCAACGACAGCAAACTGTGGTATTTTCTGATGACACGCGAATCGCATGTCAGAGCTGAAGGAGAAAACTTCAGAATGTCATATAAGTTAGTTTTCTTTATTTGTAGGTAGTACTCTACATGATTCAGGAGGAATCTAACAGTTAAGAATGTTGAGGCCACTGTTTTTGATTTGCTAATTTCAAGTGTTTAAGAATATTGAACCAACTATGATCTTCAATAAAATTCGCTTTGTGAAACCGCAGTTTGAGGCTAATTTTAAGAGAGCATTGGCCGAGCTTGGAGCGAATCTGTAAAATAAAAGTGCCTATTTTGATGTATTCAGGTAAGAATGCTCGTTATTTTCTCATCATCATTTGATAATGGTAGGAACGGCTGATAAACTCATACCTCCTCGTCAAATGGATCTGTTATTTGAAAATGCTATCAACGCGCCTTTTAAGGGGATGGTAACTAAACATGAAAAA
>ENA-UOTX01001829-UOTX01001829.1-compost-metagenome-genome-assembly--contig:-NODE-1829-length-13105-cov-15.715689_pt1 | contig 13105 bp, 8 predicted proteins | sample MGYA00238143_ERZ746982 | MGnify/ENA primary metagenome ERZ746982 (study PRJEB28758, sample SAMN06268862) | compost metagenome | isolation source: single cell | place: USA: California, Emeryville, Joint... | reverse complement strand
AATGAAAGTGAACTCGGTGAAGCAGAAGAAATACCTTTGGTGAATATTAGCAAGTTGAGCGAGTTTGAGAATTCAGTGTCAGACTGGAGTGCCAAGCTCTTCCAGAGTATAAATGACCTTTCATTCAAGATCCAGCTCTCAAGTCCAATCCTAAAATGTTTTAACGTTTCAAGAATTGACAGTTTAATCATGAAAGAGGTAAGTGAGATAAAACTCATTAAAGAATGGTTGGGAAAGGATGATAATGTGAAGTTGAATTTACTGTACAGAGGGTCTGTGGACGGGTTTGCTGCAAGTGACTTCCACAGACAATGTGATAATAAAGGACCCACTCTGACTGTGATTGAGAGTACGAATAATAAAAAGTTTGGTGGATATGCTCCATTAGACTGGAAATCTGGAGTGAATAACTATGTCAATACATCTGAAGGTTGGCTTTTCTCATTGAATCTCAAAGAAAAATTACCATACTATAACAACCCAGGGTGTGGTATGTACTGCTACAACGGTTATGGTCCAACGTGGGGAGGAAATCATGATTTGATGATTGGAAATAATTGCAATGCAAACACTTCCTCATATGCAAATGTCTCATACACATACAAAACTCCGAGCAACGGAGTCTCTTACATTGCTGGAGATTCTTCTAATTTCACTGTCAAGGAAATAGAAGTGTTTTCTGTGTCTAATTAAATAATATATTAGGCTTTCCAAACTCTTCATCATCTTGAAAAAAAAATAATAAAGAATTCCTTGATAAGATTATCCATTCCATACTTGATCAAAACTTTATGAGAACATAATTCAAATCCTTAGCATGAAATGAAAAAAAAGGTTTTCGAAAAATACTCATTTATTTGATTAATATTGCCACATTTTGCGATATCCATCAATAATCACTAATTAATCAGCTGAAGAATGGAATGAAATATTATTGATATTCGCTGGAAAGGTGTCATAATGTCCCTTTGTGTCTTCAAGTACGTTATATTATTGTTATATTTGAACAATCTTTCAGTCATGCGAAAATCATAAAAACAGAACCAATTATCGATAGTAATCAATTAATTACAAGACATAATAATGACTATCATCAATTCTTTTTTAGATTCTTCAATCTTGTCTTTCCAACCAAAGCTGTTGAATTTAAATTAAGTTCTAATTACTATTTTGCGGCAAATCTCAACACATTTCCATTAAAGAAATACCACCTTTTGGATGCAATGCAGGCAGATTTCCATAATAAGTTTTAGTAGCACTGAATGCTTTCCAGTTCTCTGAAATGTAAAGAAGCCGCGATCTAATTGCAAGGCTTGGAAGCCTTGTGAATTAATTGATCCTATTTATGATCAATTCTCCTCTCCTCAAATAGACTCAAGGCCAATAACCTTCTTTAGACGAAAAAACACATTTTCCTGAGTAATTCTTTTAATAAACCCAACTATATTTTGATTGATCACAAATTTAACCGCTCTTCATACGAAAGTTGATTGTATAAGCTTCGAGTCTATCAAAAATTCTATCCCTCATTTGTGCGTTTTACAAGGATCGTTCCAATAAAATCTTTCAGCGCATTTAATCGAATTACATCAGAACGGGTAATTACTGAGCGTTTAAAATACTGGATCTTTAAATATTCAGCGTTTAATTTCCTGCGGCTAATTACTGTCAATTTTTTTCCAAGAAAGTTCTCTAGTGTGCAACTACGTATAAATATCACAGCGTTTGAATCAATATAATTCACTTTTAACAATAAGCGAAAAATGCAAACTTTGGTCTCAACCACTCAAAGCCACATTGCTGAGAAAGCCAAACGATTCAAGGCTCTGGCGATCGTGGAAAATTACCTCATCCTCTCAGAAATCGGAGAAGACCACCTTTATCCCGTATTTCTGGCCGCTTACATCGATTCTGAGAACCTTGAACTTTCAGACGCTAATCTCCAAGAATCTCTTCGAGTTATCAAGGCTATCCCAGTCAAGGACCGCAAAGGCTCCTTCGAGAACGAGTGCGGCATCTTCGGACTCAAGCCTCACAAGCATCTCCTGGGATGTATCGAAATTATCAGAAACGCCAAGCTAGACTTCAGAGACTACCGAGAAGAGTACCACCTCTTCGTTCTCCCTTACTTATCCAACGGAGACCTCCTTGACTACCTCCAAAAATCCGCCATGGAAGAGAGAGTCGCGAGACACTACTTCGAGCATATGGTCGATGCCGTTGAGTACCTCCATACTTCAGGCTTCGCTCATCGTGACTTGAAAACAGAGAACTTCCTTCTCAATGACGACTTTGAGTTGGTCCTCACCGATTTCGGTCACAGCGTGAGACACTCCGACATGCTCGGACCAAAACTATTTGGTGATTACAACGCGATTACCTCTCCTGGTATCTGCCCTCCTGAATATTATAATGGACCTGGGTACAAGGCAACCGAGATGGACATCTTCGCTCTAGGAAAGATGCTCCTGATCTTAGTAACAGGCTTCAACCCATTCAAAACTTCTAAAGGAACTGATTCTAATTACTCTCTTATTCTTAACGGAGACTGGAACAAATTCTGGCTTATCATCCAGAGCTGGCTGAAGAGAAAATGGATCAAGGCTGAGGAACTTTCCCCTGAATTTAAAAGCCTCGTTGAAAGTATGCTTAACCCAAACCCATTGCTTCGTCCAACTATACAACAAGTTCGAGAAAGCGCTTGGTTCAGAAATATCCAGCCAAAATCCTTCCAGGAAATCCAGACCTTAATGATACGAAATAAAATCTCCTTCTAAGTCAAAGACGACGTCGACTTATTGTTCTGTTAGTGAAAAAAGACCTTTATATTAAAAAAAAAATGCAGTGATTTTTTTACATTTAGACAACTTTTTGGTTGATATAATTCTTTGTCTATGCATTGCTTCTTATGTGTAAATCTCAAAGGATGGAAAGGATGACTGCAGCTGCCTCCGAAGTCTTTTGTATATTGAGATGGGCTGCAGCATTCTGAGTATTCTCAACGATTTAACTAAAAACCCACTTTATAAACGTTCTTCTTATCGAAATTTTCAACAAGAAAAAGGAAGGAGTTCATACTTCTTATAAGAACATCAGTGAACTAAGAATAATTGCTTTTAGAATACACTGGAAATTTTAGGACCAACGACAAATAAATGAGAAAACTAAATTAGTCTCTGAAGAGAGGCTTTTGCGGTTAAACGGATTATTTAAGGAAACGTTGAGGAAAGATTAATTTTTCGGGCAAGATGGATTAATGGCAGAGATACATTGAGCTTAGTCGCTAGGTTGAGACTCGGTAATTCCTCATTGCTGCTACTGCTGCTGAATACCTTAAATTTTTTTTTGGAGTGCCAGTATTGGCATATTAGCTGTGAGATAGCGTCGAATCTAATTTTTTAAAAGGGTTCTTTCGAATAAAAAACGAATCATTAAAGAAATTAATAGTGCTCAAAATTTTTTCCAGCATTGAGTGAAAATTTTGATACATTGAAGTATTTCCAAAGAAGATTCTCAAAACTATTTCAAACTTGCCCAAACAACCATGATAAACCGTGATAGTTTAAGGTCTTATCCTGTACAGGATTCAGATCTGTATTCAAGCTGATGATGAGTTAAAGAACCTATCGTTAATGTGCAATGAACAGGACGCTGTTATTTAAAGATCAAACTTATCTGCTCTGAGATATTTCAAGCGTTGGTGGATGTTCTGTTGAACGGTAGATGCAGGAGCTAATAATAGAGAAGTTATTTCGGTATTAGCCCTGATCAAGATTCACTGACTTTCAGTGCTTCAGGATCTTGAAGAGAAGTAAGCTGATCGGATCCGATCAGTCTCAGTTGCAATAATTTTTATTCAAACATTCTTAGAATTTTCGTAAAAACGGCTCTCGATGAACACTAAAACTATATTCATTTTTTATCATTTTGTTTGCCTTTGACTACATGTCTGTTTCTGCTTGCTTAACTACTACAGAAATATGAGTACATACAAGTTTGAAGGCTTAATAACATAATATTCACATAATTAAACTTGCTTCTTGTCACGCATTGGCTTTGAACGTGGTTTACAGTTGTTATTTACCAAAGAAAATGCAAAAGAATTGAATTGAAGGGCAAGATCTCGTGTTTTTCATTAAGAATAAACACTGATTCGCGATTCTTTAGAATTATGATTTCATGACGCACAACTCGATAGCAGACTGACTATTAGTCTTACTTAATTCCACACAGAAATTCCTCAATACAAAAATATTAAAAATCTCATGCACAGTAGTATGCTCTGTTTCGGTTAGCTAATATTCAGCTAGTTTACGTAGATAAGGTAGAAGAACTATTTGCAGGATTCCTATTGTGATCATCCATTATAAGATAATAGCGTACAAGTCAAACTTGTTGGTATCAATGAGAATGATTTGATAAATCAAATGTAAGACTTTTGGTAACTGCACAGTTAACAGCATGCAATTTTTAATTAAAGTTGGAGGCGCTGATACTCTATTTGCATTGACTCTCTTCTTTGAGGCCTATGGCAACATTGAAAGAGCTAATTGCCAATTTAAATTCGGATTCATTGCAATTGAAATCTTGAAAAATTGTTGGGATTCTCTAAAATAATTTGTGATGACAAATTCATGGACTGATTCCCTAGTTGTTGTTGACTCCAAGCTTCCATTGAGGCGATTATAACGTGAGCATCTTGCGAGAATTCTTTAAATAATGTCTCCTCAAAGCCACTTCAAATAGAAATAGAATTTATATTTGTTTTTTCTTTCATGCTTTCTAAAAGATTATTGAATACTGTTGAGATAATTAGAACCGTACTTTTTCAGCATGACGGTTGAAATATTTAGCTCAATAAACCTTCAAACTCGCACTGTACTCAAAATACTTTTCCAATTTACAAAATATAAGATATGAGATATAATTTACTCCTGCTTAATTTCAACTAAAAAAATTAATTTAGCTTCGATTTTAAGGACCAAAACCCGATTATGGCCAACAAAGATCTTCTATTGCCCAAAGAAACCCACCTTCCACACGATTTTGTATTCTATGATCCTGAATCTGGAGACGACTCCGCTTTTAGCGGCCAAGCAACCATGAGCATGCTCATGAGCAACAACGAATATAAGATTGCTGCTCAAATATGTCGCAGATACAAAAAAATCTTCATGATCAGCAGCATATTAGTCTCTATAGTAAACGTGTTTTGCATTACGTATTGGCTGGACGCGATAAACTACACCAACAGCAAACAATCACCTACCACTGCAGAAAAAAATACTGTCATCATCCTATCATTTCTCGTATTAATCCATATCCTTTGGATTCTAAACTTCTGCTATATATTCTATCTCCTAACCTTCAAAATCGCCGGAGGAAGGGTGCTGCACACGATTATGTTTTGGGGCATTTTCGGGCTCAGATTTTTGCTGAATACGATATTATTGCTTGTAAATCTGGATACTTTAAGCGAAATGCTAAAAACGAGATTCAGCGTCTTTGTTTTCGCAACAATTGTTTTTGTGTTAACATTTGGAGACGTGCTTATCTACTTCGTGCTGAAGAAAGTCGAAAGTGCGAGTAAACACAGAAAGGCGCTGAGACATAAACTGGTGGGATCTATGTATGCGGGTGTAGATTCGCTAACCACTCTATAAGGAGAATTTCTCTAATGGATCTGCTAAACTTATTAAGGATCAATGTGAGTTGAGTTAAATATTATTCGAAATGTGTGTGTGACCATTATTATGTATTGCGTCCAAAAGTTATTGTTTATGATTTCTTTCCTTTCAGACCTCTTAATTAATTGAAAAGTTAATAACTCCGTTATTCTCAAAATATCTTAACTCTGTTGGCCATGAGAAAATTGTTTCTATTATGACACATTAGGTTATATAAGCAGACGATTTTTCTTTAATAACACAATGACAATAGAAGCAAATAAGCTCAAAAGATCTGTAGAAGTTCAAAATAACAGTCTGTCAAGTTATGGATTTCGTCAAGGAGTACAGCTTTAAAATTCTTCCTATAGTTCACCAAGAGCGTCCTATCTATCTCCGCGGCTGTTTTGAGATTAATTGTGTTGAATTGTAGCATAAAATTGTAAGCAATCATCAAAATATCGACCATTGCTTTCGATCCAATCGACTCCAACACTGATGTCAGATGTGTAAAATTCTTGTGAATAATCCCTCGCTGTATTTTCAAAAAATTAGCACTTAATTATGAACAAAAGCTCCCACCTTAGCCAGAGCATTCAATAGGATTTTAGCTGTTTGAACCGGTTTCGTAGTGAGTCTATCATCATGGTACATACTTATCAGGTTTGCAAGGCACGAAATGATCAGATCAGTGTGTTTATTTCCCTCTAGTTATTCGTATCCTATATTAGACTAATGTACTATAATCTGATTACCTTGAATTCGAATGATTAACTCCAACGCAAAAAGGAAAAACTCGTCTCCGAACAAGTATTCTCTCAAGAACTTGTTACATTCCTCATTGGAATATTTTGGCAATGTCATCTTGAATCTATCAGTCGATATGATTGAGCTATTATCAAAAACTCCTCTTTTTTTACGAAATTATATTAAAACCCGGGGATTTCTGATCCAAAATTGAGTCGATGTGTCTTGTTAGAGCTTGGATCAAAGAATCGAAGTTGCTATTGAACCCTGAACGTTTTAAAAACCCGCCAATTTTGGAGTACAGCGAGCTATTGACCCCAAGAACCTTGGCGTTCTCGAGGAAATTCGGCTCGTCTTGGAAAATCAATGAAAGGAGAAGTTTCTGAATACACATGTTTCTCCGGTCGTCGAATGCAAGGGGCGCTGGGAATTTATAGAGAAGACCTTTTTTGCTAGTGAGATACGTTAAAGCCATAGGATTAGAGCCCATGACTTTACCTTCTAACCTCTAACACTTTCTTGAAAGTTATTTCACCTCCATCAAATGTGCTGTTTTCTTTGTACTTACTTTTTTCGGCAACATTCCATAGCTTTAATTGAGCCGAGAATTGCTTCAGTAGCAAAGTGAATTTCTTTTCTGTTGACGACGCCAGTATACAAACTATTAATAAAGCATTGATTAGCTCAAAAATCCTTCATATTGAGAGACTTATCGCGAATAATTGAGTAAGGACATTTGATTCATTCAATGACTGGATTTTATCAATCGCTTTCTCAATAATCGAGAGGATCAGCAAATTATCCTCCTGAGCCATCAGCTGACGCACCCAGTCCTCTGGAATGCTTGATATGAAGCCTATGAACGCGTTCACGGATTTCTCAATGGCGGGACCAAAGATTTTCTCCTCATCAAGCTCGAGTACCGAATCAATCATTTCCAATAGGCTACTGAATGCATAAGCAGTGTAAACTGGATTTTTCTTATTGCTTAGATAATGTAGGTTCATTTGCAAAGTTTGGAAGAAAGTATCGTCTTGGAGCCGCTCATTTGCTTTAGAAAATAAAAACCTGAAAAGAAGGGCTCTGTTAGTATTGACCTTTGTTTGAATAGCTTACGTGAGGTATCTTTGATATAAACCCGCGAAACAAAGCGCCGAGAGATATTTGATATCATGCTTGAATTTTAATAACAACGCGAACAACTCCTCTTCAATTTCGTAAAATCGGTATTTAATTATAAGCGCAAAGAGCCAAAAGATCGGTCCAGTCTCTTGCTGAGTGCTGAGAGTGGCTTTATAATTCGTCAGAGCCTCTGACAGTTTTCGAGAGTCCAGCGAGCCGGTTCTGTAGGCCTCGAAGCAATCCTGCAGTCCACGAGAATGAATTAATTGGTTTTTAAGAATCGCTTTTTCAATGGATGCTTCGATGTGGAGCTTAGAACCTTCAGACTGCTTCAACATCTTGTGCAATTCTTTGTATGAAACGGTAACACAATCTGCAGGCTCCATATACCGAGCGATCTCGAACAGTAATCCTACCTGTGAACTACATATTCCGTAAAAAAGATCGCTAAAAGCAGTAAGCAATGTATCACGGTATTCTTTCCTGTTCAATGGCTTCTTGATTAGATCAAAGGAGATCTTCTGCTCCTCGAGGTCCATTTGATTCGCCTTAGGTTTTTCCGGTGGTATGTGTATCGCCTAGGTATACGCGTCAGATATGAGGTGATTATAAACTGGCTATCTGTCTACCTTTGAAATGAATTGCACCAGAGAATCTATCGGCGTGCTATTGAATATCGCGATTGTGTTGGTCAAAAACAGAGGGACAACAGCCTCTCTCATCGCAGGGATATACACAAGCGTTAGGACAGTCGAGAGCACTAATTCATTGTCTCTGTCAGCGGTTGACATGGCGATTTTGCATAAATTCTGAAACAAGAGCTCCAAAAAAGTCCCGTAGAATTTCTTGTTCTTGAAAATTAGGCCCGTGATGACATCCAGCTCAGGATCAAAGTTCTTTTCTATTTCAAATTGAAGGCGTTAGAGACCTTCCTCAAGGGACCAACACTTACTTTTCGAGCTCATAAAAGCTTCCCAGAGCCTTGCGTTTAGAACGGAAAAACAGACTATTGTTGCTCCTTTCTTAAAGGAGCGTTCTGTTGCTTTCTTCGAAATGCCGAGTAAGTACTTCTGGTATTTCTCATCTGCAGAGGAAGGTCCTTTTTGGCCCTCTTCGAGTTTCGGGACAAGGTGATCTAATAATATCTAGCCGGCAGAGAACATGAAACATTATTGGTAAAAAATCAGCGCTCACCAAATAGAAAATAAGGCATCTGTTGTCATCGAATTCGAATTCAGTGCTAAATAGCTCCATGACTTTATGATAGAGCGCTTGGCTTTCAGGGCTCAAGTTCTCATTAATTATGTTCTTTTTCACGATTGTTGGATAGGACAAGCAATCGTACAAGAGATTGTAAAATAAGTTATCATTGTCTTGAGGCCCTAATGTCACATAGCTCAGAAAGCTGAACGAAAACAAGTAAGCAACCTTTTTTAAGGACTTCCTCTCCGATGACGAGGATATTCTAAATGTAATTGAATTAAATCACCGAAATGGAGGTGAAGTGAAGTACTTGGATCACGTGCTCGTAGTAAAAGAAGTTCGGTTGAGAGAAATAGTCTCTAAAAAGCCTGGCGAGGACTTTCAGAATGTATGAGGTTTGTTTCGATTCGTTTTTGAAGATGGTTCGAACGACTTTGTTGAGTTCAATTGAAATTTCTTTCTGTCTGGAGTACTCTCTGGCGTCTTCCGTTTCAAACTTCTGAAAAAGGCGCCTGAGTGTGGACTCTGTAGTATTGAAAGGTTGTTTATGGTGGTCTTTGCGATTTTGAATGATTAGCTTTGGCATTTTTGATTTATTGCGCTATTTTAAAATAGATTTGCACGCTCCGAATTTTTCACTTACTGTTAAAAATAGTGGGAATTCTATTTAGTTGTAGTGGCTTGCTCTTTAATGGGATATGAGCGACTTGACTTATTCATCAATGCTGGAGAGAATAGAGCTCATTATAATTCCAGCGAAGGATTGATACTGAGGATAAAGATAGATTTGAATTGCACAAAATAAAAATGTTTGCCTTAAGTCTTGTAATCAAATGTTACTTTGTAATAGTTATTCCACCAAAGATATTTGAGGGTCTATTTTGTGAAAACTATTTACAATAGGTGGTTCAATATCTTTAAGGTTATTGTAAAATCGCTACTTGAGCTGAATAGTAATAATCTTTTTCTCAAAAGGGTTTCGAACTAAATCAAATATGTACTGACCTCTTCGATTCACGGAATGGCATTTAGCTGTTTATTCAACTCAAGATGGTTGAGATCCATGTTCTTGATTGAATTATTGTTATCTTCACGCGGTAATTATATGTGGATTTGACCTAGAAATAGAAAGGACGATAGTCTGAAAACAATAAAAAATAAGATAACAATCGGTTCGAAAGAAGCTTTGACACTACTAAATCTTATTTTTTCCCAATAGACTTTAGATTCATCGGTTTCGCCTTTAAATCTAATTTTGTAAATATTTGTCTCCACTTCTTCTTCATTACTGGTCGTTCCGACTTTTTATTCCCGTTGATCGATGAAATCATAAGTTCTATTTGCAGCTGTTGTGAACTTTTTTCTGTCTTTCCTTTTCTTTCCTTCTCCTCCTCCCCTACCTTCCCAAGCTCACGAAGATATTTTGCAAAACATTTCTTCCCTCACTCAATTCAAGGTCTCGTAGTTGTCTGCTACTCTGAAAGGGTGAGCCAGGAAAGCTTCCAAATAACTCCTCTATGCACGGTTTCTGCCTTCATGGACCTCTGAAGCGTCGGATCCAATTTCACATTGAATTTTGCTGCGACTGTTTTAAGTATATCTTTGTTTTCATATACCAACTGCGATCGACGAGCTGCGAAATCCATTGACAACTGAGTCCGTTGTTTCTTTGAAAATTGAATCGCAAAATCTGAGCCTAATAAGTTAGTAGTACTCAGATCCTTTTTGAATGCTGTTGCATCTATTTCAGAGAAACTTAGGCTTTTATTGAGTACCAACAGATCTGTCTGCTTATTCTTTCCATCCCCAAAACCACGAGAAAAATTTATGTTACTTTCACTTTGAACACCTGCCAGAGAACCAATCTGCACCCTCGGTGAGCCAACACTCATTTTGGGTGAAGAGACGCTAGGAAGGAGCCCCATTACCCAACTTTGTACTCCAGTTTTCCTGCGTTTCAAAGAGCTGCTGACGTTCCCTTTGACTGTCGTTTGAAGCTCGAGTAAGTGACTAGTGATTTCTTCATCACGGTTCATAAGGTTTTGTATTTTCTTTCGAGCCTCTGGCTTTAGAGGCATATGTTCGTAGCAATATCGCGAGTTCGCGAGGAAGAAATTCTTCTGCTCCCTAAGTATATTCAGAGAAACTAGAATATTTCCACAAAAATATGTTGATAATTCACGCTTGAGCTCATCTTCCCTTTTACCTCTTAACTCTAAATCGAATGGAGTACGAATCAACTTGCAGCGGCGTTTCAGCAGGTGTTTGATTAGAAGGGCGACTATAGCGAGAGCCAAAACAAGAGCCATATGATCCAAAGCCTCGCCACGTCTTTAAAAGTCACGTTTGTTCTGCTCTCTGGCTCCGGACATTGAGAAACATAACTGAACGACGCCATTGCTTCTATTTCCCGAAAATACTGTGATTTCTCTTCAAGAGCCTTCATGATTCCATAGTCCATCTTGCTTATGAGATCTGGAGGTGCATTGACGCCTCATTCTATGGCATATTCAAATTTGACGACGTCTCTCAACATCATGAAAATATCACACGTTGTTGCCGTGAAACCTGCCAATACCGGAGTATCGTACATGACATATGTGGTATTCGCGCTTCTCATCGCCCTTGACAAGCTCTCCCAACTGTCTACTTGAAGGAGGTTTGGTATTTGGGCATATCGACCTCCAATATTTTCTGAACTAAGGCACTAAGAGGATGAAAGTCCACATCTTTTGTATCAAATCTCGCGAATAATAAGTCTGATGGTGCTTTTTGGGCCCCGCAGTAGTGTCAGTCACATTCTTACAAGAAGCAGCTCTACCCGCATTTTATTTTTTGGCTGTATCATCTCGCTAGAAGCCATATCCTAACAATTAAATGGATGACTGAATTATTTTCAGATAGGGGGATGGATCTTCGCTGTAATGTTTTAAAATCCAATTTTGCACTGAGACGCAATGAGTTTAATTATTTCTTTCTCAATTAGAAATTGTAATTTGAGAGTCTGAAATTTCAATGATAACTTATCGACTTTGCTCAATGAAAATCAAATAGGCGAGCCTTTGCTAAATGCTTTCGCAGGGTCTGTGAGTAATTTTTAAAGAAATTCATTTGAAAAGATATCTGACTCTCAAAACTTCAATATTATCTAATTACGGAGCAAGTGGCTCTTCTTTTCGATAACTATTCATAGAGCATCTGTTTCGGTCCCTCGTAGCGAGAAACTGCTTCGGTTCGTAAAAAAAAGGATATTTTTCAAAGTTTTTTGGAGACATTCGTACGAGAGTATATTTGAGCGTCAGTTCTTAGCTTCATTCAGCGTCTTTTCGCCCAATACGTCGTTTTCTTTTGTTTTTTTGGAGATATTGTAAGTGGCCAGATAATTACGGTAAGATCTTCATCAAGCGTTCTCTTTTATGCATCATTTGGATTTCATATTGAATTATTAGACTGTTGCTGCTAAAATCCATTGGAGAGTTGTCAATTCTCTCGGCTTCTTGTTGTTTACGATATGTAAGCATGTGATTCCTCTTTGCAGCGTTTTTTTGCAGTGATTCTGCAATGATTCAAATTTTAAAGACCTTCAACCCACGAGTTTTTCATCTAATTTCGCTTTAATTTCGTGATTCTTGTCTCTATTGAAAAGTGTCAGTAAATATAAAAATTAGGTGATTTTTTGAGGTATTTCTTTATTCGCGGAGTCTTCAAGTACCATGCAATGACGTCATCACCTACTTTAAATAGAGAGGCTAAACATCCAAAAACCATAGCAATACAAATTCAAATCAAAAACAACAAGAAACACCAAAACCAATCACTCTCACAAATGGTCGACACTAAAGAAGTTGAATGCACTGCCAAGGTCCTCAAGCCAGCCCCACAATTCGAGGGTAAAGCCTACCACAACGGTATCAAAAATATTTCCCTCAAGGACTACGCTGGAAAGTATGTTGTCCTCTTCTGGTACCCTCTCGATTTCACCTTTGTCTGTCCAACCGAAATCATCGCCTTCTCCGAAAAGGCTGAAGAATTCGAGAAGCTCGGTTGCCAAGTCATTGGTGCTTCAACCGATTCCGTTTACTCTCATATGGAATACACCAAGAAACCAAGATCTGCTGGAGGACTTGGTGACATGAAGATCCCACTTCTTGCTGATCCATCCCTTAAGATTTCTAAGGCTTATGGCTGCCTCATTGAAGATGAAGGTACCACTTTCAGAGCTACTTATATCATTGACAAGAAGGGTATTTTGAGACACATTTCCATCAATGACACTCCAGTCGGCAGAAATGTTGATGAAGTTTTGAGACTTGTTGAAGCTTTCCAATTTGCTGATGAAAATGGTGAGGTTTGTCCTGTTGGATGGA
>ENA-UOTX01001827-UOTX01001827.1-compost-metagenome-genome-assembly--contig:-NODE-1827-length-13109-cov-17.198128_pt1 | contig 13109 bp, 8 predicted proteins | sample MGYA00238143_ERZ746982 | MGnify/ENA primary metagenome ERZ746982 (study PRJEB28758, sample SAMN06268862) | compost metagenome | isolation source: single cell | place: USA: California, Emeryville, Joint... | reverse complement strand
TTTATACCTACTATGATAAAGATATTCAACACCCGAAGCAGTAAATATGACTATTTCCCTATATAAATGAGTTAAATTAGAAAAAAGTCCTAATCTTCAACCTATGCAGCTACGTATGATTCTTTTGATGGCTTTGATTGCACTGTCAGGTATGAAAAATTTTAATCAGTTGTCAGAAATTTGCTAATGGTATCTACAGTTCAAGATTGCTCTTCTGACCAATATGCATCGGCACAGCCTTGTGGCTACACTCCACCATCCCCATTACCATCAACTGCAACTTCTTGGACTATGACACTTGATTATTCAAATAATCAAATTTTTTTCAAGCAGACAGATGGGGACACTTGGACTGGCAGTGAAGGAGTATTTTATGGAAGTGTTGACCTATCGGACCCAGCGAATGTTTACCACTTCATAACTTATCAAGGCAACTACATTCACTTTTACATTTTTTCACTGAATTCGTATATCTATCAAAATGTTTACGATTAAAGTATCGTCAGATTTGGATCTAATGAAGCTGTTATTGAAGCCAATTATACTAATGGTGCACTGTACGGTCGCCCACTTACTTACAACGATGCGGTAAAGCATACCTACGGTTTTTTCCCTTGGTAAGTGGAACGATATGCATTGGAGTCGCTCTCTCCTCTCAAATCAGTGATTTTGATACCTCAAACGATGACAAGAGTCGTGGAACCACACTTTGTTTAAATTATTGGGGAACATTACTAACACACTCCAGCTTGGCTGTGAAGTCTGTCTTTCATGTCATGAAAATTGCGCGACGTGTACAGGACCATCCAATACTCAATGTCCAACTTGCAAATCTGGATTCTATAGACAACCTTCAAGCAAAACTTGCTTATCCACCTGTCCATTAACCTACACTGCAAATGATACAACACGTACGTGCACCAAGGTCGTGTGCCACACTTTTTGCAGTACTTGTACTGGTACTCTTGAGACTGAGTGCACTGCTTGCAAGACAGAGTACTACCTCCAACCATCACCAAATTCTAATACGTGCGCCGATTCATGCCCAGCGACCAATTACTACGCTAACTCCTCTACTAACAAATGCGAAAGTAATCGATATTATTGTCATAGCAAAATAATTAATATTATAATGATCTAGACTGCCATACGAGTTGTTACACTTGTAATGGAGGAAATTCCAGCAATTGTCTCAGCTGCACGGACCCATATTACTTTTACCAATCAACTTGTATAAATCCGTGTCCCTCTGGATATTTCGGTAATGTCGCTACGCATCAATGTGACTGTAAAACCCTTTCGGATATTTGTTTGCTGAGATTTTCTGAAAATTAGCATGTGATTTAACTTGTCTTACCTGTAATGGAGCCAGTGAAACTAATTGCCTGAGTTGTGACAATGGTAGATTTTTATACCAAACAACCTGTGTGACGGAATGTCCCGATAGATTCTACGGAAATACATCTGATAACACCTGCAAGCGTATAAATAAAACATTAATATTCCAGTACTCATTAAAATTTTTTTGGTTCATTAGCTTGTGATTCATTGTGCTTTACATGCAATGGGGGAACTGCAAACAATTGCACAAGCTGTGATTTGAACGGGACAACATACCTTTATCAGTCCATGTGCACAGGGTGCCCCACCATAGGTTGGTGGCCTGACGACTCAGATCATGTCTGCAAGCGTATAATAATTCTCACAATGATTTGTTCAATAATCAATATTTTTAAATATAGCTTGTGATGGGACCTGCCACGCTTGTTACGCAGGACAACCTGATAATTGCCTCGCATGCACGGGTTCGTTGTACTTGTACCAATCAAGATGTAGAATTTGTCCGATTATTGGATAGTATCCCAACTCTACTGCTAATGTTTGCTGGGGTATAAAATTTTTTTGAGGTTCTTTGCATTTAAAACAAAAATTAGAATGTAATAGCTCTTGTCAGAGTTGCAGCTCAAATACTGACACCAGCTGTGGTAGCTGCCATGCAGGATTGTTCCTCATGGAAAATGAGGCGACGCCTGGAGTCGGAGTTTGTGGTACAACATGTCCTGATGGGTACTATCCAGATAGTGACACTAAAATGTGCACAAGTAATTTCTCTTAGTTTTCCTCATTTATTTAACGTTTCTTTATCGTCAAATAAATAGTGTGTCATTGCACTTGTAAAACATGTACTGCTGGAACTGCAACCTCCTGCACGAGTTGCAATGCGAGCTTACTTTTCTCAACGACGACAAATTCGTGTGTAAAGACCTGCCCAGATGGTTACTGGGGTAATACCTCCATTACGACGACCTGCCAGCCATGTCACTCAAGCTGTACTACATGTCCAGACGCCTTGAACTGCACAAAGTGCAAGTCAGACCATGCTTTCATCTACAATCAAGTCTGCTATATAAGCACTTGCCCGGATGGTACGTATAGAGATCTCAGTCACATGACTTGTAACGTTTGTCCGGCTGGATGCTCACTTTGTGCCTCCGCAGCCCACTGTCTTCGATGCTCAAGTGGATACTCTTGATACACAGACCCACTGACCTATGACACAATCTGCTTGAAAACATGTCCAAGCTCATATTTCAGTGTCTATGTAGCTTCTTCACAACATAATGTTTGCCAAAAATGTGATAGCTCATGCGCCGAGTGCTCTGGACCGAACAGCAATCAGTGCACTGATTGTCCAGATGGTCAAATTTTAGCTGCAGGAAGTTGTGTCACACCGACCTGGGATTTTTCTTGTCCAAGCGGGACTTATCTTGATAGTTGGCAATGCTTGAACTGCTCAAAGGGGTGTACAAGTTGCTCTGAAATGACTCGTTGCAATGAATGTCAAGCTGGCTATGTTCTTGGAGCAACTACTGGTCTCTGTGAGATACCTCAGAGTTCATGTCATTCAAACTGCAACACTTGCTCAGGAGCCACTGAATACGACTGTACTAGCTGCACCACTCCTCTCGTCCTCCAGGCAGGTATGTGCCTAAGAAGCTGTAGTCAAGGTTTCAAGTATAATGTCATGACTAACAAATGCGAAATCTGCTTCGAGAACTGTACCTCATGTATCGCTGAGTTATTCTATTTTGGAGGATACTGCGTGTTTAGCTGCCCTTCAGGAACAACTCTTGTCGTCGATGAGAAAGGACAAACAAGCTGCACCCTTGAAGAAGGAGTCTCTATTGTCGCTTTCACTCAGCAGCCCTCTCAAACAACTCCTATCGGACTGAACCAGGACGTCATTATAAAAGTGAGGGTGACTTATCCTTCAAGCATTAGTCAAATCAAGACCATTAATTGGAAACAAACAGACATCTATGCGTCTAGAACAAAATTGCTTCAAGGAATCACTTTTCTCAACACAGCTGTGCTTATCATCCCCAAAAGGAACCTGGTTGCGAATACGAAGTATGAACTCACTGTTGAGGTTCTTCTGGAAGGTGCAGTTGCTACAAGTGCTACTACTTCGTTCACGACAGTGAAATCGATTATTGGAGGAACATTTAATATTTCTCCGACCTCAGGAAGTTTCTACGACACTACTTTCAACTTAACTTTGCGCGGATGGGATCAAAACATCGCAAATGGCCTCGCGCTCACTTTCACGATTATAGCATATCGAAATGAGAATTCTAACAAGAAGGTGATTATTGCTAACGGATTGGATTTACTAAGTTCCTTATCATCATCCAATTCATCTTCTGAAGGATACCAATTTACGATTCCATCACTCTTTGAGTCGCAAAATGAGAAAGATGTCGTCTATCGCATTGAATTACTGGCTGATTCCTCCTCAGACTTACTAACTGTTTCCAAGACGATCATCCTACAACCTCTCTCTTCTGAGAGGGTCGCCGAACTCATTGCCAACACAGACCCAGCAACAATTACGGAACCTGCTGCTATGTCAAATTTTGTGGTGTTGACAGCTCAAAACTTGATCCAAAGCAATGAACTTGAGACTGAAACGACAAAAGCCATGCTAACAGCCTTTCAAGTTTACCAAACTTTTACAGGAGACTATTCAGTCACTTGTATCGCCTCTATTCACTGTTCGGGTTATGGTAAATGTATCGATACGATTGGCACGACCTCAAGCACGGGTCCGCAATGCACTTGTGAAGAAGGGTGGAGTGGGAGTGCTTGCAATAAAGACTCTCAACAACTTCAGCAAGCTCAAAAGCAATTAGAAGCCGTTCTTCCCAAGCTGCTAAATACAACACCAACGATAAGGACTGTAGGCTCTCAACTGTTAGCAGTGCAAATAGCTACCAAAGAGCTCGACCTTATCCCAGCGAACAGCTCGGTGCCAAGTTTGATGAGCCAAACGGTCATTTCAAGTTATAAGGTAGTTTCTATGACCTCGTCAACTGAGACTTCTCCATCTTCATCAAGAGAAATACTCTCGTCTCTTGCTGATGCTGCATTTTCACTAATTAGTCAATTCAGCAGTCTCCTGGATTCCAATAGTGATATAAATTCGCTTCTCCAGATCTTTACAGGCAGTCTTCAAGAAATACTTGCTGGATTGAGCTTGGGAGAGAGTAATGAAATAGATGCTGATTCTCTGTGCGCATTCTTAACAGCAGTCGATGATCTCTTTGAAGAAATCGTTGAAGGTGACGAAAGCGACGGAAACCAAAGAATTTTACAAGGTTTCGACGGCAATATTCATCAGCAAAACCCCCCAAGACAACCACCTAGAATCCTGTCTTCCTCAGTCACCACTTCCACACCTCAAATATTTCTGATGACAAAAAGCAAGCTGTTCTCGAAATTAAAATTGCTACTCAGACTCCATTTCAATCAACAACAAAGATCGACGTTTCAAAGTTGAAAGCGCTTCTCAGTTCTTTGCTAAGCAAACTGAAACAGGGAAAAACGGTCATGGTGAAGACAAAAACTGGATATAACACTGCAAATGGAAACTTCCAGATTCCTCAACTCACCTTTAAAGTATCTTCTTCAGTCAAGTTCTCAATACAAGAGACGAAGACAGGCAAAAATACTCTAGCATCAAATAGCAATACTTTGGTGACAAAATCAGTCACCTTTAGCGCTCACGATGGTTCGAAGAAAGTGGATATCAGTGACCTTAAAATACCCATTAGAATGTCCATTCCCAAGACCACTCCTATCCCTCCAAGCCCGGATGGGAGCAAGATGTACCAATGTTCCTACTTCGATGAAACAAGCAGGAGATTCCTAACAAATGGGACCTCTTTCGTTGACGAGAATCTAACTCACATAATTTGTGAGTGTAATCATGCCACGGAATTTGCAGTTAAAATCAATGAAGAGGCTCTCAATGCGTTTGATAGCATATTCACCAAGCCTTCGCTTGAAGATTTACTTACACTCGCACTACAGCGAGTTTCAAATAATAAGGATCAGGGATTCAAGCTCGAACTCCAAAAGAACATTCTTGCCAGGACGCAAACCGCCATTTACGAATACACAATATCAAGATTTGATTTCTTGCCGATTGGAGTCTCACTTCTCATCTTGGTAATATTAATCGCGCTCAATCCAATAGTCAACTTCCTCTCGACGGTAAAAAGAGACTAATTTTTTGCAAGTTGGAGTGAAGAACTCGTTGATCTAACAGAAAGCATTGAAGGTGTGGAAAATACAGGACCTAAGGCTGAAGCTAAAGTATTCTGGAGCCTTTATTCTCTCTTCACTTCAAAAACTGAGAAATATTTTTCCGAATATTCCGTCAGGACGTTGTCCTTCTATACAGAAGTCCTCAATCTTATGGGAAATGTCATGGCCTGGACGATCTTTCTGAATTCTCAACTAGGAAAGAGTATAATCCCACACGATAGCACGCCAATCCTAGGCTATATCTTTGTGATTGGGGTTTCCGTGGCGACAGCAACGATTAGTTTCTATGCGGTTCTTGGATCGATTAATCTGTGTCGCATTCGAGTGCTTCAAAAACACTATGCGGTAATTGAAGTCGGACTACTAAGCTCCACGAAAAAACTTGCTGGCTGGGAATTCTTTTATACTGTCATCTGTATTCTGATGACTTTGGCTTGGTTAGCATTATTTGCAGCGTTGTCAACAGTGCTCCTCAACTCAGAAGTCAAATATTGGTTGAGTTGCTGCCTTGAGGCCGCTGCTTTCAGTTATTTGATATTGGATGTCTTGATGGTGGTGATATTCCGCATTTTCAAGCCTAAGAAGATGCTTCTCATGCTTGCGATGAGAACATTAAACAGCAAATATCTCTCGGCCTCTCACAGCTCAAAAATGAGCAAGAAAATTGTCGTTGAAGAACAATCCCCGAATCAAAAAACGGAAATGATAACTACGTCTACATAGAAATATTTTTTTCATTTCCAAAAAAAAAAGAAATGAGAAAAATAGGAATCAAATAATCTGTATTTTGAAAATATTGCTTATAAAGATATTCATAAAGATTGAATAATTTCATATCTCTTCGCGACCTACATACACCTCTATTAGCATCAAACACAAAATTTCTCAGATACGCAACAAATTGGTAATCAGTGAGAGAAAAGCAAATCAAAATAAATCTCAACGTAATAATTTACTCCGAAAATTTCTTTTGAAATCAGATGTATATGCTTGATTAATGTAAATAATACTCTAATGTTAAGAGTGATCGCTTTGAGGTCATTCTCTTATTCTTTTACTGAGCATCTTTTATATCCTTATCATATCAAAATCAAAGACGTTTCAACTAAGCTTCAGATAATTCTTGAAACCAATATTGGTGCCATTAGCTTACGAGGCTAACTGACGAGAAAATAGGTAAAATTTCTATTTGTAATTCTGCTTGCTGAGCTTCGAAGGTCACATTCATTTGAGTTCAGATATCGATCAAATTTTCGAGACGCTAGAGGTGGATGAAGAATTCTGAATTTAAACTAGATTCGTGCATTGATTCTAGTTAAGGTAAAATGAATGTCTTGATTTCAATCCTATTTCTCAATGACTGTCAAGAAGATTCGTTATCTTTAGATGATGAGATTTAGCAATTTCAAACAAGAAACGGTTGCACTCTCGAGTTTACATTCATAAGAATTAAATTAGCACTGGAACTACATTGTAGCTGAAGAGAATCTCTAATCGATTTTTTTCATTCGGCATGGATAGAGCAGCAGAGAACCGAGTGAGCATTATTTATTAAATGTTGAAAACTTTTCCTCCATATGGAATGAATCATTGAGTACTGCCAATTTTTCTTGTTCTTGTCGAAATTCAATTATTCCAAATCTTAGTGGTTCAATAAACTGCAACTTCAATAATCAAATAAAATTTTATTTCCCGTCTGAGTGTTAACAATACCAACTAAGAAGTCCTCCCAAAAAAGTGACTGAGCATGTTCTCAAAATTCACGCATTCACTCAGAAAGCTCTTTCAGCGAACTACAGAGGGTATACTACAGCAAAATAAAAGAGCTGTTGCTCTAGTTCTATTTTCTATTTTATGGGCTCTATTTGCATTCTCAATTCTTAAAGTTTTGTACCTTTTGAAGTCTCATTGAGTTACTTTTTGAATAGAAGAGACAACTCCTACTTCTCCAACATTGCTCGCTTGGTCTTCGCTTTCAGGAAATAATATTAGCGTCATAGAACTCGAGACGAAACAGAATTATGCAATTTTTGAAGGAGTTCAAATGGCATATGGTGAATATATCCTATATTTCTGATGCTAATCCAATTTTCTGCATCCTCAGGTTGTTACACTCATGTAAAAGAAATTCCAGATACGAAATTACTTATCTCACTCAATCATATTTGGCGTCAATCTGCAAATATGGCAATATTCGATATCTCACGGAAAGTTCCAAGGAAGATATACACTTTTGAAGAAGTTTCAGGAGGTAAAATTGTTTCAAATTGCATGAATTGCAACTACAAGGCTCTCTCATTTTCAATGCTACTGTTATTTCTCATTTTCACCGCATGAGCAATTTTAATTTTTTCTTCTAGAGGTTGGCTTTGGGGACGTGTCATTTAATAGAAGAAGAAATATTCTTAGTTCAATTCCTGTTGGAGGGAAAATTGCCTACCACTTACACAGTATTGAATATTCTGGACTGAAAGGTGGCTATAGCGTACAGCTGTTACGAAAATCGAAATGGCATGCACAAAATGGCACTGCAAAGGGTAAGTGAATTTATATTTTTTCTTTTCTGGATTAAAAATGATCACCTTCATTCATATCAAGAAAACTCTATTTCAAGTTTGGATTTCAATCGTTCTGGAGAGTTCGTAGCTACTATAGACTGTTTTGGCAAGTGTTTGGTAGCAGATGTGAACACTGATAGTTACTACTACCATTTGGACTTGGAAGGAGGGAATGGTAAATTAGATCTCAAGTCATGCTCTCATTTCTCTTCAATTACCATATGAATTTTCAGTTTTTTAATTAATTTTCTCATTTTCAATATCTCTTATGCTTGTGCTCATTTTAAAGACGCTTTTGGACGCTGTCGGTGGAGCACTAATCCTGACGAATTTCTACTATTCATAAAGTATAGTCGTAGCAAACTCAATATCCTGGACGCTGAGAAAAAAGTCATGACTTTGAAAGAATCGCTCCAGCTCAATCGATTTGGTACCTTTTCAAGGAACTGTGTTCTATCTCTCTCTTCACTTTTTTCTCTTCATAATGCTAAGTGAACATTAAACATTCTAAGAGGGAAAAACATCTTTTTCTTTGGAAAGGAGATTACTTTGTTAACTTTTTTGATTCTTTTCATGAAATTTTCTTCCCCACTGAAGATGACATTTATTCCATATAGACGAGACATACTACTGGATCGATGTCTGCCAAAGAGATGGAAATCTACTTGCAGCAGGGGGTAAGGATTATAAAATCAAGATATTTGACAAGCGGGAAAAGCAGATCATAAAAACCTTTGATGGCATCCATGAATGTAAGACCTTTGATTTGTATAGTGAATTATTTCTAGAATCTTATTCTGTTTTTTAGATGGCCTCAACTGTGTAAGATGGAGCCCGAATGGTGATATGCTTGCAAGTGCATCTGGCGACAAAACAGTAAAAATTATAGACTTCAAGACGAGGAAAGTGCTTTATACTGGAAAGACCTCAGATGGAAGTAAATTTTTGTAATCAAATCTTAGTGTCATAATTTAACTCCCAGATTCCCCTTGGTCTGTTTGCTTCATTTGACTATATATCGAATACAAAGCACACGCAGAAGGAAGTGGAGATAAGAAATTATTAACGAAAAAGTTTGAAGATGCATTGAAATTCTTCGTGGAAACGATACATACTTGTAAGGATTGATCTGAACTCTATTATCCGTAAATTTGAGAAATTATCGAATATAAAACTCAGCTCGACAATTTCGATGTCAATTAAGTTTGAGAAATATGATAAGGCAAAATCTAAAAAAATTAAATATCTTCCCACAGGACAAGACTTTACTGTGGATGCTGGTAGTATCAGGGATTTGGTATCTTGTGTCTGCTGACGCAATCACAAAACTATTGGACTTCAAAACTGGGAAGGTCTTTTATACTGAAGAGACTTCAAAAGGATGTAATTATTGAATATTGAAACTTTTCATCTTACTAGCCTTATTATTCGCTCCTACTACGTCCGTGTGCTTCATTTGAGAAGAATTACTAAGAAGTTCAAGGAAGAATATTTTTGACAGACAGGATTAATCAATTTACGATACCTTTCATAATATCAATTTTGTCAATGCTGTATAAGACTCAAACGATTAGAAAAATAAATCCATAGGCATCGAAATTGAATACACAGAGGATCAGATCGAAATATTGTTGAGAGCCATCATTGAAATTTGCGAATTTGTTATTCTCTCTAGTCACGCAAGAAACCTCTTGAAAACTTTAATATCAAGACCTCTCTATTTTATTAAATTAACAATCTCCTTTTAGTAGTTTTGTAATCAAAATAAGTTTCGTTCTTAATGAAATTTATTAACTAAAATATAGTCTTTTAAGAAGCATTGATGAATCATAAATGAACGAGGTACTATCCTCTTCTCAACAAGAGAGATAGAGTAACAAGATTATTTGTTGGATATGAGCTATCTTTATCAGAAATTATTTATGGAAATAAATATTTATCGGGAGCCTCACGTCGATATTGCCAATTTCATTGAGTTTGAGTCGAATTAATGTAAGATACTGTATTTTAGAAAAACGATTTATTCAATGGAAGAGCAAATCGAATATTAATGTGACTTCGAAAGGCTTCATAAGCTAATTGTGGTGTATCTTCGATGAGATGTAACCAATTAGAAGGCATGAAATTGCATTTCCTTGAATACTCATAAGTAATGGCTAGTAGTGGCCTTTTTTGGACTTTAAGATGAGAATCTGTCAGAAACTCATCCTCACCAATACAAAACGGAATTAATTTTTTTCTTTTTGAGAATTTTTCAATTTTGCTCGAATCTCATCAAATGCTCACTCTCACGTTTTAGCTTGAGATTAATTCTAATAATTTAAATTATATTTTCGCACTCTTTAATTAAGAAACAATGCTCCCAAAAAATCAAGTAAATACCAGTCAGAAATCGACTCATCGAGACCTTGAAGAGTCAGAAGCCAAAAGAGACTCACCACGAGATGATTTGCTTCGAAATTCAAAAACTGGTAATAGTACTCTAATCCATATATTTTAAGAAATATCCATTTATCACTCTCTCTATTTCTAATCATGATCGAAATTTGAATAGCAGAAGCGTCTTTTATATCTCCAGCACTACTTGCCTGGTCCTCAGAACAGAACAATAAGATCTTTATCGTTGACCTTGAATCAAAGCAGAAGTTTTCTATCTTTGATGGAGTGAAACTTAGCAAACGCAGTTGTATTCTCTAAGATTTTTTTCCATGTTAACTCATCTTTAATTACTATTTACTATTTCAAGGGAAAGGAACCTGGACTCACATGAAAGAGATTGCAGACACAGGACTCCTAGTTTCCGTTCAACAAGGCTTTAACAAATGCTCTAACCTCGCTGTATTTGATGTCTCACGGAAAGGGCAAGCGAGGAAAATATATTCATTTGAGGAAGTTTCTGGAGGTAGCAGCATCGTTAAAGTTCATCACATAATCTTTATAATAGTGACTGGTGAAGGAGACGTGACCTATAATCCACGAAGAAGTATTCTTGGTGCAATTCCTGTTGGAGGAAAGATATCTTACCATCTTTACAATATTGCCACTTCAAAGGCTGGTAATATTGTAAAACTCATCCAGAAATCCAGATGGCATTCCCACTATAACACTGGGCATAGTATTTAATTAATTTGTGATAACTCAGGTTTATTGAACGGATTTACTTCTAGACAGCTACATAAAGAGCCTCGACTTCAATCCTAATGGAGAGACTGTAGCAACCATAGACTATTATGGAAAATGCCTCTTATCAGATGTGAACACTAACGAACTTAGCTTCCTTATGGACATGGAATGCAGCTTTAGTAAGTAATATTTTCAAATATCGAGAGTTTTCAATGCCCTCTCTCGTGATCTAATATATCTGGTCCTTTCTCGTATTAAAGTTTATGGAATATTAAAATTCTCTTTCTTATTCTTCTAATCACTCGCTAGATGGTGATGCCCGTTGTAGATGGAGCTCGAATACTGATGAACCCTTATTATTCGTCAAATATCTCATGAGAAGCCTCAACATACTGGATGCTGAGAAAAAAACTTTCATATTGAAGACTCCTATTGAGCTTGATTCTGCATGTAACTGCGGCAAATATTTTGTTTTAAATCTTCTCCTTTGAATTTTTCATTTGATATACAATTCGATTCTCAATCAATTAAAGAATGAACAATGTTGTTTCTTTTAAATAGGAAAAAAGTGACTTATTATTTTTTTTGCTTTATATCTCCTGCTTTAGCTTTCTTAATTTTTATTGCTTTTAGACTTTACTCGCTGGATTGATGTTTGCCAGAACAATGGTAACTTATTGGCTTCTGGTGGTATGGATAAAGGTGTGAAGATATTTGATAAACGAGAATCAAAGATAGTTCAAACTTTCAAATGCATTCACAAAGGTAAATATTTTTTAATTCGAATAATTGGTACATGACTTCTAACATCTGGATTCTTGTTTTCTATATCATGTCAATTGTGTGAGATGGAGTCCAAGCGGTGATATGCTTGCGAGCGCTTCATGTGATGCAACAGTAGCACTGTTGGACTTTAAGACAGGTAAAAAGCTTTATACAGGAAAGACCTCGGTTGAAAGTAACTTTTCATTCGTTATCAATAATAACTATTGTTACATTCTTAGAGGACATTTGCTCAGTTTGCTTTATTTGAGGAAATTCAACTTCTCAAAAGAAGGTCACAAAGGAATATCAAGAGAATAAATAGTGATAAATGACGGTTAGTTTTGAATATTATTATCGTGAGCATCTCCTACTCTCATATATCTGTCTAAGTTTCATCATGCAATCTTCCGATCGATGAGAAAATAAATTATTAGTTAGGAAAAACTGAAAAGTCTAACCAGAATACTGAACAGTAGTCTCTCAAAAATTTTCTTGGGGTTTTATTTTGTCGCAAAACAGTATAATCGAGAATAAACAGAAAATTTGAGGACTTCTGAAAAGCGAGTCCAATAATTGATAGATCAGAATGTATTATTGTTATTATTTTTGAATCATATTTGAATTCGCTTGGACACTTCTCTTGTTTTTATCTTCTGGCATCTATCCTTAAAAGAGATGATAAAACATTTAGAAGGTGAAATTGCTTATTTATACCACTATACCACTAAAACTTCACAAAGGCTATAAAATTCGTAATTTCCTTCTTGAAACACTATTCTATTTTATTTTAGTTTCTCCTAAATGGACTTACCGTGATGAAAAATATCGATATACGTCGAAGCAAGCAGTCAATGATAATAGACATATAATATTAACAGCATCAGCGTAAATTCAATTAGAATCTTTTTAAAAAAAGCTTCATTCGAAACTTTTAAATGCATATGATGAAGATGGTTCATCCAAAATCGATAAAAATTTTTCCTCTATCAGTTCTGTTACTTTTCAAGTTCTACTTCCAGTTTTGTTAATAATTATTCTCCTGCTCCTACTTCA
>ENA-UOTX01001826-UOTX01001826.1-compost-metagenome-genome-assembly--contig:-NODE-1826-length-13114-cov-13.885403_pt1 | contig 13114 bp, 15 predicted proteins | sample MGYA00238143_ERZ746982 | MGnify/ENA primary metagenome ERZ746982 (study PRJEB28758, sample SAMN06268862) | compost metagenome | isolation source: single cell | place: USA: California, Emeryville, Joint... | reverse complement strand
AGTTTGCAAACAAAATTTATTGATCTAACGGATCTCTTTGTGAGTAAATTAAATCTCAATTGACAGCATATATCTAAGTATAACATTGGAGTGCAATGAATTACATATCATTGTACTCACTTGAAAAAAGTCCCATTCCCCGGAGTCTGATTTTGCAATTCAATTTCAATTCAAGTAGTATTGAAATCAGGCCTTTCCGGATTAATTTACAAGCCATTCCGGATTAATTTACAAGCCATAATCAATTTATGAGCGAAAAGATTCGCCAGATCTGTCCCTAATGTGTGGATATAAAGAATGCGAACATCAGAAGGTGAGATGTCTTGAAATATCTGAACTATACCGTTTCTGGTCATGATAACGTTGAATAACATTTTCCTCATAAGTTCAACCGCCAGTATGATAGAATGATCTTCTCTTTGTATTTAATGATGCATCAAGATGACTGTGTCGATGATGCTGAGACATAATTAAATTAGCAAGACCTAACACTACCTACATCATCACAAGAAAGTACTCGATTCGTATCTATGACTATTGAACTCTGAATGAACTCATACTGTTTCAACGTAACCCTCTCGATTTTCATTGTTGTAAAAATGATGTCTTTCTAAATGATATCCCCTTTCAGTAAGTAATGCTATCATTCGATTCGTTTAGTCCTTGTCAAAATTTATCTTAGTGTTTATTTCTATTTAAATAAGAATATTAACTATTGCTTTCATGTCCATAAACGAGCCTCCTCATTCTCTCCCAAAGCCACTTGAGAATATCCACCACTCCAGACAAGAGAACCGATCTCGGCTGCAAGAAAGCAATCTCAAAGATCACCTATCCACCATATCAGAGGAAAAAACTGAAATAATGCAACGTCCTTTATCTGCAAAGCCCTATTCAGCCGGAAAACGTGAGTTACGCAGTCCCAGGTCAGAAACCAAATCTAAAAAAACCAAATTTGTAAATGAATTCCAGACCGTCCTTGCAAAAATAAACGTAAATCAGACTCGAGAACTGGTATATCAAACTGATCTCCTCAAAATCTTACAATAGTTCTCTTCAGGGGATGCGCGAAGCGCAAAAAATGATACTGTCGAATCAGACACCTCAAGCATTGAGAATTTATTTATCAAGCCTAACCGATCATCATCAAAAGCAGACTTTAACCAGTGGCAGTCGAGAGATGGTGGTTCTGCTTCTCGGATATATCGTTTCGCTTTACAAAACAAATCTGCTCGACCCGATTGATCAGCCACCTGATCTTATAAAAACAGTAGTGCGAATTTCCGAGACGGTGCATGGTCATTTTAAAGTGATAAATCTATTCAGTTGCATTGTCGTTATTCACTCCTTATAGGATGATACTCCCAGTGTGCAGCAAGCGTGTGCGAGGACATTAAATGAGTTATATGTTAACTGCTTGATTGATTGCGATATCCAGACTGTTTCGTTGATAATGGTGGAGCCGCTTCTTTCGATACTGAACGGAGGAGCGGATAGAATCAGCCAGCATACAGCCGCTGTTTGTCTTTGCGATTTTTTATACCTCTTAGTGAAGAAAGGCGCAAGGGACCTCATAATTTATTTGAGCGAGAAGATCTATCAACTTTACTTGGTAACACTCTAGCAGCGTTTTAAGTAGAGCTAATTATGAAATTTTTTCAGAAAACAAGTCATGAATTTGTGGAATTGATTCGCTCCATAGGAATCTGCTTGAGTATCGCCCGGCAGAAGAACCTACCCGAACGAGTTTTTCATCTTATCAATCGGTTAAGCAGCTCGATACGAAGAAATATACCTCAAGCTAGCGTCGGATATCAGGTATGCGGAACGACAGAGCATATAAAACTTATTCATTTAAAGGTGAAAATCGAATGTTGTAACGTGATCGCCATCATAGCCAGGATTTTTAAACGAGATAAAGCCAGTATCCCGGGAGATCTTTCTCTGATATATGTGAGGATTTGTTGACTTGACCTGAGAAGGAACTTATTTCATAGAATAGGGTCGCGGAGATGTTACGTGATTTGTCAAAGCACAAGATATACAAAGTGCAACAAGCTGCTGCAGTCGCACTGAAAGTTTGGGAGGATCTGAATAGAAGCGAAGATCTCCCAGATGGAGACGCAGGAGACGGAGAAGACTTACAGATAGAGTTCCCAAAAGACGATCTCCCTGTAGAAAGAACGGGGATTAAGGAATTGCCTCCTTATGAAGAGGTTATTTCATTACTAAGGCTTTTAAATTCATTTTCGCTAGCCTGTGAGAGATAGCGTGCCAAAGAGCTATAAGAGTCGAAGGGATCAACTGAAGAAGGCGAAGAAACAGGAGCAAGCAATGAATAATGATGAGATCCAAGTTACTGAGAGCAAGGATCTGAAAGATGTGATTGAGAAGAATATCAATGATTATCTTCAAAACGCTGTTGTGGGTGTTAATAAGACACAGGATTTCGTTAAAGCTCGTTCAGGAAACGGTAATTATCTTATCATTTGAGGATTTCTCTTACGTTTCTTAGGAGGCGGATATGCTGGCTGGAGCGCGGATAATCAGATACAGAAGAGACCTTCATATGAAATGCAGAAGCGACATCTCAAAGATTTAATCCTTGGGAAAAAGCCGCTTCTTCGGGAGTCAGTCTCTGTGAATGACCTGGCCTCAGCAAGCGAAAGTCACCGAGAGGAGTTTTCTGCGAAAAAAAGCGTGGTGAAAAAAATCGAGGCCAGTGTGGGTAAAGTGACGCTAGGGAAAATTGAACTGGGTGCAAAGAAGATCAGAAAGCGCTATAGCGATCCTGATGAGAAGGAACCTAATTATTTTGAGGGCATAAAGATATCTACTCAGCAGAACGGGATTACTGTCGAGGGCTTGACTCCTCAAAGAGATATACAAAAGATAGAAGTTCCGTTGAAAAGGACGCGGCAAGCGACGGTAGCATTACATAAGCAGCGACCTGCAACTCAAGGCAGTTCTCCAGAGAAACGTTTTCAGCTAACAGCGTATGAGCAACATGATACTGAAGAGCACAGCAATAAGCAGCAGCATCAATTGAAAACTGCAATGCGTTATGCAGATGATGAGCTTTTTGCAGAGTCGCAGACTTTTGGTGTAGGATCACGTACTATGAATATGGAACATTACAATGGACTTCCAAAAGAATCCAATGGTAATGTCGAGATGAACAACAATATACAACAACAGGCAGTTGAGCAAGGTCAAAAGAGCGTAATTCCCACAAAATTAGTCGATCAGAATCAGCAGTCTCCTGCTAAAGTATACGGAACTGACTCCAAAATTGATTTGGTCAATACACAGAAATTTGAAAGTAATAACAACAGTGATGATGAGAGTGTGGACAAAAACTTCGTTGAATCGACACACTCTCCTCCAAAGGCATTTGTCAGAGAACCTCAGTTCAGACAACCCAATTGGTATCCTCTTCTGGAGCAGAATCAATCGAAAGTGCAGAATACCAGCACTGACTCGCATTCATTGAACTATAAAATTGAGAAAAACGCAGAAGAGCTGAAATCCACAAAGGAAACTGAGACAAAGAGCACTGCTCCTGCTGAAAAAATCGATTATGCGACGAGGAAGATGAGGGAGATAGGCCGTCAGATACGTCCACAGACAGCTACTGCCGAGAGTACTCAGGCTAAACCTGCCTACAGTCGAAAAGGCGAACAAGTTCCTCAATCTCATGCTAAAATGCAATCAATACCACAAGAAGAATTTCAGCCAATAAAGAAGGCGGAAATCCATCCTCCTCAGTCATATACAGCTGAAAAATTCTCGCATTCAGCCAATAACTCTACAATTGAACCAACGAAACCAATTCTCAAGCCTGGCGTGAGATTCGCAGACAATGAGACTCATGACATTCAGCCTCATATCCGATTGAACGAGTTTCCAAAAGAACAGCAAGACTATTTTCTTCCCATCGTAAACAAATACCAAGCACAAACAACAAAGCATGAACAAAACAATGAGAAACCGTACTCTACTGGTAGTCTATTAGATGAACGACCAATACGGCCAATGAGCCAGCAGCAGATTCAGCAGTACCTGCAGCCTGTCCAACAAAACGAATTCCCTCAGGACCCACTGCATGACACTTGGGATGAAGAGGCATTCGAAAGAAAGCGAAATCGCAACACAAAGCACGACGCTTCGAAACTGGAAGACACGATGCTATGGGAAACGATGACATCGACTGAAATCAGACAAAAATTTAGCGATATTCCCGTCTATGAGGGTCCTGAGACACAGACTGTTCATCAAATAACTCAAGAACCCCATAAGCGTGAAATAAAACCACCTCAGATCCATCAACCGCTCATTGAAAGAAAAATAGAAATGAAACCGCCTCAAAAACCCGTTGAACTACCACCAGTAAAGAAGACTAAGCTCATCCCACAAGAGGATGTTACAACATTGGACATTTGGCATCAAGCGTTAGAGAAAATTGGCCAAGGAGATTTCGAAACTGCTTATAATAACATCCTTGCCACAGGTAAACTTCGAATGAATTATATGAATTGACCTAATTTTGTTAGGAGATGACGTGTATTTGGTTAGACTCCTCAACGTAACCGGACCTTGCTTGAAGAAATTGCAGACGCGAACGACAGTGACGTTAATGAAGCGTTTAACCGGGATAATGAAGTCTGGGCTTGTAGAGAAGCTCTCGATCTCTTTTCTGGAAAACGCAGGAAAAAACGGGCTCACTTATGCCTTGCAACCGAATGACCAACAAACACTTTTTTCGACTCTGTATAAATTGGCCAGTTCTTCAAACGCTGTTGGGAAAAAATCGGCACAGTTATATACAGAGCTGCGTAACAAATAGTAATTCCTTTTTGCCTTGATTTTAGATAAGATCCTTCATTGTAGTAGTAATATTAAGCTTAAATTTATTAACCTTATACATTGACTCAAAGAAAGCAGTTTTCTTAACAAGAAATTAAATAAATCTCACGTTAATCCTATTAAGTGAGAGCCATCTATTATAATGATTCAACGTTGTCATTAGATATATCTGATTTTAGTTAGAAATGCACCTGAGGTTTCCACCATTGAGATGTTAAGAAATGAACAGACAATTGATCAGTCATTAGGTTAATTTGCACATAAAAACTAGATCTTAAGGGAGAAATTTTGAAATAACATGCGTATTTATGCAATGAAGACTGATCATTTCAAATTTATCATGAAATCATCAGAAGTAGAGCTATGCTTGTAATGCTTCTGACTTTGAGAAAGCCAAAAAAAAAAAACGGAAATTTATGAATTTCAGACTACTTCTGGTTTGTACACTGAGTTTGGTAGAATTCGCTCATTTCAACGTAATACCATGAGAATTAACTTGAAATATGACAATTATTTAGATCGATAAAGAAGTCCGTTACATCTTCCCTTTCGGCGGAGTATTTGGTCGTCCAAAGCCCATGCTCATTTTCTTTTCTTCCGGCGTGAGTATCTGGAAAGAGCACATAAGCGTTTCGTCAACGCTCATCATAGCGCCTGCGTTATCATACTCTCCGCAGTAGTTTGGAGCTGAAAAAATAGTGACGAGTTGCCGCTTAGCAAAGAACTCATATCCATCTTCCACGACCTGCAAATTTAATTAAAACACCGCACTAACCAGCGAACGGGTTACCTGATGCGCTCTGCAGACCAAATCAAGATCATGTTTCTTCAAGAACGCTGAAACGGTCTCAGGACCAAAGACAAATGACACTCCGCGTTCGTTTTCTGCCCAGCCTTGTGTGTCTTTATCAGGATCAGACCACAGCAAGTCGCAAAGTAATCCTATCAAGCCAAATAAATTTCTTCAGAGACAGCAAAGGAAGGGTGGAAGTTACCGGTATCAGGAACATCGGTTGGCCGAATTATTTTCTTAATCTGCTCTAAGCTCGCGAGCTCGGGGCTCAAGCCTCCGTGCATGCATAATATTTTATCATCAATAACCGCAGCGATAGGAAGCCAATTAAAGCAATCTGTGAATGTTTTCCAAAGTTTTATATTATAACGTCTTTTGCCTAAGGAAGTCGTGAGCGTTCAATGAGGAAGGCCTTGTTACATTCATCGTAGAAACCGTATATTCTGTTGATAGAAGCTGACTCATGGTTTCCTCTTAGCAAAAAGAAATTTTCTGGGTACTTGATCTTGTACGCAAGCAAAAGACATATCGTTTCCAGACTAAATTTGCCTCGATCGACGTAATCTCCCAAGAAAAGGTAATTTGCTTCAGGCGGATAGCCTCCATATTCAAATAATCTCAACAAATCGTAGTATTGCCCGTGAATATCACCTATTTAATCCAAAAACCACGGCAAAAGCCGCCACAAGAGGTAAGAACGCGAGCTTAGCAAGGGAAATGCATACCACACACTTTAATAGGAGCTTCCAACTCCAGCAGAGGAGACTGGCGACTGAATATGTCTCTGGATTTGAGACAGAGGTTTCTAATTTCCTGTTCCGAGAGATTTACTTGCTTTTGTGGCTTTTTATCTTTGAATTCGAGGAGCTTGGCGATAATCTTATCGACGTCAAAGTCAGGCGTGCTTCCGTTCATATTGTTTTTCTGTTAAGGGCTGAGTTTGGCTAGAGAATACCTCGGGTGAAAAGCCTCGAAAGCAAATAAAATCTGATTATTTGAATTAAAATTTAGAAATTCGTGCGTAATAAAATTTCAGTTTGATGAGCTGAATAACATTGCAATTGTAGAAAAATTTCATATGAAAAAAAGCCAGTAAGCGAATAATCGCAGTGGTTTTATTTAACGTCACAGCGCGAGAGAAAAAAAAAAAACAACGCAGGAGAATTTGTGGGGAGCTTTTTAGTTTAACAGAGTGTTTAGTTAAAAAGTTTGTTTACAAAGAGAAACCAACACAATGGAGTTACAAAATAACCATAAGTGAGGTTTAGTCAATCTATTTTACGTGTAATTAAAAACCATGGAATTTAGTTAAAACATTAACATCCGGGTCCGGAGAAACATATTTACTGCCTTTTAGAGCGTTTTTACTAGAGAGGGTGACCGGGGCCATTGGGTTCTTCCCATAGAACCCATCTCCCCCGTTCATTCCTCCTCCTCCGCCGTATTTATACATATCTGAGCCAAGCATTTGATTGATGCCACCGCCGAAGTTACTTCCGCGTTTTCCGCCTCCGAATTCGTTCTTGCCGATGAAATCATAGACGCTGGAGCCAGCGAACGCGCTGTTATTGCTTAGATTATTCCCTCCGTAAATGTTTGAAAATTTCCCATCGATGCCGGGGTCTTGTTTCTTTGATAATAAACCCATTTCGCTGTTCACTCGGTTTTTGAGACTTCCACCGATTCCGCTGGTTGCGAGCATCCCAATGTTTGATAGATTTGCTTTCGCGCCATGCGATTGATTTAATTCTTTCTTGTTTTCGTTGTTAATGCCTTTCTTGCTAATCATCTAACAAAATAAAATCAGCAAAAAGATTTCACCTTGAGGACGTTTACATTGTTCATGAGGTTGCTATTGCCCAACATGCTGCCATTTCCTTCAAATTTACTCTTGTGTAATCCAACGTTTTCGCTGCCTTTTTGCCAGGGGTCTTGCTCTTTCATTTGCCCTGAGGAGAAGATGCTCCCATTGATATTCGGAGGGGTGATAGGCCGATCAATCGGAATGTACCCAATGAAAAACGGATGACTGAGAATCTGCGCAGCGGTGGGTCTTTTCTGAGGGTCGTACCTCAGCATTTCCGTCATTAGCTGTATAGCCTCATTGCTTGCTTGAGGCATAATCGTTGAAAGCGAAACCGCTTGAAATTGCGGGAATGTAAAACCTATCTGCGCTGCGAGTCGATACCCTTCCGGCCAAGTATTATGATTTGGCGTGCCGAGAATCGAACATATCTTATATATTTGATCTATTTCATCGTTACCTGAAAACAGTGGGGTTTGAGTATAGAGCTCAGCCATTATACAACCCAATGCGAAAATATCTATCGGTGAGTTATAACTCGTCGATTTCAGCAGAATTTCCGGTGCACGGTACCAACGTGTTGAAATGTAATCGGTGTAGGGAGGCCGCGATCGAATCTCCCTAGCGAGACCAAAATCTGCTATTTTCACGATATCTTTATGGATCAGAAGGTTTTCTGGCTTCAGATCTCGATGGAAAAAGCCGTGTTTATGCATATAGGCCAACCCCGAAGCTGTTTGATGGATGATTGATCTGATTTGGCTTTCAGGAAACTGTTTGCTCTGCTCTCGCAGCTGTTGGTAGAGCTGATAAAGATTTTGGTCCATATATTCAAAGACGAAATACAGCTCATCGTTGACCTTGATGACCTCCTTCAGTTTGACGATGTTTGGGTGGTTCAGCTTCCTTAACGACTTGATCTCGCGCAAAGACATGCATTCTTCCCAAGTATAGAACTTCTTTTTCATCTTTTTGATTGCGACGATCTCTCCAGTTTTGATATTATTGGCCTTGATGACTGTGCCGTAAGTTCCGTCACCCACAGACTTATGAATTTTGTACCGGTCCATCTAATGCCGCTCTGGAATTTATTTGTGCAGAGTTACTCTTTTTTTTAATACAACGCTTTTATGTGACAATATATTTATTGATATATATATTCAATCTACATTGAAGTTCAAACAAGCACTAATACACTCGTTTATTACAATTACAAATCTGTTGTCATCATCAACAGAAAAAATTACAGTGAAACTACCGATTTGCCAACCAAAGACAGATAATTCGACAAAATTAGATAAGTTTTTACAGGAAGAGGCATAAATTTCTTTATCGGATCATTCTTGAAATGGTATTCTGTCGATCGGGCTATGAACTCCAGCAGCTCAATGAAGTAGAGACACTTTAACTTTTTTGCTAATAAGTAAATAAAGATTAGTAACTTCACGTCGCAAGTATTTACCTTCTGACATTTCGTCGACAACAGTCATCTTCGAATGCACAAAACAGACGATAAACTCATCGTCATCCATTTTAATCGCTGCTTGCTCGACAATTTCTTTGAGTTTATCAATATGTATGCCTATCACCGTCTTATACGTTCGATAGAACCGATCTAACCCATCAAGGTTTGCTTTGAACAACTCATCCATTTCAACAGTATATATGTTTTTGAATCGGTACCCATCATAGAGTTCGTTGGAATTAGCAGCCTTAGGTATCACATCCTCTGCGAGAAACTTCGCTACAGCGGCACTGTAAGTGCTAAGGATCTTACTATCAAAGTACTTAATGATTCCAATCCTACAGACAAGCTCCAAGAACTCATACCGACAGAGCTCACGATCAGGGTTATCATCCAGTTTTTCCAGCTCGATATTGGTCGCGACAAACGCTCTGTCAATCTCGTGCATGGTTGCGTGCTCGTCGATGAAGCCGCACTGATCGACGAATTGTAAGAAAGCCTTCCAGTCAACTGAAGGATATGATGGATTGCACGCGAGATTCATGAAGATGCTCTTCAACGCAGGGTAGTGTTCATATAGAATCACCCTTATTTTTGCAACCTCCTCCGCTCGTCTAATGAACTTAGGGATTTTATTGAACTTCCAATCAGCTTCAAAAGCTCGTCGGTACACATCTGGGTTGTCGAGTCTGAAGTCTCGGAAGACAGAGCGTTGCTTTGAGAAAGTCTTTTGCATTTTAGGAAGACCCTTCGTATCCCAGGTATGAAGCTGGATTTCTTTGTCTCTTGGGTCAAGGAAAAATTTGCTCTCTAACATGAGGGCCTTTACTCCGCCTTTGAGCATATACAATGAGAAATGGTGAAATCCATGGGGAATTAAGTCGACAAACGAGAAGTTTTGCTTGGATTCTTTGAAGTAGAGAGGCTGGTCCTTGCCATGGGTAAAGCTACCGTTAATAACGAAGGTAGCGTTCTTAGAGCTATCGATCTGGTGGAGAACTGCAGGGGATTGCTGGTCAGCGATTCCCTTTTGCTCTGAGGAGACGAGATCAGTGATTTTGGTAAGCAGGTTATTTCTCGATGGGGGATTCGCTTCTTTAGCGTTGTTATTGGTTTTCACCATCTCAAGAGCTTTGAGATGCGAGAGAGGCACCTGAACCTGAACCTTGTTCCAGCGCTCGCATACCCAGCAGCAGGAAGTTTTTTCCCATTGGGTTTTATCGTGACTAAGCTCTTTATCTGGATAAATTTTTGAGAATTATTGCCAATTCTGAATTATTTACCCCAAATTCTCGTGTAGATCAAAGGGCGGATTTCTTTGGATATATGCTCAGGCAAACGGCCAACGTTGTTCGTCTCGACTCTCAAAGGCTATTTTTGATTAAGCTATGAAAATCTAATAGAAAGGATACTTCGAGGAGCTTAGTGACCGGCGAGTTTTTTGTCGGGGAAAATTTCTCTGTGATTAATTTAGGCTTCTTCACCCCGATTTTCGAATCTATCTGCGTGAGGAAGTTACCTAACAAAGAGAGAAATTAACCTCCATCAGCAATGTAGGGGTGTTACCATATTCGTTTTCTGTCTCTGGGTTCTTCTTATCTTCTAGTTCAAACTGCTCGAGATCGCGCTCAGTAGCACCTAATGTCCTATACATGTCTAAATATCGCAGATTAGCCTCAGCGTATTCCACAAGGAAAACATACTCCAAACTCCCAATTTTATATTTTTCGAGGTCGTGGCCTCGAGGTCTCTGATGTCCGGATCTCCCAGAAGAGCTTCTCCAAACGCGATGTCTTTGATCAAAAACTCATTTATCGATTCTATCTTTTCGGCGGAAATCTGGTTCCCTGTCAGATGAATCCCAATCAAGCTATGACTCCATTTAACTCCGTCGATTATCGTCAGAACCTCGGTCTCCGAAAGCCCCATGAAACTGAAATCCACGTGAAGTATCGTCCATTGAAGCAGCAGGAAATTCCTTAAATGCTTGGCATTTTCGCCTGTTTCATCCGATAGATTATTCCAAGACAGATTCAAATATCTCAAATTCGTAGAATATTTCAACGAAGAGGTCAGGTTGCTGATGTCGCTGGCCCGCAGCATATTCCAAGAGATATCCAGACTCTGCAAGTACTCAGAATCAGTTATTAACTGCGTCACCAGCTCCGTTACCTTCACATTAATCTTCAAATTCGAAAGTCCAAGGTTCCGCAACCTCACCTTCCTCACTAAATACGACTCAATTATCTGCTCTAACAGCACTTGCTTGATCGAGCAACTGTCCAGAGTCACCTCTTTGATGCCGTCTTCCATATAGAAGATATCTTTGATCAGCACCTGAGTCAACTCTGTGCCAATTTCATTCTGCACATATCTGAGGGACAAAAGAGGTTGCTTTTCTAAAATGCGGTTCAGCAGCAGCGCTGCGCTATCATCTTTCAATTCATTATTTATAAGATACAGGTTTTTCAGCGTAGTTTTCTCGCTGAGGACTTGCCCGATGTCCTCGCACATCCGGTTAGTTAACTTATAGGACTCGAAGATAAAAGTCTCGTTTCGGTAATTTCTAACATAAGGAAGCAACCCGAGGTTATGCTCTTCCAGTTGGCTGAGATATGCGGTATCCAAATGTCTTTGTTCAAGCTCGCGGTGCAACAGTACCGGAGGAATAGTTTTCCGGTAGTCTTCGTAGAAAGAAGTCGGTTTCGCAGAGTTCTTCAGCACGATGTCAGCTATAGAAACGTCAAGGTCTTTGTCCTTAGGCTGCTCTTTAGCTTGGTTAACAATTGCGAAGTTGCTTTCCGTTGTATCCGGGCCTTTGAGATAGGAGATTAGTCTGCTAAAATTCTGTGGCTTCTGATATTCGTAGAGTTTCGCGTTTGCAAGGCTGATAATGGTCGTTGCGCTGTGAGGAGTGGTTAGCTTCGAGGTCCTGTGCGATTGCTGAGGAGAGCTAGCATCTCTGATGAGAAAATAATTAGTTAAATGAATAAAAAAAGAAATATGAATTACTCGGTTCTTTCTATGATGATATGAGGAGCTAACAAGCCCTGACTGCCTTTCGTTTCATTGAAAACATCAGGCGTGAGGTCATCTTGAATAACAGGAGAAATTTTGATACTCGGCCGCGCTAAATCCGTTCCACTTGGCTTTATATTCGATACTTGGGTCTCCTGCCGTGTTACTGGGAAATCGATTTGATGGTTGATTGGATTCGAAACTGCTGGGAAGGAAGATTTTTTAAACTGCTCTATGATTGGAAGCTTTGGAGCGTTAATTATGTCCTTTAATTTGCGCATTTCAGGTGGAAGACCATCGTATAAACTGTCCTTTTGAAATAGATCCAAGTCCTTATTATCAGGTTCCTCATGCTCTTTCGCCTTGAGCCGAGACCGGAATCTTAAGAAATATGCTCGTTGGTAGTCCCCATAACCTCCATCGAGCTTATCCTGGCTCTCGTTCATTACTTTAAAGTACATTTCATCATAATTTTTAAAAACGAGCTTCTTGGGTTTTCTCATGTAGAGTTTGTGTTCCTTAAGAGGTTTCCTTTCGGTTATTTTTTTTATATTTTCTTTGATAATGTCTCTGCCATTGTCAATTCTCTTCCTTTCAGGCAGATGGACAAGACATTCACTGCAGCTGATCTCATGCAATTTAGGCGGAGGCGTTGTTTTATCAAGTGCGTGCTTTTCCATGAGGGAATTGTAAAAATCTCGGTGTTTTTCAATGAAATCTGACCTCATATGGTGACTGAAGCTTCTGTTGGCTGTATTTGATGCAGTTCCCTCTGAACTCCGACCACGAGGACGGACTATACTCTCTAATTTGCACTTAATTGAACGAGCACGCACAGGCTCACCGGATCTTTGCCATCGGTCATTGTTAAATAAAATATTATTTCGAGTTTGCATTGGTATTTCACATAATTTTCGTGAACAACTATCTTAAACCGCACTATCGATATATAAACAATGTATTTTACACTTTTATTGTTTGAAATCTTATATACAAAAGGTATTTATTTAGGCTTTTTAGGGGTGCTGGGGTTATTGGCCCATTCAATCTTATGAGAATGAAAAACAGGAACTCCATCGACAATTGGATAGCATAGATTCTATTATGTGTTTTATCAAGTGCGTGCTTTTCCATGAGGGAATTGTAAAAATCTCGGTGTTTTTCAATG
>ENA-UOTX01001825-UOTX01001825.1-compost-metagenome-genome-assembly--contig:-NODE-1825-length-13119-cov-13.623371_pt1 | contig 13119 bp, 4 predicted proteins | sample MGYA00238143_ERZ746982 | MGnify/ENA primary metagenome ERZ746982 (study PRJEB28758, sample SAMN06268862) | compost metagenome | isolation source: single cell | place: USA: California, Emeryville, Joint... | reverse complement strand
TAACGGTACTCTGCTAATTCAGTCAAGAGTTCTTAATTTCTAATAGCGTTTATCTTAATAATAAACGTGTTACACACAAAGAATGATTAAACCAATAAAGGAAATAATTCATTAATTAATTCTATGTCACTTTCCATTCTCATTCCATGAGTTCTCTTAGAATAAAGTTGAAACATTGAAAAGGAAAGATAGAAGGCAGACATAAGTGCAGATTGATGCTATGGAGCTCTAAGAAATTAAACATTAAATTTCAATAGTATCAGAACTAATTTTGATTTGGATGAGAGCAATTTAGTATCTCCAAAGTAATTTCATCAATAGTAATTCAAAGCAATAGCAGATATGCATCATTTTGATGAAGTGTCCGAAGGGCATAATTAAGTCCGAAAGTACTTTATTATTTAGTCCCAATTACAGTATTGAAGATATATATGGCTTTAGAGGATTTGAATTTACTTCATCAAGGATTATCCTGGACATTGCTAAGTTAGTAGAAGCACTATTTCTAAGTGCATGAGAGAAAGTCGATGAAAAGAGGAACTAGACAGGAAGTGATTTACAAGTATCAATACATTGTAGAGTTCAGTCTCTTAGTCGTCTGGTCCTAGCAGTATTTTCCGCCCAGCTGTTGTGTTGAGTCGTCACATGGGGGAAACAAAGAAATTTATGACTCTGAAACAATTTAATAGTCCTATATTTATTGTAATTGGAGATGAGTATTTTTCTAACAAGATATTTCTTTCAGAATTTGATTACTTTGTTAATTATTCGCTTTAGATTATGAGATGGTATTATTCTTATTTAAATTATCATATCAAATTTATTGTCTTTTCAGATTCTTTACACAGCAATGTTACTTGTAATACTTAAGAATATTTCTTCTATATACCGTTCTTCTGATTCAATTTTCAATTGTCATTTACCAATACAGGTATCTATACGAATAGCAGCTTTTTGTTTTGTACTTTCAGAACAATTATAATTATTAGACCAGGCTACGGGCTGACGTTATTCCGCACTCAAAAAATTATGACTTTGATGATTTCTTTGAAAATATGATATAGAGTCCTGAATAAGTTGTGTGAGATTTTCTCAAGAAATAATTAATTTCAATTATTAATTCATCGGATTCCATCTAAAAAGAAAATTAATTTTCGCTAACCCTCCTTATAAACTTGAACAACTGTCTCTCAGTATGATATATGCTGCTGCTATTTTATCACTTGGGAACAAAACAAAAAAATGTTTTCGTGTGTGTTAGTATGATAGCGCAGTTGAGAATTATATTTCTTCAATCTAGTTAAATACAGTCATTAAGTGCTCTTCTCTCTCAGTTCCTCTGAACATTGCATTATTTACTCTTAAACAGTGTCTGCTATCTACTGTTAAATAATATGAGACACAGTGCCATAAAGAAGTTTAGGATTTACTTCAATTAAGTATTTTCATGTTTTTTGAATTAATTTGTTTTTGAAGTTTCAAACAGAGATTCCATTAGATTTACAAACTATTCCTAGTTTTCATTGAAATAAAGAGTGTAGCTGATGACTTGAACTGAACTTTGTGGATTAGCTTCATATCACACTAAATTCAGTGAATGTTGGCCTTAGAGTGAAATAATCTCAATGTTAGACTATAATAATTATTTTGAGCTTATACAATGATTTTTCTAAATACCTTGAATTTGTTATTTTAAATGAATCTTTTTGATATTCTCAATACACCATAACTCTTTTGAGTTATCTTGCCGATTTCCAATAAGTTACCTTCTTACTCTTTTATTAAATGATGCCAGTAATATGCTAATTCATTCAAACGAATTATCAAATTTGCTTGTGAAAAAATATTTAATTATATTAAATACATAATATTTCATTAAAAAAACATTGATTATCTCGAATAAATCAAGCTCACAAAATCTTCCTTTTTCAGAAAAAACTTCACCGACGTAACCTTTAGCTTTACAAACAATACTAGTATGGTCTTTCAATGACTTTAACAGGACAGACAAATATTATGGACCGAATGTATTTCCTAAACAAAATGACTCAAAATAACTGTTAAAGCTCGAGCAAACAACATAAAAACTTAGCAACAGGTAATCATGAACCCCACAACTAAGTCAATGATTTCAATGAGAACTGCACACAAATCATAAAGACACAAACTATTTTAAAAGAGGTCACTACTATTCGTTGTCTTGTTCAGGTCTGAATGACCCAATGACCACAGCGTGATCTCTTTCGTAAGGCTCGAGGGTAATTTGCTCTTCAGGGGTCAATCCTTCTTCTTTGAGCTTTTGGACTTCGTTCTCGAAGACAACTGTTGGTTCGTTGAGGGAGTCAATGCAAGATGCCTTTAAAGAGAGTAATCAGTAAGACATAGGTAGGCAAATGATTAATGTACCTTGATGGAAATAATGAAATGTCCTCCGTTCTTCAGGAAATACTTAGAGTTGAGAGCGATGATACGGGCTTGATCAGGTTGAGCGACATCAGCGAAGACAACGTCGACCATGCCGACCAACATTCTGTATTCGAGTGGCTTTCTGGCGTCACCGATGATTGGAACAACGTTGAGTCTTTTTTGGGCCATGTTGACGAGGTCTCTTCCGGATCTTGGAGAGAATTCAACAGCATAAACAATACCATCCTATATATGGCATTAAGAGATTGAAAAATTAAGAAAAATTTACTTTGCCAATGATGTCAGAGACATGGGAGACTGTGGTTCCTGAGGCAGCTCCGAGGTAAAGAACCTTGCTGCCTGGTTCAATATAAAGCTGCTCGACACCTCCGAGGACAGTAGCAGCGAGCTTGGATCTATAAGCGTTCCAGACTCTGTATTCGACTTTCTCACCAGCGTGGTTAAGAGTGGAGATTCTCTTTTCGTTGTAGACGCTTTCGCCTGGGGTTGAGTTCAAGGTGACAAGAGCATCTTGTTGTCCACGAGCGACAAAGATTCCCTTGAATCTGTGAGGTTCAATGATGACCTTAGCACCACCGCCTCTGCCTCCACGGCCACCACCGCGACCGCCTCGGCCACCACCGAAGCCACCTCTGCCGCCACCACGGCCGCCTCTGTCACCACCGCGGCCGCCGCCTCTGCCACCACCGAAGCCACCTCCTCTGCCGCCACCACGGCCACCTCTATCACCACCTCTACCACCGCCGAATCCGCCGCCGCCGAAATCTAGAATCGATAAGCAAGAGAAAGAAGGGGTTTTCTTTACCTTTTCCCATTTTGACTTCTTTCCTAAATAGAGTTTTTTATTTTAGCTATTTTAGCTTTGTTAAATATCTTTTAATTCGTTGCTAAAAGGTCTTGTTTCCCGACTTTTCCTATAAGAGGATGTTGTGCTTTTCTCGAAGCTGACCACTACTCAGATTTGCCAGTAGGGGTTGATTGAACTATTAATAGTTGGTTAAGCTAAAATTTATCCAGCAATTGAAAAGTGAGAATCCATAATGTGAAATGCCATTGTTATCGTGGAAATTTAACGTTGCGAATTATTTGAAGCAGGTGTTTATATGAAGATTAACTAAAGGGTCTGAGATACCAAACAAAAGGATTTTTTCTCCAAAGACAGCTAAAAGATGGGTGTTTTGCTAAAGAGCGAATAAATCAAAAAATTCCCAAGTGACCGATAGACAGCTTTCACAATTTTTGTATACGAAGCTATTATTATGCTAATAAATATCTTATTATACATAGATCTTATCCACAAGCCCAGTATTATACTGATAATTCGCAATCACACACAATATTGAGCCGATTTGCTTTTCATTTTCCATGTAACTAGCTAACAAGAGAATTAATACAATGCAATCAAATAATATTGAAATCCAAGGAGTATGAGGCACGTAGACTGCTTGGATCTTGTCTGCATTAATTAGGAAATGAATCAGATTCTGTTCATTCCACGTGATCTCATTGATTAATAAGTTATCAAAGAGTCAGCCAATAATATCTCAGTCGTAGTGATTATCTAGCCCAATAAATTTTTTAAACACAAGTGAGTTATTCGTGAGTGACAACGCTATGCAGGACGCTGGTCAGACTACCACCATTTGTACGAGCTGCAAACAGTTTTACGCAAACGTAAGCACCGAATTCCTCTGCTCAAAGTGCTATAGGTAAGCCAGCACTTCGGGCAGTTTTGTCCTCATTTCATCCCTTTCAGAGATAAATACAAGTCGAATCCCTCAGATAAGAAAACTAATGAATCAGTGAAGTAAATTCCTTGCAATCCAGACAATGTATTGAGGCTAAACGAACTCATAGGGCATCAGGTGAAGAGAAAAATGGCGCTGAAGAAGCAAAAACAAACGGAACTCAAGCCACAGAGACGCAACCCACAAAAGTTCAGGTACTTATTCCGAGCGTTAATGAAGAGTATAGTTGTTTGTTGGGAAAATAGGCTGACCACACGCGATGCTGGAGTTGTAATAGGAAAGTGGGCTTGCTTGGGTTCAAATGCAAGTGCAATTTCACTTATTGTAATAAGCACAGGCTGCCTGAAGAGCATGAATGCACTGTCGATTTTATCAGGTTGGGGAAAGAGCAATTGGCGAAGGAAAATACGGCTGTTATCCCAGAAAAGTTGACCAAGATTTAATTTAACTTGAGCAGTTGCTAAAAATCTATCAATGAAGAGTTATTCTGCATTCATTTGTTTGAAGCGTTGCAGGGAAGAGGGAGTCATGAAGTGCGCTTCACGTTTTTTGTTTTATTTTTTTTTTGCATAATGTTTGTTTATCTCAAAGAGTAACGCTCATTACTAATCTAATCTACATACATTGAAAGGGATTTGAATTAAAAAAATTACCGGCTAAGTGATTTTGTTTTTTTCAAAGTGTCCCAGGCAACAAAGTGGCTGTGGGACGATCTAATGATTGGCTTGAGGTATTTCATGAAAATACCGCACTAATAATTACATTACAGCTTTTCTTTTTATTGAGTAGTATTTTTGGCTAGATATAGGGCTCTATAAACAATCGTTGGAATTAACCAGCTTTCTCAAATATGACCTTGGAGGAGATATTCAATCCTGCAGATTTATCCTCCCGAACGAAGGCTTCTTTCATCTCTAGAACTTAGATATCGTAATTTCAAGGACAGCCACTACCAGTAATTCAGAAAAGATTCAGTTGAACCGCGTTTTAGTTCGATTTGATATTTCAGAAAATTCTGGAAACAAGATTTGAAAAAGAATTAAAGGAGAACATTCGCCATTTTGAAGCTTTCTGGAAACGCAACATTCAAAATGCAGCTTTTTTTCTCAGGTTAAGAGACACAGCTTCAAATTAAGATCCACATCCACATCTCTAAATTAGCATCATCATGGCTATACCATCTTATTCCCTTTAGATACCTGCTGAATTCTTGTAAAAAATTCAAAATTCGCTACCTTTTGAAAGTTTTCATCGTTTTCATCCCCGTTTTTCAATAGTAAGCACTTAACGAAGATTTTGAATACGCTCTTACTAAGAAAAGGTTAATTCAAACATTTTTTTCATTTTATGTATTTGCAAATTTCACAGAACGCATGAACGAATGCACTTTAATTACGCAGCTTCCTTACTACCATGTGAAATCTACGTCCTGACACAGAAGGCATTTATCGAGTTTTTTAAAAAAAAAAGAATTGCGCATGAATGGTTTGCTTTTTTGAAAAAATTCTTCTGTGTTTCGATAGATTTGAATTTCTACTTAGCCAGACTTCCAGAGAAGGATTGCCACTTGACCCATGTAGAAGTAAATGAAATGCTTTGTTTCGTGAGTGACATATGAGCCGAAGTTTCTTCCTACGATGCAGTGCCAGGTAGGATTGAACTTCTTATCGAATTCTTTCTTGATGTATGCAGCAATATCCTTTTCAATGTTGAATTTTTCGAGGGCAGTGTTGGCGCAGTCGATCGCGTCTTGCTGCATTTCCTCAGACATATCAGCATTCTTGATTACGGCCTTTCTATCAGCAGATGCCATCTTGGAGCTCTTTTTCCGTTCTGATATAGAGAAATTAATTTGATTTTATAAAACACTTGTCGGTTGTACTTCCAATGCTAATTTTGACTATTTTAACTTAATTGTTTTTTGAATAAGGGTAATGCTGTGAGCTAACCTCGTTTCAAAGATATGACTGCTCAATTTCTGAAATAATGATGAAAAATGAGAGGATCCAAAACGATCTAGCACTAGAATGAAAGATTTTCTATAAGCTGATACTAAATTGAAATATACTCCTTAATGTGGAGGATTAGTGCTCAAGTAGGAGAGTTGCTGAATCAAGCAAATGATGATTGAGTAAAATAGAAAAACATTCGTTGATAAAGTGCCCGAAGTTGAATTATATTGGTAAAAGAGTCTTAGATGTGAAGAATTTTGCGTTTTTGCACGATGATTTCGACTTGGGTGCGGCTGAGCGCGCATGAAAAAAGGCTACAACTGAGAAGGATCCCCCAATGAAAATTGCATCTTCGTAAATTTGGTAATTTTTTTGTATAAGGACTTTGATTTCACCTTTATGAAGAAGTGATTTTTGTCATGCACAGTCTATGGTGATCGAAAGCAGCTTCAGCTGCGGAGAATATCATCTGCTAAGAGTTTCAAGCTCGATACTGAAGACTGTTTGGTTATCTTTTATTGAATTTGTTAAATTTTTCGCAAAATTAACTCTTTTATGGATCAAAATTCTAAAACCAATTAATTTTTTTGCGAAATTAGCTGTCTATTCTTCACTCCCTAATTAGGAACCACCTCGTTGTTTTCAAAGAAATCAAAGCGTTTCATATTTCTAGCAAAGCGCCCAACACACAGAAAGATTTTCGTGAGTAGAAAAAATCCCTTGTTTTTTTTCTCTAGAATTCTTCCTCTGAGTGATTTTCCTGCTTTTAGTTGTTTTGTTTTTTTTTCTCTCTCTCTTCGGGCTCTTCCGCCATCTCAGCGGCAGCTTGCAAAGGATACGGAACTTATTCGAGCAGCTCCTATTCTTTTCTCTTACTAAACGAAACGCTATCATAATACTTCTTTTCGGAGCATCCTACGGTTATTATATAAATAAAGCTATTAACGCCACTACCTATAAAATAACAAATATTTGTAAAAATGTTCATTAATCAAAGTTTAACAAATAGCCGAAACCCTACCCAAAGAACGCGTTTAGGTCATATGGCCTCTCCTCAGACCTCAGAAACGATGAATTTGATATATCCGAAGCCAACAGCGAAGAAAAACAGCCAACATTACACTTACATTGCACCTGAAACTGCCATGAAGTTTACAAGGCTCGACAACTCTCCAAAATCGACTCTCTATCAAAGTAAAACTACAATAAAATCCTCTTGGACTCCAGGCAGATTGAATCTACAGAGCAGAAATTTGTATTGGGACTACTCTCCAAAGAATACATCTCCAAAGATGTCAGAATCGAGGTCTCAGCTTACAACAAAAGCTTCAATAACACCTGCATCTGATCTAAAAACTCTCTCTACGTCCAAAATCACAGGCGCTGATAACAAACCTCTCATGACAAAAGGGCAAAACGCAATTGCAGTTAATTTAAGCACGGCTCAAATTAAGAATAAACAGAATCCCTTGAAAAAAATCTTTGATACCTATGCACCAGAAAAACGCGCGAAAACTGAACAATCTGGGCTCGGATTGGATAATTTTCAGTTGGATTTAGTGGACTTGGATTGTTCCATGAGCAACGATGATGAGAGTAGAACGGTCTCGGTTGTTCTTACGGACAGAGACGGGAATCAGTTTTTTTCAAGCATACTGACACAACGTCAAATTAAGCATCAACAAACGCTTTCGTTAGTGGAAGAAATGTTTGGTATAGAGGATACATCAGAGTCGGCGCTGTCTCAGGCAAGAGCGGTGTATATATTCACTTCGAATAGCAACATGGGAAGATTCTAGCGGTTTTTCCAAAAGTGTATTGACTGTCCATAACCATAGATCTCTCTCATTTCCCATGATAAGTAATGTACATCTCTATTCATATAATCCCCGTGATGATTTGATTTATAGTATGAAATTTTGTGTTTCGTTCTTAACTGAACGAAAATTAACATATCTCCAGCGTTTTTGAATTGACTGGTTTGCTCATTAGATATAAACAAGCCGGATTTACCCTGCAATAAGGATGAACTAAAAAACATTTAACAAAATTCAATGAATTTGTGCAAAATTTAGTCAAAATCAAAGAAATGCGAATTTGTTGCCTGGTAATGAGCCTTTTTGCTCTTGGTTATAGAAAGGATGTTCTTCGTCGCTGTACCTCATCTCATCTTGCACGATCAGATTGGGAGAGGACTTTTCGTCTCCAGATTGCTTTTTCGGTGTATTTTTCTTGCTCAAACGCAATGGGGAATTAACACTCGATCCGCCTGACATCTCTTGCTGGTTTATGAATATCTTCGGCACACCCTCCTTCTTTGTATTTGTTTGTGGTGCGATTGGATCCTTAACCTCCTCGTCCATGAATTTCCTAGCTTTTACTATTATCTGTGGTGGTTTGCTCCTTTTTTTCTTCTCCTTATCTTGAGAAAATGATGGAGAGCCTTCTCCTTCATTGCTAGGCGGCCCGGTTATTTTCTCTTTCATTTTCTTCTTTGGAGAGGCTTGTTGATCCCATGCAGCAGGTTTCTGGACTTCAGAATCGTTGAGATCAGGAAGCTCCTCCCCCGAGTCTTCTAAACCCCTCATAAGAGGACGAGGTAAGTCTCCTTTCTCTTCTTCCTCCTCGGAACTTTGATGATTCTGGGGTTCTGTGCCTCCTTGACTTAATGCTTGTCCCAGCGGTTGCATTTCTGGGTCATTTAAATCAGGTAACTCTTCGTCATCATCATCGATCAATTTATGAAGTCTTTCTTCCTGTTGCGCCAATTTCTCATTTGATTGCTGTATGTTCAACTCGTTCAGGTCGGGAAGCTCCTCATCGTCATCCTCTTCGAAGCGTTTAGGCGTCTCCTTTTTCAAGTCTCCTGCTGCCGACTGTACATTACTTTTCTCGGCCTTAATAGGATCAAAGAATCCCCCTGATTGTTCGAGGTCTAGCTCATTTAGATCAGGTAACTCATCGTCGTCCTCCTCCTCAGGGGTCTGCTTCTTGATCGGCAAGGCCATTACCTTAGGCTTGCTTTTGTGGTTTTTTTCATAGTTAGGCTGAGGCGGCAATACTAGAGGTTTTTCTGGTTTTTTAGGGCTGTCCTTCTTTTTCTCCCTGTTTTTCTTCTTCAAAAACGCTTTTTGGATCACCATTGCAGAGTGCTGAACTCCTGGGTCGTTAAGATCGGGAAGCTCTTCTTCCTCGCTCTCTTGAGGCTTGGCTTTCGATTTCGTTGCAGCTGCCTGGTCAGCTTTCGGGATAGGATTTGCCTTCTTCATTGCCTGCATTTTCAACGCGTTAAGTTCTGCCTGAAGATCTTCTTCTTCTCCGTCATTGCTTGAGTCGATGTGCTTTCCTTTGCTTTTCTTCTTCGCTTGGATTTTTTGTTTTTCTGCCTTTACATATTCATCGAGTATTTCATCCGCCAGCTCGTCTGCAAACTCTTGCTCATAAGCAAATTCTGTGATTATCTTTTCTGGTGGGTTATCTCTGCGAGGCTGTTGAAATTGCTGATTTCTCGTACTGATCGATGGAGGGTCATCATCATCCTCATCTCCAGCTGTCTCTCCGCGGCCGCCTATTGTAAAAATAAGCGTCCCGTTGTCTTCCAACAAACGGCTCAGCAGATAAGCATCGATGTTATCTAAAAACTCCTTGTTCTTGAATTTTTCCATTCCGAGCTGTTGCATCGGAATTCTTAAGTTTTGAGGCGGTTGCGACTTCGACTCTAACAACAACTCCAATTTCTTCGGATGGTAATACACTAAAATTTCCAACTTATCCCGCTTGGAGGTCTGAATAAAAGTATTTGTAAGGAGAATGAGCTCTTTATCATCATCTTTATCATCTTTCTCAGCGCCGTTCAAAGGACTATCCTCAATCAGAGGCTCTACTACCTCTTCAATCAGATCTCTATGAGAGCTGTCAGCCTCTTCTTGTATCTTTTCCATCAGCGGTTCAGGTATAGCATCCTCTTCGCTATCATCTTCGTGCTCCTCAATTTGCTGTTGTTCTTCAGTCTTCACGTTCTCGATCAACGGCCGGTAGCTTTGCTCGTAGGTCTTTGACGATTTTTCTTCACTTCCATGCTCAGAGTGCCTCATTGAAATAATCGGAGAGGGTATCGTGTCCTCCTGCGTGTCAAGGGGAGCTTTGTACTCGATCCTATGAGCTTCGCCATCGATGACGAAATTTCTTGCAACGTCATCTATTGTTAGCATGGTAGGATCGATCCCTCCGAACACTTTGCTATCAAACTCGAGGATATTGAAAAGGACTTGATCAGTGAGGTCCATGACAATTACAATCCTTTCTGCGATCTTATGAATGCTTTTCTGGGCTACTATCCTGCCTAAGATCCTAATATTAAGTATGTTTTTCCCATTACGAAGGCAGCCCGAAAACAGCACTCTGTAGCATTTTTTATTAAAAACAAAGTATTGCTTTCTCGAAAGATGCCCTCTCATAACCCTCTGCAGTTTTAGCAAGAGCCCCATCGTTTTTTCATTGAACCCAAAAGCGTCTGAAGGACTTTCAAGTTGTTTTTTGTCTTCAATCTGGAGAATTATAGGTTCCGGAAGTGCGTCGTCTCCATCGGTTGGATAAGAGAGCGTTGTGTGTCTCACCGGTCGGTAATACAACTCGTGGGTGAAAAGGTTAATTTCAAACGAGTCCTTCAAGTTTTTCACTGTGACTCCCGTACTGCCTGTAAAATGGTTCGCTGGAACAGTCAACAGGTTGAAATTCACGCAGTCTGTCCAGTCGTTCGCAAGAACAAGATACTCCTTGGGATCAGGACTCAGCTTTCTCGTCCCAGGCATATATTCCTGCAAAATACGCATGTTCAGGTAATGGCCTTGATGCCGGAAGGAGTACGCATCCCTCTGTTTGTACATTTTCCCCTCTAAAAACAAATACGTCGCCCTGCTAATTCTCCCTCTAATTAGCGCTTGAATTCGCCGTATAACTCTATCTGACGGCTGTTTCTGAGCCGGTGGCTTCTCTTGAGCTTTCTTATTCGCGAATTGGATCTCCATCGACGGACTCAACTTATTGCTTACCGGATTCGGATTGGTAAATATGTTTTGGACGCTCACCTGACCTTTCGGAGTGATAAGCTCTTGAATATCATCTAATCGTGTCGTTTGGCGAGCTGAAACGCTATGTTCTTCGTCGATCGCCTCGCTTTCGATTAATCGGGCTAGTCTCTCTTTAATCTTATCCTCTTTTCCTAGATTTTAGCACTATTAGCCTGTTAAATCGTCATGTAAAGCTCAACCTATCTTGAATTGGATCTTTCCCTTTTCTAAATACATCAAAGCGACTTTGGAGATCGCGAAGGCTTTCACATCTCTTGTAAAGAGCTTAACGGTCGTATCCTCAGGAAGAGGGTAACTAATTTTCGCTGTATAGAACTGCTTCTTGTTGAGGAGTTTCGTAATGTTGAAGACTATCCGCTCCCCAATAAGATCATACCATGCGAAAACACGATAGTTGCAAGTGTCATAAGGATCCTCAGGGTCAAGGCTCAGCTTGTCTATCGCGTTATAAAGGAGCAGAAACCGTTTTTCGTTGAGATATTTCGCGTATTTCTTCCTCACGAGTGCGCCTTTCATAACTTTTTGAATGAGAATCGCCGCTCTATTTGCTTTTCGATCAACTGGCTAATGAATTATCCCCATGAGCGAGTTATCTCAGAATTTGCTTACCTTGTTTATTTTTAAAGTGTCTTTATATTTCGTAGCTCTCATCTGTCCGGAAGAGTGTTCAATACCTGGGTTAACTATATTATCTAAGCTTTATGCGAAATTTTATTGAAGATTACCTGGCGTTTGGACTTTAAAGGATTCAGAAAGCTTCAAGCTCTTCAGGTTCGGTGTACTCTCTTGCTGTTTATGAAATTTCTGTAATTGGAGCAAAAAAACGATGCGGTTATTCTTGACTGATGTATTTAGTTCCTTTTCTCTGTAGGTTACCGATAATTAGCCTCACCATTCAAGAATTTCACGTTACTTTTCAACTGAGTTGGACTCAATCAGATTTTCTATCTCCTCAATCTCGCTTTCAGACTGCTTCTGTTTCTTCTCTCTGAAATTTTCATTAGTTTTGTTGAGACTAGTGATCGAGTTACTTCTCAAAGAATTTTTTGTTTCCTGTATCATTGACAAAATTATTTACAACCGGCCGATTTTGCTGAGTTCTATCTCCAAAATCCATACTAAACGTCGATCTCGCCTTTGGATTCGCTGTCTGCGGTCTCATTGGCTTAGACAGGTTTGCATTTAACGGAGTACTAATCGAACTGAATGGGGACTCTGGTCTGAGCGAATGGAAAGACGTCTGATTACTCCAAGGCTGGTCGATCGACCGCGGCACGGACTCATTTTGACTAAAACTGCCATTAGGACATTAAACACTGCATTGAATGAGCTCGTTACTTCGCCATCGACTGAGTCCTCGTGTTTGCAAACACAATGCGTTTATCTGACAGAAAGACCTTCGAACTAGAAGGTGTCGGTTTGAACTCTGGCTGCACTTTCGGACTGGTCACCAAACTCACGTTTTTTCTGATCAACGCGGTGCTCCTCGATTGAGAAGACAACGGACGTCTCGATTTAAAATCCATGGTCTGCCCCAGTCTCATAGGGGGAGGCGACTTGTTCCTTCTGCCTGACTTTTGAGCTTTCTAATAAAATCAGATAGCTGCAAATACCTCAAAGTTACATTTTTCTCTTCAATATAAGAGCGTCTAAATTTCTTTGTCAGCGGGTCATCCGGCCCGTTTGCTCTTTCCATCATTTCATACGCTTTATAATACGCTTCCCTTGCATTTTCAAAATTCCCACAATAGTCTTCCTCCACTCCAAGGTTATGGTATGATATCGCGAGCATAGTAACCTTTTTGGGGTATTCGCTAGTGTTACCGCTCAAGGCCTTTTTGTCTTTTTTCTCAGATGCTTTGATAATTTCAAAAGAGCATTCATAGACTGCTCTCTTCGCGC
>ENA-UOTX01001822-UOTX01001822.1-compost-metagenome-genome-assembly--contig:-NODE-1822-length-13136-cov-11.877772_pt1 | contig 13136 bp, 7 predicted proteins | sample MGYA00238143_ERZ746982 | MGnify/ENA primary metagenome ERZ746982 (study PRJEB28758, sample SAMN06268862) | compost metagenome | isolation source: single cell | place: USA: California, Emeryville, Joint... | reverse complement strand
GCATTCATTTTCAAATGAGCCTCTCTTGTCGTTGGTGGGGATGGCCTTTAATACAACCAAAGCAGAGGAAGGTGGAGATGTCTTGCTAAGGTTGTTGGATGAGGTGGTAGTAGTTATCGCGACAGTATCGAGAGAGAAGCCCAGGAAGACAGGGTAGAGGTGGTCTTCTCCGATTTCAGAAAGAATAAGGTAGTTTTGTACAATTCCGAGAGCCTTGATGCCGGTTCGTTGATTTATTTGTTCGGTCAAAAGGCTTTCGGCGGAAGTGAGATGTGATTGCATTTTCTGTTGTAAACTCCCTTTTCCTATTTTATTTTTCAAAAGGTGATTATAACTATATGACTCTGCGTGTATTAACTTGCACTATGCAAATAACGTAATATTTCTTGATCATATCTGATAAAATGCTACTAAAACGTGTTTAACGCCATTGGTCGGACAAATTAAAATAGCAAACACCTTTATTTCTCTGAAGAGAGAAATTGAATCAATTTGACGAAGTTTTCTGGTTTATTTTGTTTAGTTATATTTGTTATTTTGATAGATAATGCTTTAATTTGAATCTTAATCTCTTGATGCAATGCAACTCAAATAGTGGTACATTCTCTCACTTTTTCAATTAATATATCAGTCATTTTGAAATTATAGAGTATTGGTATGCTAAGTATTAGCAATAAACTTGCTTTATATTAGGAATACAGTGGTTCCAAACACACATTTTTTCAAACGAAATGGAAAATATTCCGATTGAATTCGTCCAGCAGTTACCAAGCTCATTCATAATTTCCTTGAACAATCAACGCAATTCTTTTTCTTTTTTTTTTTGAAAATTTCAAACTCATTTTAAAGAAAAGATAATCTCAAAAAACGTGAAAAAATGATCGAATTTTTTTCTTTCGATGGCGCAGCTTAGCCTTTTTACAGGCTATACTATAGAATAGATACACTGTGTTAAACTCTCATAAGAAAATTTTCACTCATTTTTTTGCATTCTTTTTCAACTCAATCACACCGTTTCTTGGGCATTCTTGTGAAATGCAATCGCAAAATGAAGAAACAGCTATTTGAATTTGCCTAAATGCGAAGAGGATTTAGCTATTATGTTTTTTCCATAGGTTTCCAGAACTGCTCAAGAGTATTTGAGCAAATCAACAATTGAAAAATCCCTATCCAAAATTAAATTTATTTTCTAATATTACAACAAACCGATATGGGAAAGACTGTTTACCAAGTCGTCATCGCTCTTATCCTACTAGTCTCCACTTCCGCGAGCTACAACGAGTCTCACGCCATCGAGCTCGCCCATATTGCAGGAGCCACCTACTGCCATCCTGAACAACTCACAAATATGACTTGCGGTGGTCAATGCAGCTACCTCAAACCAAGAGGCTGGTCCACTTTCTTCTCAGCCATCTTCCCCAACGCTGGGACCACCTTAGAATATTCATTATTCGTTAACACCCAGACCTCCGACATAGTTGTCTCATTCCGTGGAACAACTGACAGTGTCCAACTGATGTGGGAGATTCTCCTTTTCCAAGGTGTGCATTACAAACTTCAGTCCCTTCCCAATAACCCACTAGTCGAAGACTACTTCTACTCAGCTTATCGAGACGTTCTGCGCTCTTCTATGCAAGACCAACTTAAAAAAGCTCGCGCTTTGTATCCTAACTACCAAGTGTCTTTCACTGGTCACAGTCTCGGTGCTGCGCTCACTGCGATAGCGGCTACTGATGCCGTATATTCTGGAATCGTGGAGAAAGGGAAGGTGTTGGTCTACACTTTCGGAAGCCCTCGAGTTGGTAATCCTGACTTCAATGCAGCTTTCACAGGCGCTATGAAGGAAGTTTACCGTCTTGTTCATCATAAAGACCTTGTACCTCATGTGCCACCTTGCATTCCAAATCTTAGCGGTGATTGTATCAAATCCGGCTTTGGAGAGCTCCTCTGGTTCCCTTATCACTATGGAAATCAGGTCTTTTATGATAGTCCTGATGGAAATCCTGGAACCCAAAGATACTGTGATGAGGAAGATTCTACTTGCCAAAACAAGTATAGCTTAATCACAGCAGATATAAGCGATCACGGCCATTACGTTGGTATTCGTGTTTGTTGTGATGGAAATGGACCATTCACTGATATTCCTCTATAAGAGCAAAGAGAAAGAGAGAGCATTATATAAGATATAAAAGATTTAATTTCGAAAAATTTACACAATTTACTTGAGAAGAATTCACCTACACATTTAATAGTATCTGAACCATCCCTCGTTGGAAATCATTCATCCCCTATATTCAATTCATTACATTAAAAAAAATATTGCTCTAAATTCAATAACCGTTGCAAGTGGTTTATAAAATAAAGCAACACACTTAGTAGGCTCTGAAACATTATCCTTGACATTCATTTTTTCAAATCAAATAAATTGTTTTGCTAAGGACGATACTAAGTTTAGATGGTCATCCCTTCATTTTACCAATGCAAGGCTTTTCTAGTTTTCCAATGCAATGAGTCGATTTGGCGTTCACTCTCTGTTTCCAAATCAAATAAAAATCTTGCTTCAGACTGAATTTGATAGTATTTGTTATTTTACCCTCTCAGTTTCGGTTAAAAAGGTTGGTGCTTTTATCTGACATAACATGCAAGAAACACCGATAAACAGAGCTCCCAACGCTTCAAATGCAATATGGGTTCGTAGTTTCCAAGCAGTATATGACCTATTCTGGATGCTTTGGCTCAACGGAGCGAGGTCTCGGACAGATATGACAATTTGTCATGATCTAATCTACTCTTTTGGAGAAATTTCGTCAAAAGTATACATAGGACTTTTTATTTGGAGCGCCATCAACATCCCAATCAGTAGATGGATTGCGAAGAAAGCTCAAATTACTGGCGTCATTGAATATCCAAAGATTGTATCATGCTTATGGTTTTTGTATTACATGGCCGGTGTTTTGATCTGGTTCTTTGCGCTTGTTGCGATCTTTACGGCGAGCAGATGCCCTGGACAACCGCTAACAATTGCAGCATGGTGCTATTTACTTACACCAGTGTTGTTGTGTTGCTGTGTAGTTGGATGTACAATACTTTTCAATTTTAGAGGAGATAGTAGAAAAGGAAAGGAAAGTGATGACCAGGATAGTAGTGGTCACAACTACTACGAACTTCCAACGAGAAAATAGTGATGAAAAATAAAGAGAAAACGAGGGACTCGTGCTCATTGAAAAGTTGGTTCATCACAAGCCGCAAAGAAATGAAATGAAAGTACAATAAAACAATAAGCATGAAGGCTCATAGATAGGTACCATGCAAAATAATGATGAAAAAGGACGATATGACTGCTTTAGATAATATTTGATTCTAGGTATTTAATTCGTTACATTGTTTCCGTCTTACCGCTTCATGATTACATGATAAATCAATAAATGTCTTCAAATTCATACATTTTACAACTAGGTTGCATTTTTAAAGGAATTATATCGGATTTGAAATGGAAGCTAAGTTTATAAATGATTTACTGTATGATGCTTAAATAAAAATGAGCAATTGTTGTGTGGAGTACAAAATTTTCAAGCTCGATTACGCAGGACTAAGAATGTTTGTTGTTATAGAAAAGTATGTGCAATTATAATCGGAACTTCAAGAGTCTGAAAAGCACATCATCGTATAAACATCATGGAATCTCTCTCGCTTCGGAGTCGAATTATTGAATGACTTCATGAAAACTTCGACTCTTACTAGCTTCTGACTTATCAGACTACTGTAATAGGAGCAATATCAACTTTGAGACATGAATTAATCATTTAAATCGTGTAAATATTTTCCTGTTAACACGAATAGCTCAAGAATTTCACGCACTGCTCAGCGTTGTTCAGAGATTCTCTTTGATTCTCAGACTAGAAAGAGAGGATTATTGGCCTTCTCAATTCACCATCAACTTCAGTGAATGCTTGATTAAAATTTTGTTTGCTTCACTGTTTGTGCAAACTTTAATGCTTTACAAGCTGTTGTTTTTAAATTACAACATCCCTCACTAGTTCATGTTGGACCGATTCATTACAATTCGCTGACTTCAACAAAGCTCGCTTTGGCCGCTCATTTCTCCTTCAGATGAACAAAGGCTCAATCAATAATCAGCAATCTAATTCCATTCCATATGAATAAATTAATTATGGTAATTCTGTAGGGAATGCTCGGTAGTTTGCGAGGTATCTACCTCAAATTCCCGGAATTTACCAATTATGCATGAAGGCTTCATGATTTGACGCATACTGAATAACAACTATCCTAAGATCTCTGATTTCCTTCAGTCTCGCCTCGAGAATCCAGCGAATCATATGAGGAAGCTGGAAACTTGTCTCTTATCCATACTCTCTATGAAGTCGAAAATTCGAAGTAACCAATATAGAAAAAGATATTACACACAAAGGAATCATATTTAGAACTCCAACCATCCATGACTACATTTAAGTCATAGAGACCATAGATGGTCTAAAAACGGTGCTCCGTCGAGTTAGACAGAATTCATAGGATCAATCATGCATAACGATCAATTATATTATTATCTACGCATGATGTAACTCGAATATCAACCAGCTGGTATTATTGACTCCATCTGTACGTGTTTAGAAATGAGGTTCGTATTGGCTTAAAAGAAGAATTACTCCTACGTTTAGAAGATTCAATCAAAGCCATGAATAAGAAGTTTTCGGAGAGAACTAGCTTTAATTTAACGAAACTGTATTTCCAATGTGAATTCAAAGTAGACTATCCATTCTTTGAGTCTTGCTTCATGACTATTCCAGTTTTTCTTGGAGTTGGCATGAAAATGGAAACTTTTCACCGCTGCAATTATGCATGAAATTTTAATTAAAATTCTTGGAAGAAATTGATCTAAAGATTCTTCCGATCCATTGAGGCCACATTTTGCTGCATTATTAAATATTCGAACTTAAGCACTGAGAAAAAAATTCAATTCCAGCAGCTAATAAAATCGAGTTTGATGGCCTCAATGAAATGAAGAATTTTACTTCCTATTTCCATTAATATTTGCATAAAATCATCAGAATTGTAATAACAGATTAATTTCCAAGAAACTCGCTTCATATTTTTGAGGACGCACAGAAAGACATGCTTTAGTTAGGGATTAGTGTAGATTTTATATCAGTTTGATAGCTGTCAACCTCACAATGGTCGACTTCCTCCTGCAAGTAAAGAATTTCCTTTTGTTTCTCTAACTCTGTTTATTTTAGGCGCTGATGCACTGTTCCTTCCATTCTGCTGAAACCGGTGCTTTTCACTTGGGACGCGAGCTGCTGAATTGTTGTAATTCATAAATGTGGACCTTCTCCAGGAGACTCGTTGAAGATAAGTAACCTGTGTTCAAGGTAAATTTGGAATATTTTCTTTCGCTGATTGTGTATTTTAGGAAAACAGCCAAAAGATGCACTCCGTTTTGCTCGCTGGTGAATGCAGCTTGACTTCTCGTTGGGACATCCAAGGCATTCAAGGCGATGAATATAATTAAGGAATGCTAGATTTATTTTCTGGTAGTTTTGTATATTCGCTGTTATTTCATAAAAGAGCCAGGTATTCAATTGTTTTGCTCGACTAGTATTCTCTTTTGACCCTGAGCATTATATGACAGTAAACCTTCATTCAACAGTTTAAAAAATTGCAAAAGCAAAGTTATTGTTCTTCTTCTCTCTATGGAATCGTGAATTGGAGTCAGAAAATATAAGTTTCTTTCTATTCTTATAATGTAGAAATTGTCTCTGCATTAGACTTGAAAAAATCTTTTAGGAGATCAATGACTCCCTGGAGTTTTCTGCCAAAAATTGGAATAAGGAAATCTAGAGAGTACATCAACACTAACAATAATATATGAATAGACTTTATTATTCAATTCTCTGGTAATTTCAAAGCATTAAGAATTCTGAGCGTGAAAATAAAAAGTTTCATAAAAGTTAAAAATTCGAGCACAATTACTATCTACTGAACTCCTGAAGAGAATTATATTAGTCATATACTCATTAAGGTCTCTTCGATATACTTAGTTATCAACACAGTATAAGAAGAAGAGCACATTTTCTATCAATGTAGATGCCGTTTCGTTGTGAAAACATCGAATTGGAATTGCTATCAGTATTTTGAGCTTCAAATCTTTTGCTCATAATAAGTCCTGAACACAGAGGCAATGATGACCACTGAACTCTGCGTTGGTAATCATAGAAAAGGGATACTCGATCTCTAATTTTTGTATAACAGGAAAACCGAGTAATTTTTCGCAATTTAAGCATAGCTGAAGGTAAAAGTCTTGAAGAGAGCCCGCCACCAGAATTGAAAGCTCATAAAAAAAGATATAAATGTGCTTTTTTCTTTCGTTGTATCTCCACTGAAAGATCGTTATAACTTCATAAAAAGTTATGACCCTTATAGTTACCTTCATAATTTGAAGTACTGTACTAAATTAGAAAATAGACAAAGTTACCAGTGTAACCTGGAGCTCTCATTATCGATCGGCTTTACTTCGTTATCTCAAAGTTCTTTGAATTCTTAATTAAACCAATTGTTTAAAGTTTTCTGAGAAGCTTGAACTGAAAGCTTTCAAGAGAAATTCCGCAACGAATCTTTTCCTGTTTTAGGAATACTAACAATGAAAAATGATGTAGATGAGGGCTGGATCAAATTAATACTCGCGCATTCCTTCATTTGTAGTTAACGTTTGCACATTTTACAACAGAAAATAATTATGCAGCAACAATAGACGTTAATTTCTGGATTCAAAGATTCCAAACTTAAGTTACTATTCCAGTTGTAGCAATTTTATGTAATCATATGAACATCTATGACTCAGAACTAAATTTTTTGGATAGACTTGTTCAAAATTGCTTAGCACAACGTAAAATAATATTTTAGAAGAGGTAACACAAGAATGAGATTAGAAACGAAGAGAGAATGCATTTCAAATTGGGGCAGTTTTCTCACCATACGATAAAAAATCAGAATTAGAAATTAATTCTCTTTCAGAAAACAATTAGAAATTTAAGATAGTTCCAATTTCTCAGCTAAGAATTAACGCTGGTCTTCAAATAAATCATTAACCGAGCAGTTGCCACAGATAAAAAAGTTCATTTTAGAGGAAAATCGCATTTCTAGTCGCAGAGAATAAAGAAATGAGAGAATAGGAGCAAATAAATCACTTAGATTTCTAGCATCCTCGCTTTTTTGCATACAACACTGAAAATTTTTTTGTTTCCAGCAATACTTTGGATTCTGTATGAAAATATTAAGACACCTCTACAGAAAATAATTTTATGCAAGATTTATGTCTAATATAATGTTCATATAAGTAAAGCTGAGAGATTTCAGCTATATATTTTTTCTGACAATCGTTTCACAGCTAATTTAACTCATTTATCTTTCAATTATTCGGTCTGAATTCAAAATTGGAAAATGGCACAGGAGTCGATCAAATTGAGCACTAAGACACGATTGTTAACATATTTTCCATCCAGAAGCTCCAATCTGGTAAGATCATAAAAAAACTGTAGCTGATTTTTCCCTGATATACCTACCCCAGATGGAATAAACATGTTTATCATATGGGTTCATTTGAAATATCGTGAGTTAGAAACGGGCGGTTAATTAATCCAGTAATGAAAAAAAATTAATTCGGGATGTGCTACCAATTTATCTTCGTAGTCAAACTTTGCAAAATTAACTAAATCAGAAATTTTTAATACAGGCAACTTTTCCAATGATGGTTGATTCTGTAATCGAGCTCAATAGCATCGATGACGAATGGCTCGTCGAGAGACTCATCGGCTATGGCTCATACTCTAAGTACTAGGCCTTTCTCTCCCTTACAATAATTTTCGTTTCAAAATAGAGTATATCTAGTAACATCTAACAGCACTGGCACCCAGGTTGCTGCAAAAGTATTCAACAAAGGCATCGGCTTCGACCTTGAGAGTATAAAAGCCGAGTGCGAGATCTTGTCTTCGTTGGAGCATAAACATATAATCAAATTTCTTAAATTTACCGAGGCAGCCAATCTCAAATACTCAAATGGCAGGACAACCCGCGTCCCCGTCATGTTTACGGAGTTTGGGAAGAATGGAGATTTCGGAACACACTTGGAAAAGATTGGCCCGTTATCAGACGAGGTGGCACGAACGTATTTTCATCAGATTGTCGAGACTTTGGAGTATATTCATGAAAAACAGATTTGTCATTTCGATATCAAGCCCGAAAATTTTGTTCTGGATGGCGACTACAATTTAAAGCTCTGTGACTTTGGATGCTCGAGAAAAATCGCTAAAACTGATTCATTTAGAGGAATTGTGGGAACAAATACTTTTTTGGCGCCGGAGGCTCACCTGGATCAGTTTTATAGCGGGAAAAAGCTAGAGATCTTTTCCTGCGGTGTGATGCTATTTGCAATGATGACGGGACGCTATCCTTTCGAGCAAGCAATCCGCAAAGACGAGTTATTTAATCTCATCTGCGAGAGAAAGTTCAGTAGATTTTGGGCCATTCATAAAGAGACGCTCGACCAGAGCGTGGTTCTGAGCGAAGAATTGCAAGATCTCATCATCAGAATGCTAAAGAAATATCCAAGTGATAGAATCACGTTGGATGGGATTAAGTCGCACGCATGGTTCCAAGGACCTGTTGTGAGTGCTGACAAGTTAGCCAAGGTTTTTATCTAATAAAGTCGAGGTGATTCCTTGTTGTTTTTGTGGTTGATTAGGAGCTGGAATCATTTCGGTTAGGAACTTTTTTTCTATAGGACTTTTGTATGAAAAGTTGTATTGAAATTTGCTGTGTATAGTAGGTATAGCTTGAGCAATTTCGCTTCACAATTTCTGTTCTGTGTTAAAAACTAGGAGGTAGCATAGGCACATGAGGAAATAGTTTTCACTATTCACAGCAAATTAATCATAGACTGACTACTTATTTGATAGTAGATTTCGTATTTTTTCGTCTCTGTGGCTTGATCTCGATTTCTTTGCAGCCAATAGCTGGGAAATAAACAGACATTCGTTCTCTAGATTTAAGAATATTATAATTTCATCGTTTCTTGAACCAACAAAGAGAGAGGAGTCATATTTAGAGAGTATGAAGTGATGAAATGAAAGCCTATCAACACAATGAGCAAACATGTGAAGAACTTTAACTTTTGCAACTATTGCAAGTTGATCAATTGAACATATGGCTGTAAGATTTGTGAAGGTTTACTGCGAATAATTCTGAATTTTCAACTCAAGCTATCAGAAAAGCCTAACAATTTAAAATAAACCAAGCATTTTAGCAGATTGCTTAAAACGTCTCAACTAAGCAACATCAGTAGCACCATTCAAATGGCTGAGCCTTCTCAAGTCAACAGTAAAGTAACCAAACTCTACATTCCCGCTAACGTGGAAGCCAAAAAGCGAATGATACAAAATTATCTCATAACGCATAAATTAGATCAAGCTCGAATGACGGTCTATTCCACTTACTTCACCTCACAGTTTGTATGCAGTATATTACCGGAGGTCCTCAAGCGGAAAACATTGCATCTCGATATAACTATCCCTAACAAGGATTGCAAAATTCTCTTTGACATATTAAGCAGCTTCCAGAGTCCAGAGTCTCCAAATGAACTCGTTAGCATTTCATGGGAAGAATCTTTTGAAGAGAGGTCTGGCTCAATCTCTACGAATGCTGATTCAACGAGTAACGTCACTTACAGTGAGTCAGTTATTGTAGTGAGCATCTGGATCACTTGGTGCGGACCGATCAGAAGAGCGCTGGCCACAGGAGGCTGGAAGGAGGATATTGAATGCTATGTTTATCCTGGCAGCTGGTCTATTCGCGAAATGGCTTTAAAGGGAATAGAGGGGGTTTCTAGTTTCAAAATCACTGATATCTATGGCAATTTGCTAAAAGATTATTCTTATGCTGGAAAAGCGGATCTAATTGAAACTCTTAGTGTTGAATTGAAAACTCGAAAGAAAATTAAAGGGAAAGATGGGCTGGAGAACGGTTGGTTTAACATTGAAAAGAGGGAATTTAGAGATGCAAAAAAATTTTTCTTGGAAACGGTGTTGCCGGCTCTGGATCGGGAGGGTCTTTCTCTGAATACCGAGAATAAGGCATCGCAGAAGGTAAAGATCGCGCAGATCATGGTCAGTTTGGTTAGCCAGAAAATTATTGATTTCAAAGAACGGACGATCGAACAAAAATGGGGAAAGTTGGATTGCATTGGTGTATATGACTATGCGACGAGTAATGTGGTTGCCTTTACGACTGAGTTGCTCAAGGGTTTAAAAGAAAATTTATGGTCATTACAGCTGTTTCAGCAGAAGAATTCCATTAAGCCAATAGATGAAAGTCAGCTTCGAGACCTTACAAAGGCAAAAAAGAAAGTCTAAGTAAGATACTTGGAGCTGACCTTGGCTATCATTAACGAATAACGATCGGCAAGGCAAGAGAATAGGTAGTAATAATAACTCATGGATTAGGTAGTTGGATTAATTTTCATGATAATTACTTAGGGTCATATGAGCTAGGTTGTTTTTTTTTTCTCTATGTCGTAAATATGAAATTTTGCGAGTATAATCATGTGAGTCCCAAATCTATATCAAATTGCAGCTAAAGTAATTTCTCTTCCTCGTGGACTGTAGAAGCTTCGATCTTATGTAGCAAGTAAGGAAATTGAATTTCACATTGAGAATCTCTTCTTAGAGATCCCTGGCTGATTTTCAATAAAAAAAGGTTAAGCATTTCTGAGATCTCCATGATCTCAGAGCAACAATCAAATTGTTGCGAAACATAGGAAAAATGCGCTGAAAGGAGAAGTGAGGATGTCAGAGAACTAAATAAATGCAAAATTCTCTCGCATCGGAGGAGTTTGCTAACAGCAATGACTTTCTACTCTTATAAATTCATCTTATAGCATTATTACTATATAGCATTATAACTCATATCTTCTGTTGACCTCGACTTGGCGACAACGATGACATCATTTTTTTAGGAGTTCGATTAGTTTGGTCCATCTTGACAGTACTCAAAGGACTGCTCGTCTTTTTAACCCTATGGGAGCTGGTTTTCACGCTATCCATCTGCCTTCTATGAGTTTGAACGTGTGCTGGTCCTTCTTGAGCCTGACCTGACTCTTTGATCTGATCCAGTAAGCCTCGACTTACTTTTCTTGATCCATGAATGCTTCTGTGAGATCCTAAAGGAGAGGTACAAGACTGTACTGAATTACGGCGTGGAGAACCCTGCTCACTTAAAGAAGGAGTAGGAAAATTTGTGAGTAATTTCAGTTTCGGTGAGCTATTCATCTCGTAATTACTGCTGAGCAGACCGTCATTTGTCGCTTTATTAGCTACACAATCTTCATCGTCCAATTCTTTCACTCCAATTTCTAAGGCGTTCTTATTCTTTTTGGAGCAGCTCTCCGTTGCTGATTTTCCCGATACTTTTGTAGCATTATTAATTTTCCTTTCAATATCTTGCGCATTTTTCGTCCGTTGAGTTGCTTTCGGACTCTTCAGTGCTTTTGAGATCAGTTTTTGAGCTTTCGCTCTTTCAAGATATCCTTTCTGGTCGATTTTCTTCGGAGTTTTCTGTCGCGATTTGTTGTTTTTCTCAGCCACATTTTCATCTTTCTCTCGTGATACTGATCTCGCACTTCGAACCGATAGCAGACCCGTTCGAGAATGCCCTTTTCTCCTGTAATCAGGTGCCGCAAAATGATTCAGACTTAAAATCATTTTTTGTCTTTGCTCATCGTTATCTTTGAACCCTCCCGATTTCCCCTTCACAATATTAGGAACGTCTAACCGCTCTGCATTTATTTGAGCTGCTGAAGCTCGATGCGCATGGGCGCGTTTGATATATAAATTCTTGTAGGTTTCCGTAGTTTGAAAAGCTTCTTCAATGTCATATATAAAATCGAGCATAGGATCTTCAATGTTGTTTACTAATCTTTGAAGAATCATACGTTCTTCCTTGAGATCAAATTTGTGTTGCTTCTTGTGCCTTGAATATTTCTGTATTACTTTGAAGATCGCTTCAGGATCAGTGTTTCCAATATGACTCGCAGTGAGATATCCCCAGAAGAACAGCTCTTTCCGGTCCAAGCGTCTGGAACGGTCTTCTTGCTGAAGAAGATTTTCGATTGCAGGAAATGCGTCAATCAATTTTGAGCCTTTTTCGTTGAGACTGTCTTCCAGCAGAACTTGAAGCATATAGATGAGCCAAAATAAATAAATTTAATACTATTAATCTTTGAAAAACAGAAAATCTTTCGAAAGAAATGGAATTGGCTGAACAGTGATGAAGAAGATTAGGGAGGCCAAATATCTGTGATGGAGAATTGCCCCGCTCTATGTGATGAAATAATGAAACCAAAATTTTTCGATTCAAATCTCTGGTTAAAACCTGAATGTAGCTGATGAAAAGGTCGCGAAAATTTCCATAGCTGATGGTATTTGATTATATTGGTTTTGATTGTGGTATGGTTATTTCATTAGCCTGAATATTTCGTAATTCAGATGTTGTTTTGTCAGAACAAAGGGAATTAAAACCGAAGTTCGAATTCTGAACTCAAACTAAACCAAAAAAATAAATTAGAGTGAGGGCAATTCTATGAAATGATGTTGGGGCGACAGGTTTGAGCAAATTTTATTTTTTGAATTAGCGAGTGAGTTGCTTCTAAGAAGAGCTCGTTGAACGCCACTTTTTGTTTAAATTCTGAAATTTGAATGAATTCGATTTCTTAACTCTAGCCGACACTGGTCATATTAATTACTTCATTTGAAAAATAAAAGGACTAGTTGTTAGCAACCACTATGCAGCAACATCTTCCCTCTTCTCAAAGCGTCTTAGCGGGACAATCCAATCAACTAGTCGGCATGAAGGCTCTTGGTATCGTTCAAAATTACCTCATACTCTCTGAAATAGGCGAAAATCACCTGTATCCTGTTTTCCTTGCCTTCTCACTAGACTCTGCATCAGCTACTAAATCTACTGCGACCTCTTCAAATGCTGCTGGCAAAGCTCTGCTATCTTCCTCTGCTTTGGTTGTATTGAAGGCCATCCCCACTAACGACAAAAGAGGCTCATTTGAAAATGAGTGT
>ENA-UOTX01001821-UOTX01001821.1-compost-metagenome-genome-assembly--contig:-NODE-1821-length-13137-cov-35.115314_pt1 | contig 13137 bp, 12 predicted proteins | sample MGYA00238143_ERZ746982 | MGnify/ENA primary metagenome ERZ746982 (study PRJEB28758, sample SAMN06268862) | compost metagenome | isolation source: single cell | place: USA: California, Emeryville, Joint... | reverse complement strand
TAAGAACCAAGCGTTTCCATGTCATGAATCTTGAGTCGAGTTGAAATATTTAATTAAAGAGGTTCAAGTAAATAAAGTTATTTTAACTAAATGGAAACAAACACCGGCCTCAAGGAGCCTTTGATAAAAAACGACGCTTCACTTGAAGCTGAGATCGCAGAGCTAAGAAGAGATACCTACTTGAATGTTTCTTTTCTGAACCGTCTCTTTTTCAAATGGATGGAGAAGTTCCTCCACGTAAGCTTAGCCAAAAATGAATATTCAAAAACTTTTATCCATTAACAAAAGGTTGCGAAGCAAAAACCTTTCCAGCAGAGCATGCATGCAAACCTTCGTGATTCTGAAGCCTGCATGGGCAACTTTGTCAGAGCACATCATAACTGGGAGGAGTACAAGGGTAAGAAATTCCCTCTCCTCAGAGCCGTAATCCAAAATATCAAAAGTAAAGCCTCTAATCATTGAAGAGAACTAACCGAATCTTTAGGTCTTCTTGTTACAGGGTTATTCTTCACGATTTCAGCTAGGCTTGTAGCTTTGTCAGGCCCTTATATCATGAGCCAAACTATCCAGTACGTCCAATCGCCAGAAGTTGATAATACTAAAGCATTTGCTCTGGTCGCAATGATTGGACTGACTAAAGTTGGATCTTCATTGCTATCTACGCAAAGCTCGTTTACCTTTGTAAGCTTTATCTTTGTACGATAATTTTAATTTTTCGTCTTTTTCTCGCAGAAAATCGCTGGCTCAAAGGCTTACAACACTGTGAACAGCCTTATCTATGACAAAGCGCTGAAATTTTCAGTGATAAGAAGCAACGATCATTCGCTTGGAAAACTCATGAATTACATGCAAGTGGATTCCGCTAAACTGATGCCTCTTAGTGACCAATTCGCTGCAGTGGTTTCCGTCCCAATCCAAATTGTCACCGCCATTTGGTTGATGTATCAATTCATTGGAGTTTCAAGTGTCGCTGGAGTTATTGTGTTGATCATTGTAAGCGGTAGTAACTATTACCTCAGCAAGAGAATGGTTCGGTAAAAATGATTTATTTTGAATTGATTCAATAGAAATTGCTTAGCATGCAGAAACAGGTGATGCAAAAACGTGATGAGAGAATGAAGTTCACGAATGAAATCGTTAATGGAATCAAATTTATCAAGATGAGTGGCTGGGAAGAAATTTTCCTGCAGAAGGTAAAATGATAATGTGAGAATTTTTAGCTAACTCAATTCTTCAGGGCCAAGCTAAAAGATTGGACGAGCTCAGCATGACCAGGAAGATCGTTCGCAACCATCTTCTGAGAATATTCGTCAATTGGGTTGGACCAATGATGATTACTGTCTCAGTCTTCACGACTTATATTCTCCTCGGAAACACGCTTACCGCTGAGATCGCTTTCCCTATCGTTTCTGTGTTTTTGATGCTTCAATTCCCTCTTCGAGCAATTCCACAGCAAATTAACAACATGATTGAAACTTTCGTCGGAATCAATAGAATCCAAAAATTCCTGCTTGAAGACGAAGTCGACATGAAATATATTAAAAGAAACGATATCTTTAACCCAGATGTGGCGATTAAGATTGAAAACGGCAACTTCTATTGGGTTGAACCTGATCAACTAAAAGACAAGAAAAAGGAAAAGAAACAGAAGAGCGCCAAAAGACCACAAAACGGAGAAGTTGTTCTTGAGATGGCTCCTCTGAGAAGACCGTCTGAACAAAGTATCGTAAGCAGTGAAGGCAGCTCGATCGTCGAAGAAGGCAAGCCAGTCTATACCCTCAAAAATATTAACATGCAGATTAAGAAAGGAGCTTTTGTGGCCATTATCGGAGAGTAATGAACTTCTAATATACTAGTAGTTTCTAACGGAATATTGCTTAGTATTGGGTGCGGTAAATCCTCTTTGTTCTATAGCTTGCTGGGTGAGATGAAATATCATGATTTCAACATGCCTCAAGTTACTATCAATGGAGAAACTGCTTACATCTCGCAAAGACCATGGATTATTAATGAGACTTTAAAAAAGAACGTGTTGTTTGGACTGCCTTTCGACGAGCAAAAATACCGTGAAGCTGTGAAATACTCTTGCTTGGAGTCAGATCTCAAGATCTTGCCTCATGGTGATGAGACTGAGATCGGAGAGAAAGGCGTAAATCTGAGCGGTGGACAGAAAGCTAGAGTAGCCTTAGCACAAGCAATTTATGCTGATAAAGATATCTATCTTCTGGACGATCCACTCAGGTGAACTATGATTCCTCTGATGTGGCTTAACATTATTTGCTTATTCATTATAGTGCTGTCGATGTGCATGTGGGAACCTATATCATCCAAGAATGTTTATCAGATTACCTGAAAAACAAGACTCGTGTCTTGATCACGCACAATCTCGACTATTTGAAGTACGTAGACCACGTCTACATTATGAAGAGGGGAAGAATCGTCGGTGAGGGCACATACGAAGAAATTTTGAATCATGCTTACTACAAGAGGCTTGAGAAAATCCATCGCAAAGGAACTCAAAGCCCTACTAAAATCACCACCACCAGCAGCCCAGAAAAATCCCCAGCCTCTGGAAAGAGCCAATCAAGAGGCAAAAAAGAAGCGAAATCACCTGAGGAAGCCAAAGTTGGTGGCGGTGGTGGAGGCAGAAGAGGTGGAGGTGGCGGTGGAAGAGGCGGAAAGGCCTCTGGCACTGCGAAAGAGATTGAAGAAGATCCTTCTCTAAAACGATTGATGCTCGACGAAGACAGACAGACCGGAAAACTTCAAACGAACGTGTATAGAGCGTTCTACAATTTCTACGGAGGGCTGAAATTCGTTGTTACGTTAGCTTTGAGTAACCCTTACTCTGCCAGGGACATTTGCTTATTTTTTGCAATTTAGGTATGCTTTTGTGGCTGATTTTATCGCTCAGTTCGAACTTTTATCTCTCGCATTGGACTGCCGGTCCTCACACTGGAGACGCTAGTGAAGAGCTTCGCTCGTTGAGAATATACTCTTTCCTTGCGCTGAGTTACGGAATCTTTAACGTCGCTCGTTCAGCTACCGTTTTCAATAAATCAATTCATTGCTCAGAAACGATTCATTACGATATGCTAAAGAGCGTCATTCGAGCGCCAATAAATCATTTCTTTGATCGTGTGCCGTTGGGTCGTATCCTAAACAGATTCAGTAAAGATTTGAATGTCGTGGACACTCAGATTGGTTTCTCAACTATGCGTTTTGCTCAATTCTTCTTCGTTGCTATTGGAGATATGATCGTCTGTGTCTACGGAGGAACCTACTTCATCATCCCACTGGTTGTTCTGTTCTTCTACTTTGCTTATCAAGCACAGCTCACCTACCAGGCTCTCAACAGAGAGGTTTCAAGACTAGGTAAATTAGATTGCTAATAGCTAATTATCTAACAAAATCTGAAAACAGAAAGCATTTCAAGAAGCCCGATCCTTTCACATTTCAGCGAGAGTATCAGTGGACTGACGGTCATCAGAAGCTATCACGCTCAAGAAAGATTTTTCAATAACCAGCTCAGACAGCAGGATGAAAATATGAAGAATCATATTTTGAAAAGCGCCCTCGCAAACTGGTTCTCGTTGAGAACTTCGTTGCTCTCTCTGGTCCTGATTCTGCCTTGTATCGCAGTTTGTGTAAGATCCTTCTGCTAAATGCCTTTAGACTGTATAATTCTAATGTGTAGGTTGTTTTTAAAGGAGTTTTGGCAACTTCAGGAGGTTTGGTCGGATTGGTCATCACATACTCTCTCAGTTGCGACGATGATATCAGAGCCAGTCTTGCCGCTCATGCTGAATTACAGACCCATTTGATTTCCATTGAGAGATGCTTGGCCTTTATTCAGTACTCAGCTTTCTTTTGGATTTGTTAACTCATTAACCTTTTTCTTACTTAAGCATCACTCCAGAAGCTCCTAACTTTACTGAGAACCCTAAAGCGATCACGAACTACTCAAATAACTGGCCAACACAAGGACAGATTGAATTTGTTGACTACAGCGTTAGATATCGACCATCTCTGCCCCTCGTTCTGAAAAACGTTTCTTTCCGTATCAATGGTGGAGAAAAGGTAAATAATAAAGTTGGAGAGCCTGTTTCTGATTCATTTCTGTTTAGATTGGTGTCGTCGGACGAACCGGCTCTGGAAAATCAACTATCATTCTCTCTATTTTGAGGATAATCGAAGCTGCTGAAGGAAAGATTCTGATAGACGGTGCTGATATCTCGAAAATTGGATTGCATGACCTTAGAAATGCCGTCACATGCATCCCTCAGGTAACTGATCAATTACAAGCGAGCCCCTCATCTGACCCATTTACTTTGTAGGATCCGATGCTATTTAATGGCACACTAAGAGAGAATATCGACATTTTAAAGGAATTCACAAATGAGCAGATCTGGGAAGTGATGCAGAAAGTCTCACTGAGCGAGAAGATAGAAACCAAAGAAGGTGGACTAGACATGCTCGTTAAAGAAGACGGAGGAAATCTCAGTGCTGGAGAAAAGCAGTTGATCTGTATCGCGAGAGCCATGTTGAGAGTAAATTAAACCATAATAAGCCTGATTCTATTGAATTTTCTCATGATAATTAGAAAAACAAGATTATCTTGATCGATGAAGCGACCTCGAACATTGATATCGAAACAGAGGCTCTTATTCAAAGCACGATCAAAGAAAAACTAAAAGACAGCACTGTGTTTACGATCGCTCACAGACTCAACACGATTATCGAATCAGACAGGTAGTATTGAATGAAAAGAGGGTTGACTGAAGTATATTTTATTAGGATTTTGGTTATGGGAGATGGTCATGTCCTCGAATTCGATACTCCTCAGAAGCTGCTTGCGAATGAGAATTCATACTTCTATGGACTTTGGCAACAAGCAAGCAAAGAAAATTTCGTTGTTGACTAAGATTAGTATTTGAAATCAGGCTCGTAATAAACAATTTGCATGCAAATCCTTGCATCTTGATGCTTATTAGATTGCATACCAGTAAATGAATAACATCCAATAGAAATTTAGTTTTAAAATGAAATCTAACCTGCATTTTGAATTGTTTCGGTAACTGGCGGAGGAGTCTCGAGACTTAGGGCTTAACAAACGCTTCATGTCTTCTAATAAGTAATAGCAATGCAATGATTTTCTTATACATATGAACGGCCATACGACAATAATATCTAACCAAGCCTATCTGCATTTTGATATATGTAGTTCCTTTCATATAAAAGATCCAACTTCTTGCTATGAGTTGAGTTGGGAATACGAATGAAAAATTTATTCGATTTCCTATCATGTAAATCAAAGTAGAGGAGAATCATCAATATTCAATTCTGAAATTGGAGTTGAGCTCGCATCGTGTCATCTAATGTGAATTGAGCAGGTTTGCTCGCTAACACAGAAGCAGTATTTTCTGTTTGAGATGCCTGTGGTCTCTCAAGTTCGATTTGTTTGTTCTTGCCTTTTTTTCTATTCGCCAATTTTTCTTTAATCATGGAGAAAACGCCCAATGCTTTCTTAATATACACGAAAGAGATCTTGTATAACAGATATCCAATAGCCACTCCATTTGCTACTGTCATCAAAAGATCTAAAACTTTTGAGAACGCGTCTCCAGTTACCTGTGTTTTTAGCAGAATAAACGACAGAGTCCACAAAAACGACATAATAGCATATTTCTCTGCTCTGTGTAGGTCTTTGCTCAAGTGAGGATCTCTATACTTGAAAATAAAGAAGTAAGGATGAATAACCAGTAAAAAGATAGCCGCTTTTCCAAATTCATCCAGCGTAATCACCGAGTCCAAGACGAAGATGCAGATCTTGAAGAACATCGTGATAATCCCCCAGAAATAAGCCTGACTTGAATAGTTGTTGTAAAGAGACCCAAATACAACTCGAAGCATCTCAGAACTCTCAAGTCTTGCCTTATTCTTGTATAAAATCAGCAAAAAGGTGAGTGGGATAACCGCGCCCCAGATTGCCACGCAAGGAATGATAAACAGCTTCCTAAAAGAATTATAATCATCGGTGTCACATTGGATATTTGGCGAAGAAGAAACGTATCGTCTACTGTCATAAGGATCGAGCTTTACACATGCGAGGTAATCACAAAGCACGCCTATAATCCCAGGTTGCTCGAGAATTATCAACATGGTTGCTGTTAATCCAACTTTCATCAAAAGATTACGCTTGATGCTTACTGTCTTTCGGTTTTTAATGGCGCCCACCAGCAAGAAAGGAAATGCCACCAAGAGCTTCGCGACTGGAGAAATAACAAAAAGTATCGTTTTGAACTTCAACATGGAGAAAGGGTCGGGTGTTATCAGTGCATAGAGGCATGATACCGAAAAGTACACGTTTTGATTCGGGTTTCCTACTGCGCCTGAGACTCCAAAAAGCTCACCAAGGTATCCCACTGATAGCTTTTTGATGACAGATGATATTTGTGTATAGGTCGTTAGGATGACCATAAATGCTCCGGGCCGTACAGGCGATTCTTGATTCGGAGTTCCTATGAACTCCTCGTATTGTTTTTTGTTCTCTTTGTAGGTAGTATAGACCAAAAAGTACTGGTATGAGCTCAGTGCTAGTAAGAGAAGAGCACCAATTGCGATTAGACTACCTTTGTTAGATGAGCATTTTAAGCATCTCATTGGACCATCAGCCAAATATGAATTGTCGGTATCACATTGAAGGCAGACAGGTCCTGAGAATCCTTCGCTGCAATTTTGATAAGCTCCTCCTGAGCATCTTGTCCCCGAGTCATTGCAAGGAACAACATATGTAGAGTTCCAAGCACTTCTCCAGTGGCCTTCTTGGAGAATAATTTGAGATCCATTGATACAGGTGGCTCCGACGGGGCATGCGGTACACTTCTGGTCTGAGGGATCAAAAGAAAACGAGTTATCGGCGCACAGATCGCAGGTGCCCGAAATTGAGTTATTCAGTTCACCAGGAACACAAGGTCTCAACTCAATCATAAACTGTTGGGAGGCTGTATAAAAAGGATATTCGAGAGGCCTGTAGGTTGCATCCACTTGAATTATCGAATTTGCTAGTCCGGGTAGAATGACCTGATCCTGGGTGCTGACTGAACATCTTCCTCCGGGACATTCTTGCTCGAATATAATCGAGTTGCTGAGTAACGAAAAATTCATCTTCACTGTATTCTTCGTTGATTCATCGATAACGACTTGAGATCTATGGGAGTCTCTGTGCATAAGAGTAAAGTGGAACTTGGTCCTTTTAAGAGAGTCTGATGTCAAATTTCTGAGAATGAAAGAATTATTTGTGAAGTTTTCTCTGATAATGGGATCGAGCGAATCGATTTCGACATTCAAATAATTTGGCGCATAGGATATAGATTTGACACTGTCTCCAATTGGCGGTGTGATAGTGTTGACCAAGTCGATTTCTGCATTGTTTGCCGACGCATCTTGAGAATAAATGATGGAGCCACTTATTCCAGCAGAGACATTATTGAAATGGTTTCCGGTTGTTGTGACTGTAGAATCGTTAACATGTATAACTCCGCCTCTATTTGAGACTGTAACATCATCAAAACTGTTACTTTCAAAATGAATAACAGATTGCCCTTGATTTTGATAGTCACTGTAGTATACACCTCCCTTAACCGCTGAAATGCTCGAAAATCTACTTGATGAAACAGAAAAAACTTCTGATTGCGCCTGTGATAGACGTCTGGTTGTTCCTCCACTACCACTAATTGGCAGTGTGTCATCAATATAAAACACTGCACCATTCTCTGCGTCCTTAATGTCCTCAAAGGAACAATTATTGAACACTATCGAGGTATCGCCATGAAGTCGTCGACGCCCATAATAGACTCCTCCTTTAGTGACATTAGTAATGTTTTTAAAAGAGCTGCTCTTCACAAAAAGTACTTCGGAATCGCTTGTTATGCTCTTTATGTTTGAAGTAAGGCTTCGAATCACCGGACCAGCACCAAGTTTGGAGATATTCTCGAAGTTCGTTTGGTCTAGGAAAATGTAGACTCCACAGAGACTGTTTTCATTAGGGCCTTTGTCTTCAAGACGGAGAATGCTGCTGGCATCTCCCTGCAAAGTCAGGCTATAAAACTGGCTGTTCATTATGAAAAATGAACTGCTGACGGCTGGTGTTCCTGAGCAGGCTAATGCAAAGAGAGACGTATCTTTCATGGTTAAGTCCTTCACTTCCAGTGTATCAAACGAAGCGTTCACTTTATCGGCTCGGAGGATGCCAAACGAAGAAGTCAATCCTGTCGAATTGGTGTAATTGACATCATTAGAGGTCAAATCGGCCGTCAGGCTTGATTGATAAATCAAATTATATACACTCAGCTCCACTTGAACATTATCTTGAATTACAAAGAGGTATCCTGAAAACGATCCATTTACTTCTAATGTGCAGCTGCTAAATTTCACTCGTATCGGGAATGCTGAGGTAACTTTAGTTATCTCTAAAATGTCGTAGAGATACTCCACCCCAGTCGTTTGCGGCACTTGTGAATACTGAAATATCACGTTTGAGAAAGTCACATTGGAGTTGTTAACATCTGAAATAAGGATCAAGCCAGCAGAGATTGCAGAATTATCCTTGAATGCGCTATCTGCGACCGTTAGATTAAACTGGGAACCTTGAATATACATCAATGTCGCCTCTTGTGCCATATTTCTTGTGAAGTTTACTCCTGTGAAATTCATGACCTGCTTTTCATTTGGGTTTGCAGTTGCAAGTGTAAGGAGACCACCAGGTCCGTCATTGAGTTTTCTGTTCTCATTGAAAGTCGTGTTGAGAACGCTCAAAGTTGAGAAAATGAGGTAAATCGCACCAGACTGCTCATAGTAAGTTAGGTTGTGCAACAAGCAGTTCTGAATTATGATATCGGTGGCGGAGATCCCAATAATATTGTCGTCAGGCAAGCTCGATATCGTATCAAAGTTATTCTCGCTCATATTTACGGTGGCATTATTTAATGCGAGCAGTATTACAGGACTTCTAAAGACGTTTTGAATGAACCCTTGCTGCGATTTATCTACAAGGATGGAGCTGAAATTGTTTCCTTGGAGCAATAGATATTCAGAATTGTCTAAACTCAGTCTTCCTTGGACCTCTATTTGGAGGAAATAGAGCGAGCCCAGCTCGTATGGATCCAACACAACACTAATATTTCGATACGATGAGTTTTTAATCAAGATCTCACCTTGAGCAAGACCAGAGTGAACTTGAATCCAAGAGCTCTTTGTTTTGACATCAGATGAGTTTTCGCCGTTAATCGTAATACCGTAGCAAACCGAAAACTTGAAATAGTATCCAGCTACATTAAAGATGTTGTTGAATACAGTCGAAGATAGCTCCAGATTCGTCATGATTTGAGACGTGGCTGAGACGATGTAGCTTCCTCCTCGGATACTAGTAAAAGACGTGCCATGCATGACAATTTGGTGGACTTCTGAAAAAGAAATCATGTTGAATGAGTAACTTGTTTGAATCGAAATCTCAGAGAAACTCGTGTTAAAAAATCCGATTATCGTTGTTGGCAGCGTAAGGTCTGTCACTGCAATTAGTGATCTTTCTTCATTCGATTGGATATTGAGGAAAGTATTGTCTCGGAAATAGACAAAATAAAGAGCCGTTTCACTTTATGACGCCTCATAATGTGTTAAGATGTCCCTCGCTTCACGGAACATGTCTTGATAGGTTTCAAAATCTTGGAATATTGCGTTCTGAGCACTAGTTGACACAGCAAAGCGGAAATGTGATTGATATGAAGGAAAAGAATATTTTCCAAATTGGATCAACTCAGAGTTGTTCGAAATAATGCTAACGAAAGAATTATTGATGAAGGTGTTCACAGGATTACGACTGACAATGAACTTCGACTTCCCTGACAATGTTATATTCTGGAATACGCTGTTGACTACCATGAAAGGTCTTTCTTCGATGAAAACAAATCCGTTTTCGAAAAACGCGTATTCAGGAGTCCAATATTGGGTTTCTTGTAAATTATAATTGATGAAAGCAGCACCATTCTCAAAATTGATGTTTGAGATTGTAGAGTTGACGAGAAAGAAACTACTCACTCGGGTGCTTGGAATGACAAACGAGCATCGAGTAAAGTTGCTGTCATTCATAACGAAATTCGTCAGTCGTAATTGACCACCTAAGTTCTCCATTAGATTCAAGTCACCAGTACTTACGAAGGTATTTTTCTTTAAAGAGACATTTGTCATCTCAATTCGGTGGAGATCAATAAGATAAGCTGTGGATTCGCTGCTGATACTAAGAAACGCGACAAAAGACGTCGAAAGCAGGCTGCAGTTGATCAGCTGGATGTTGTGGAGATAAAAAGGAAATGAGCTTTCGAGGACAACTCGTTTATTCAATAAGGCTGGCTGAATTTTAATGATAGTAGAAAAATTGAAAGTCGAGTTGATTATCTTGACATCATCAGCAGAAAAAAGATTTGAGTCCGGGATTACTTCTGAATAATGCGAAATAACGGCATCTTTTCCCTCAACCTTACAATTTTGCACCGTGCAATTATATAGTTTGAAGAAAGTGTTTCTTATTTCGTATTTGACCTCTGTATGTAGAAAGTTTATTCCACCTAATTTCGGGTCGGCAATGGAGGTAATATTGTTGAAAAATATGTGAGAAACTTCACCGTCCCTCAAATGCGCAAAATTCAGAAGTTTTACTCCATCGAGCGCACCGTACCCTGAAGCAGGAAGGAACGCATCAATATGCTGAAAAGTAGCGTAGTTTAGCTTGAATGTGCCAATGTCGAAGAAATCGAACGGTGATGGACCATATCTTCCATTGTAATTACAGTATTGAAGTTCCAGGCCTGTAACCGTCACTGTTTGATATTGAAAAACGTATACTATAGAGCGACCTTGTTTATAACCAGTGTAATTACAAGTTGCAAATAAGTTACTGATGGTGAGGATTTGATTGGGTAGATAAGGCTTACTATTGTCGATTTGTATCGTTGGATATTCGGTGCTTACTGTTAGATAGTGCCTCAGATTATGAATGGATGCGGATGCACAAACTTTGATCAAGAGACTTGATTCGGACTGAACGTCATAGACCCAGTTGCTCAAGGTCAAAGATTCAATCATATTGAATTGAAGGAATTGCGCAACGGGAGTCTGGCCTAGAATATCGATAGAAGTCAGGCAGAAACTATCGAGAGTGACATTTCGCAGCGAATTAAATGCTTGAGGAGATTCTGAATCAGCTATTATGTGAAGACCTTGAATAAATAAGTAATCGAGCCCAGTAAGCGTGATAATCGAAGAGAGCGAATTAGAAAGCTGTAGTATCGGTAGGCCCTTGCAAGCGTCTGAGGTTGCCATCTCTGATGGAGGAGATTGGTAAATTATTGAAATCCCGCCTCCTTCCTGGTTGATGACGAGTTGTGGTAATGTTTGAAGAGTGCCACCGGTATTAGCGTGCAACGTGATTGTGCTGTTGCTTTCATAAAGAAGATTGGTGCTCGAATCAAATAGCGCAGCCGCAGCTTCTTGAAGATTAGGAAAAGCGTTTCCTGACTGCGATGGAAGAGAGGTATCGACGTAAACATCCAAGCAGTCGACGAGCGTGAAAACCCAAAGGAGCTGTACAAAACGAAGAAACATTTGTTGCTGCATTGATGATTATTATAATTTAAGGATAATCAATTAAAATCCATTAAAAACCAAATTATACCTTTTTTAAACACATAATTTTGGAACTTAATTTTATAGAAGCAAAACCTGCTCTGTGGGTGCTTGGTCAATGTAAATATCCATCAAATTACTATGCTCCAAATTCCAGAAATAGAGTCGAACAAGGGGCTACACTTCTTTTTGGGAATAGGAAGGGGGAAGCAACAAATAAATTCTCAAAGTTACTGTTGCAAAAAGTTGCTCTGAAATTCGCGAGGATATCAAGAAAGTGCTTAGCTACTTCAGCTTGTAGGACTAAATATATGTTTTGCAAGATCCTAAGATTTCACTTCTAAAGAGTTATTGCGTAGATTTCTTAAACAAGAGTAGAGATGGCTGCCAGTTATCAAATGAAAATCAAGCACGACTTCATACTCACATCAGAATTTGCCAGGTGTAAAAAAAAACCAGGTTCCATCTATTTTGATAGACAACGATTGTATCAGCATACCAGCTCTTTAAAACATAAATAAATTAAAGTTAAGGAACATTTAAAAGTTGTTGCTGCAATTACGTCATTAATCCCAGCGAAGCTTCGAAATTGCATAATCCGTTGTTATCCAAATAATTTTATTAGAGTAATTTCTTCTTACGTCAGCTTTCTTAGTTAAAAATCGCTCTTGTTATGATAATATGAGTATGCTTCGAATCAGTACACAGTGCCAAGCTTTCCTGATTGTAATGGGATATTATTTTCTCATTACAATTTGAAATTCATAAACTTTAATTAAACTTTGAGGACTGGAGTTGCGGTTTGCTTCATCTTTCTGTCAAATACTTATGCCAATGATTTATTATTGTGTTAAGACGTTAAGAAAGTCTCTACAAAGCATTTATCAGACTTAAAGCCTAGCTCCAGTGCCGCAGTGTCGACTATGACAAACCAAAAAGCATAGGTCATCTGAGCAGTGAAAAACTGAGAAGAGAACTGGTTCGATCTATAAAAACCACTGTAAGACAAGAAGCATAATTCATAGTCCTAAAAAGTTGATTTTCCCAGATCGGGAAAGAAAATGAATTTCGATGGTAATGGTAATGATGATAAAACATTCATTCTTTTCTTCCTTAAGTTCTTCTCCTGTTTTTCATCCTGAAAATATTCAACCCATTTTAAGTTCGAATTAGAGTTTTTGGCAAAAACAATACGGAAAAACAAAAGATAAGCTCTTTGGGTTCATGATGAAACAGCTACCTGTGAATTTGTAGTACGCGTAAAATATGGTTTATAGTTTGCTGAAGACTTGAAATTTGAGCAATCTAACATTGGTTATTCATAATAACTTGACCTCATTCAAGGTTTTCAAAGTTTCCGAATTATGAAGAGAACCTTCTTCTTATTCATCATCATTTTCAAACCATTCAACAAAGTAATAGGAAACTTTGTGTTGGAGCTTGATTGCATATTTTTTC